>Ga0065711_1009027_pt1 | contig 22790 bp, 40 predicted proteins | sample Hoacrofraction12_FD_59098 | JGI IMG/M metagenome (GOLD analysis project Ga0065711, IMG submission 59098) | Hoatzin crop microbial communities from Cojedes, Venezuela - Epithelial fraction 12 v2 (version 2) | ecosystem: Host-associated > Birds > Digestive system > Esophagus > Crop | place... | reverse complement strand
CACCCAGAGCAGGCTGCACAGCACCGCGTCCAGGCAGGGCTGGAATATCTCCAGAGAAGGAGACTCCACAGCCTCCCTGGGCAGCCTGGGCCAGGGCTCCATCACCCTCAGAGAGAAGTAGTTCTTCCTCATGTTCAGCTGGAACTTCTCATGCTTCAGTTTGTGCCCGTTGCCCCTTGTCCTGTCCCACCAAGCCCACGTGCTCCCACACTCCAGGACCTGACACACGCCCAGCAGCCACCTCACCCCACAGCACACCCCACAGCCATGTTAGCGAGCCCACGCAGCGATGCAGACGCGCGTGCCCACCACCCCAGCCTGGGCCTCTGCCTACCTTCAGCTGCAGGACCAGGTCCATCCGGTATTTGCAGAGCGGGCTGATGTCGTTGAGGATGAGGGCTGTGATGATGTCGATCCCGTTGGACTCGTGGGTCACGATGCAGCTCTGGGGGAGCAATGCCATGTGTTATCCCACGGATGCAGCCAGTCCTCCCAGCTTCACCCTCCAACACAGCCCAGGTCCAAAGCAGTGCCCTGCCTGATTACCCCAGGAGCCCCAGGTCTCCTCTCCCCGTGGGCAGGGCACCGTTCGTGTCACTGTATTATTTAACCTCCATTTGCTGCCTGGCTATGCTTGGCTAGATGCATCGCTGTGCACCCTGCTGTCCACGTTCTGCTCCCGTTCCAGCCCTGAAACCAGGCGCTGGCCCTGCTGCTTGCCCACACGTCCCCCCCAGACCCTTCCTTGGGTGTCCCTGATATGGGGTGAAATGCCCCAAACACACCAGGAACAACCCAGACCCTCAGGGATACCCCCAGACCTGGTTCTCGTGGCAGGGCCCTTGGCAGTACTCAGTGAGGGTCTCCAGGGTCTGGGTGATGAGGGCCACGTTGTATTCGTTGATGTAGAGGCCCAGCAGCCCCAGCCCCCCCGTGGTACTGCCGCACATGATGTCGAGGAACTGCAGCGTCTCGCACACCAGGTTGTAGTTGGTCTTGTTGTTCTGGCACCGGAGGAAGTTCTGTTGAGCAGAGCCTGCAGTTACGGGGCTGAGCGGCATCACTCTGACGGGGGTGGGCAGTCCTGACGCCCCTCCTGACACCCCCTCCGGCTGCAGCTCCGTGGAGAACTGGGCTGTAACGTACAGACCTCCAAGAGCAGCACTCAGTCCCACAGACAGAGCCGTGCCGTGAACTTCCACCACATCAAGCAAAGTTATCCATAAGGGATGGTGCCTTTGCAATGGGGAAACTGAGGCACGGAGCTGTTGGTGCAATGCCTTTCTGGACCAAATTAGGGCAGAGCCCAGCCTTCCCACACCCCAGTGCTGTGGCCTCTGCCCTGAGCCCCGGACCCCAGCAGCCCCCGTAACCAACCTGCAGGTCCCGGTTGTGGTTCTCACAGAGCAGTTGCAGGAATCGCAGGATAGGCTCCATGATCAGGACCGTCACCCCCATTTCGTTGTTCTGGCCCTGCTCCCCCGTGTCATGGCCCTTCCGGAACCCTATGGCCATCGGGTATCGGGTGGGGGTGCCAGGCATCAGGAAGGTGTCTCCTCGTCCTAGAGGGCAATCCAACCTCGTTAGCGTCGGGCTCTCCAATGAGGCATCGGCTCTACCAAGCGGACATGGCCCCATACCTTTGGTGCCAGGGTCAGGCTCCTCTTTGTCCTCGCGAGGCTTGTTCCCGATGTCATTCATGTTCACAGACACTGTAGACTTGGTCTCCTGCTGTGCCTTCTTCATCCGGTCGTGCAAAACTTTGAAGAACTTCTCAGACTTCTTGTCGCTCGTCATGAGGTTGTAAAAGGATTTCTGGGAGGAGAGGGGACAGCTGTTCAGGTCTCCACCACGGGGTCCAAACTGTCCCTGCCTGCCCCTCCGATTTGGTAGCCTCCAGCACACATGACCTTGTCCGAGAACCTGGTGAGCAGGTTTATTTCCATGCAACAGCCCTGGACATCACAGTCCTTGGATCTACAGGGGCGGATTGTCCCCTGCTGCTGTGCTCTCCTGTACCCTAAGCAGGGTTGGGGCAGAGCAGGCAGTGATTACAGCAGCTCCAGGCCTGGAACCCTACTGGTTATTGCATGTAAAATTTTTTGGCTTCCCGGTGATAAAGGATTCAAGATAACCCACGAGTTATCAGCCAAGAGCTGCAGCCTTGAGCCATTTTAGCAAGCCCCGGCAGAGGGCATCAGCACGACTCCAGAAACAACCCGCAACAACTTGTCCCTTCCACAGCATCCAGCCCTCCAGCTCCATCGGGCCACCGAGCTGGAAAACTCCAAACCAGCCAGATTTCTGCAGTTCCTCCTCCGGACGGCCAGCCAACACGTGCAACCAAACAGCATTTTGGCAAAGCCTGCTGCCCAGGGGCCAGCTCAGGACAGAGGACTGCCCTGCACCCATGTCTTCCAAGTGCTGGGACCGTTACACTGCACAGAACAAACCATGGCTGGTGCCCACCACGAGCTGAGGCTCAGCACCTGGATCTCAGTGTTGCCTCCGTCCAGCAGCCGGATGGCAAGCAGGATGCTCTCTTGGAAGATCTTCTCGTTCTTGGTGTTCATGATGAGGTCAGCCACCAACTTGGTGGCCCCTTCTCGGTCCAGCCGGCACTGGACAGCAGCGATAGCAGACCAGTCCTGGTCTTGGCCTGCATGAGAGAACACGGATGGATGTGATGCTGCGGTGGTGCAGGAGAATGAGCACAACCAAATCACTACCAGGGCATCTCAGTCCCATCCCTTCATCTCCCCAAACCTTTACTGCAATGGAGGTGGGGGCATGGCAACCAGCTACAGACCCGATCCCATCGTGGCTCGGGAGCCGGGAATTCGAGGTGTGTGTGAGCAGCACAGAGAGACAGGGAAGGCGCAGGAGAGGGGCACTCACCTCCCCCAGCAGCATCCACGATTTCCCCTTTGGAGCTGGACTTCTTGTTCTGCAGGTAATTGTTCAGGAGCATTTTCCGCAGCAGGTTGCCCTGCCAAGACAAACAAACGTCATGAGTGTCCCAGCACCAGGGCCAGCACTAGAGCAGAACGAGGCCAAGTGCCCACGGGCTGCAGCGGGGAGGGCACTGCCAGCCTGGGAAGCGGAGGCTGCACAGACAAGGAGCGGGGCTGAGGACGTGCCACGGGACCACGGTGCTCACCCTCTCGCCGTACTTGTTCCTCTTCACCAGCATCTGCTGCAGTGTCCTCAGCACCTTGATGCACAGCTTCTCCTCCGTCTCCATGAGGTCCTTGGTGTGCTGCACCAGCCTGGCACAGCAAAGCCACCGTCACACAGCCGAGAGGGACAAGAGGGTCCCTGAGGGAACCATCCCCACCATCCCTCCAGGCTGCAGGCACACACTGGGATGTACAACCCACAACGGATGGTCACCAGCCCTTCTCAGCACTCCCAGCAACCCCTGAGAAATTGCAGAGCATCCTCACTTGGACAGGAAACCTCCGCTCTCACATCGCTGAAACGCCTCCGTCCCCTCCATGAAAAGCAGCTCTGGCCGGTGGAGGACATCCACCAGGACAGAGAGCTCAGCCTCCACCAGTGGTTTCAAGCGATCCTCCAGAGCATTGATGATGTCCTACAAGTCACAGCACACACCTTTAGGGCCAATGCATGCCTAGGAGACACGAGTACAGGAGAGGGACCCCTGCAATGCCAGTGCCTTCTTGCTATCATGCACTGATCCATGCCACCCCTGCCTCCTGCCCCGTACCTGCAGCTTCTCTATGATATTCTTGTAGTCCCACTGGTTGGGGGTGGTGGAGACGCGAGGGAAGGTCCTCGTGGCCGTCTTGTAGTTGGACGTGTTCCTCTGCACGGTGCTGGTGGAGCTGCTGTTGAGCAGGGAGCTGACATGGGCGTCCAGGTCCATGGGCAGTGCGATGGAGCGGCTCTTGGCTGCACGAGACGGAGCCAGGGTTGGGGACAGCCATGACCCAGCCCACCTCATCGGCTAGGTGCTACCACACTGCCTTGGGCTGGGCACCCCTTCACCAGCTCTTCATTTGCAGCAGAGAAGATCTGGGTTAAATGCAAGAGTAAAATCCTCCAGGCTAATGAGGGGTGGAGTATTTCCATCCATCCCTCTCCACCACAGCACAACATTGTCCACAGACCCCCCAAGCCCAATGTAGGATAGAAAGAGGCACCACCTCCAGTTTTCGGTTGGGAAAGCCCAGCCTGGAGATGTTGTAAGCACCCTGCCTCAAATTACAAAGGGAAATCCCCACCCAGCGTCTAACCACCGAGCAATCCTTTCCACAGGGTGACTCAGTGCTAACACTTGGCCTGAGTCAGGCAGCCACAGGTAGGCTGAGGGCAAAGTCCTGGTGAGGGAAAGCCACCATAAACGCTGGCTTTGCTTCCAGGCCCTTCACCAGCAGCAGGGACACACCAGGCATCTCCCAACCAAGCCCAGGCTTCAGTTATTCCCACACCACCCTGGTCACGCCTGGAGATGTAGTTCAAAAAAAGCACATCCCGGAGCCAAACCTCCCGGTCCCCGCCCGGCAGCTTCTCGCCAGGGCGCCCAGCCAAGACCCGCAGCAGGGACGATGACTCCTGCTCGCTGCCGGAGCAGAGGCAGCCAAGGGTGGCTGCATCCTCCGGGCCGGTCGGGGACAGAGCATCCCTCTGGCGCGGCTCCTTACCGACCATGGCCAGCGTGCGGATGCAGGCTTCCACCGAGCTCTTGTGCTGCTGCTGCAGCCAGGGACACTCCAGCAACCTCATGGTGGACTGGAGAAGCTGCACTACAATGGTCTGGTGGGTCTGCAGGAGAGAGCAGGCAGGTATGTATAAGTGCGAGGTGTGTCCAGACCTTATTTTGGGGGGCTCGATGAGCCCCTTGACTCCCCTGGCCACAACTTGGCCATGCAGCACCTCATTACCTGCAGTGAGGTGCTGTTCTCTGAGAAGGGGGAGCTGAAGAACGCGTTGATGGTGTCCAGCACCACCGTCAGCACGTACTTCTCTAGCGTGGGATCCGGCAGGCGCTTCTCTCGTTTCTTGCACATCTGTGAGGAGAAGGGAGGATGCTGATGGTACCACAGCAAGGTGAGCATACATCCTGGCCAGATGCTGCTGGGATGCAGCACTGCTGCGACCTTGCTGAGCTGCAGGATGTAGCTGGTGACACAGCTCCTGACGTGAGAGAGCTCTGACTGCTCCCCAGCCCAAAGCGTAGCAGCTATGCAAGTCTCCAGGGTGCCCATGCCCCATATCTGGCTCCCCAAGCTTCAAGGGAGCCTTGGTGACACCAACCTGTCCTCATTCAATGCAGCAGCCATTGCTGCAGTGTCCCTCCCACCCAACCCTCCCCATGTACCCGGGCCATGTCCAGGGTGAAGTTCTCAAAGAGAGTCCAGATGTGGTTGCTGGTGTAGATCTCCTTCATCTCCACCTCTGTGTCCACGTAACAGTGGTTGACGAAGTTCACATAGGCCATCTTCACCTGCCAGGGAGGAAGCGAGGGAGAGAGGCATAGGTGCCATGAGGGGAAGGCAAACAGTGCAAACCACCAGCACCCTCCTCATGGGCATCCTGTACCTCCGTGATGCAATCCTCATGTGTCACCACCCGCACCACGTCCTCCAAGGGCAGCAGGGACGTGCACTTGATTTCTGTGTAGACATTCTTGCCCTCGGCGCAGGCGGCCAACAGGTCCACCAGTGAGATGTGGTACATCAGTGGGCTGTTCTCCTCCACCCCATCCCTGGCTGCTGTCATCATCTCCAGAAGGGTGGCCAGTGAAGCCTTGTCGTTGTAGAAAACCACCACATCATCCCCGGCGTTGGTGAGCTGTGAGGAAAGGTCAGCAGTCACCACTCCAGAGAAGGAAGATGAGAAACCTCGCAAGGCAGAAAACGGTGTCCTCTGCACTGGGGCAATGAGAGGGAGCACCCAGAGCAGGGTGAACGGGCTGTGCATTTACAGGGAAAACCAGACAGCACAACCAACTTGAGGGACTGCAAAATGGTTATTGGTTCTTGGACTTTTTACCAAGCTCTTGGAGATGCTTCCAGCTCCAGGGAGAAGCCAGCATGGCCGGGAAGGCTCTTTCTCAAGGAAGAAGCCAGCCATGCACCTCCTGGGAGCCGTGCCCTGCTGCACCCCGCGCTCATGCCCCACGGGCTAGGGGGAGAGGTGCTCACCTCGGTCATGATCATGTCCTGGCACTTCTTGACGTACTTGCCCTCGGCCTTGATGATGGTGTGCAGGAAGTCGAGGTACTGCACGTGGCGGCCATGGGTGGCCACGCAGTGGATGAAGTGCTGTGGCACCGTCTCGTTGATCTCCGAGCAGAGCTGGTAGTTGTTGAGGAAGATGTGCTGCATCGTCTCAGCCTCCAGAAGCTGCGGGACCAGGGGAGCAGAGTTAGGCTGGGGGGCTGCGAGGAAGAGCCTTCCCTCCTGCCCTGACCCTTCCTCTCCTGGGGCCTCCTCCTGGCTTTTGTATCTCTCAGCCCCAGGAGCAGTACTGACTTCTCTCCCTGTGCTGTTGCCTGCCATCACGCTTCTGTCCCCTCTCCTTACCCCTGGGGTCAGGAACAGGTTGAGGTGTTTGTGCAGTAGAGCCTGGTTTTCCTGATTGCCAGCACAAAACTTCTGCAGGAACTGGTGGGTGAATTTCAGGATCTCCATCATCTTGGCATCACCCTGAGGGAGAGCAGAGAAGGGAAATGCCCGGAGTTGGCAAGGGATGGAGAGCAGGAGCAGGCTGCTGCCCCTCCTGCCCTGCGCAGCTGCAGGACCCAGCCCTTGCCCTGGGCACTTCAGGACCAGCCAGCTTCTGCCCACCCACCTTCTCGTAAGGGATCTGCAGCAGATCCAACATCACTTTGTGGGCATCCATGTTCTTCAGCAGGCGCTGCTGCTTCTTGCGCACTTGCTCTCCGACCCCACACATCTTATTCAGCCGCTCCAGGATCTGGGGAGAGAAGGACCACGGCAGAGGGGAGCTGAGCCTGGGAGCCCACCAGAATGGCCGCCAGGGCTGGGGGCTTGCCTGCCCTCCAGATGTGCCCTCCATAAGCCCAGGTGTTCCTTGCATCACTCACAAATTTTGGCACCCCCCTCAGAAATCCTCCTTGCAAAGCCACGCAGACAGCCCTTGCACCCATCACCAACCCTCTCCCCCATCAGTCCCCCCAGTGCAAGGCTCACTCGCGAGCCCTGGGGATGTAACAGGGCTCCTCCTTGCACGGAGTTGCCAGGAACAAGCCCTGGCTTGGACTCATTTCTACTGAACCACGGGAGAACTTGGAAATCCCCCTCATGACTTCACCCTTTCCCTCCTCGCTGGTGCACCCGTGCCAGCCCAGGCCAGGCAGACATCGCTGGCCGTGCCTCCAGGAACAGCCCTGCGGACAGGATTCGGTCTCACTTACCCCCTTGACTATCTGATAGTTCTCACTGCTCTTCTCTCCTGGAGCAATGACCTCTTCGTCGGCAGCATGCTGCAAGGGGAGGAAAACAACACCAGGGTCCCACTGCACCTCTCCAAAGCTTGGGGCATAACTTACACCCCGCAGAACCCTCCCTCACCCTCCTCTTCCAGGGAGAGGGGTGCATGGCCCATTGAGAGGACTTAGGTGTTGGATTGAAGTGAGCTGCACCTCTGCCTTCCACTCTTCTCCCGCCCTGGTTCCCAGCATCTTGCTCGGGGCTCTCACCTCTTTCTTCTCCTTCTTGTTGCCCTCCACCGTGCTGTCCCCTTTGCTGCTGCCCTTCTTGTCCACCCAGAGCTCTGATTTCTCCACCATAGTGCGGAGTTTGTCCAGCTCTGACTTGATCACCTTGTAGTTCTCGACATCCTGGGCTGAGATCAGGAGCTGAACCTGCAGCGACATTCCCAGGGGTTTCCAGTTTGGGGCACGAATCCCATTCCCAGACCTTCCTCAAAGGAAAAGGGGCCAGGACCCAGCCCATGTCCTGCTTGTGCTTAGAGGTGCTCCAGAGCAGCGTCCCACTAGGGTTACCTGTTTGAAGGTGTGCAAGACCTCCTGCCTCTGGCTGAAGTGCTTGAAGAGGAGCTGCAGGGAGCCGGAGATGAGCGGCGGGTAGTCATGCATCGTCAGGTGGATCAGCACCCGCAGAAACATCCTCCCTCCCTCGTCATCCACCTCTAACATGCTGCTCGTCTTCCTGAAGCCGGGATGAAAGCGCTTGGTGTTAGCAGCCGCGTGGGAGCTTGCGTGCACTCAGTCACCCCTCGGGGCTGATGGGGACAGCGGCATTAGCCTTTAGAGCCTCATCTTCCTCAGCAGCACGGACAGGAGTGGAAGAGCCCTACGGCCAGGCTAACTATGCGCTGGAGGGCCAGGGACTCACCCCACACCAAACATGGCTTCTGCGTGCTCGCCGATCCGGTCCAGGTTCATGGCTGCAGCTGAAAGGAGAAGGAAGGGAGATGAAAGGGCTGGCCAACAGGATTGTTGTGCATCAGCAGAAACCGCGCAGGAACCAACCCAGCCCCCTGGCCCCAGCCCCAAGCATCCACAATGGACACAGGATACCTCATCCCATCTGCACAAACTGCCCCAAGCTCCCTGCCAGCAGCAGTGGCTGGTGGAGAGCTGCTGGAGCTGCCACCTCCACAACCTGAGTGTCCCCAGCCTGCGGGGTTTGCCGAGTTGAAGGTGTACCAGGAACAAAGTGGAAGAGTTACTTGTGGAGTCAAAGGCTGGAGCTGTCCCGTCGGCTGCACTGTCCTGCATGGGGTAGACTTCCACAAACTCCTTCTTGAAGACGGAAAGCAGGTAGGAAATCCTGTAGTCCAGCCGCACGTTCAGGATGAACTGGCAGCAGCAAAGAAGAAGAAAGCAAAAGTGAGTCCTCTCTTCATGCCAGCTGTCTCTTTGCACCAGAAACACGTCTCCCCCACAACACCTCATCCACAGGTCCCACCCACAGCTCCACAATGCTTCTCCCTCCCCACAGGGTCCAACCTGCAAGATCTCCAGGATCTTCAGCTTGGTCTCCATCACCACAATGTTCTCGTTCTCAATGCTTCTCCCTCTGTCCACTTGCTCTGGGGCAGACCCAGCACTAAGGCTCGGGGGGCTGAAGATGGACTGTTTTCTGCTCAGCACCATGGTGGACATCATCTGCCCAACTCCCTGGATTGACCTCCGCACATTCTTCCCTACAGAGGCAGCCACAGCAGGCAGAATTAATGCAGATGGAAAGGGAGGTGGCAGAGGACCAACAGAAGGACCCACTTAGACTGGAAAATGCTGTAGATATTAATCAGAGAATGAGCAGGAGGGACCATCCATTTCTCTGACATGGCCAATGGCTCAACACCTCCTGTCTCCTGGTGCAGACAAGGACAAAGCTTCCAGGTCAGCAAACCAGTGGCTTGTTTACTTTCAGCCAAAACTGGAAAGCACTTGGCAGACCACAGAAAACACCTTGCTGCAGGACCATGCCTGGTTACGGAGCTGGGACTCACCCGTCACGTCGTCATTGTAGACTGCCTGCATCATCAGCTGGGGGTTTTGGACACAGTCAATGATGCCCAGCAGTGTCCGTGTCAAGCGCAGCAGCTCGCTGAAGCTGTAGAAGCCGAAGTAGATGAGGTTGTGCGCAAGGCTGACGACCTGGGGAAGGATAAGGCAACTCTAGACCTCACCGTGCTATGGGCTGAGCAGAATAAACAGACATGGGGAAGAGGGATGCCAGCACGGCCACCCTCGTTGCAGAGGCAGTTGCAGACAAACTGTGCTGCATCCTGCAACGTGCCAGGGACACCAGCAGGACTCGCACCTCAAAGGTGAGCTTATTCTTCTCCTCGTTGGCGAAGGGCACCGCCTCGCTGACCACATTGTTGAGGTAGTCCTCCACAAACTCCATGGTGCTGGCAAACTTGTTCTTCTTGTCGTCACGTGAAACGTTGAGGTTGGAGTCGTAACTGCAAGGGGAGATGGTGGGGGTGAGCTGGATGGCAGCGAGTCTCCTCGCACGCAGCCTGGATGAGTGCTGTCCAGACAACTGCCAAGAGCCATAATAGCCAGAAGTGATGCTTATAACTATGATGGAGAACACGTCCTTCTGAAGGATAAGGCCTGCCAAATTCACTCCACCAATGCCCCTCTTCCAGCCCCTGCTAAAGCGGAGCCAGTCCCTACATGGAATAGTATTTGCCATCCCACCTCCTGCCCTGTCCCTCAAAGCCGCTGTGAGCCTCATCATGTCTCACTCTTTGATGGTGATGGCCGTGGGGATCTCGGTCCAGAGCCGTGCAAACTTCACGGGCATCACCAGCTCCTGCGGGTCCCTGTCCACATGCACGTGTAACATGAGGTGGCAGAAGGACGCCCGGAGATCGAAGGGCAGCATCTCATCTGCCATGCAGAGGAAGATCAGGTCCACACCCAGCTGCTGAGAGATCTCCTTGATGGCCAAGTATTGGCGATCCAGGCACATGCGGGCAAAGAGCTTCAGCTGGTACCTGCCCAGGGACGAGGGGGAGAGGGAGTGAGGCCATGCGATCCTTATGTCCTCACCTGGAGAGAGGATGCCATGGGATCGTCACCTGTAGTAGCTGAGGACGTTCTCGTCATGGGCATTGCCAGCCCGGGCCTCCTGCGCCAGCTGCCGGATGCTTTTCTCGTGGTGGTCGTTGTTCTTGTCTGTCCAGGTGAGCCAGACCTCCTCCTCCGAGTACTCGATGCTCAGGTACTCGTGGGTCTGGGACATCTCCTTCACCGGCCTCAGCCTGAGGCGGAAGAGGGGTAAAACTGGAGATGCTCCTGGGGACCGGCTGCGCCTCGAGGGGTGACGGGGCTTTTACCAGGGCACCGTGAGAGCCGGTGGCAGGTAGGGCCAGGCACCAAACCCTGATAATGGAAAACCTCTCCCCTTGGCTACTCACTCGGTTTTGATGAGGATGTCGCTGTTGTTTGGGTCCAGCACACACTTGCAGATCAGCTCCTGGGTGACGGGGATGGCAATGTGGTTGGACACGCACAGGTCCGAGAGGTAGTCCAAAAACCTACAGAGCAGAGACAGCTCGCTGTGAAAGGGTCTCCGGGGACTCTTCCCACCTCTGATCGAGGCACATCCCACCCACCACGCAGCACAAAACCCTTTGGGATGGGGCCTTCTGGACACGCACCGTGGCTCGCGGTTCTTGCGCACCAGGCTGACAAAGGTCTCCACCTCCGTCTTCGTGATGTGCTTCTCCAGCAGCTTGCGGTTGTTGTGCAGCAGGGCCGTGATGGTGTCCTCGGCCAGGATGTCGTAGCCAATCTGGGACTGCATCATGCCAAACTGCTTGGCTATGTGCTCCTGGAGCAGGCAGAGAGGCAGTGAATGCATGGGGCTGTGTGTCGGGGTCTGGCAATGGCCCCCTGCCCCACCAAGAGCTCTGCAACATGTGGTGGGATGGGGGGGTCTCCTCGTCACCCCACACACACCTGGTTCTTGCGATAGTCCTCCTGGGAGTGCCGGAGCACACGGTAGCACAGCCGAAACATGTACTGGTAGGGAGCATTTTTCTGGTCCGACAGCTCTTCCAGCCGCACCAGGGGCCCTTCCCCGCCCTTGTCCTTGAATGGGGCTTTCAGGATCCCAAAGATCTGCCCAAAAGCAGAGATAGTAACTGCCATGTCCTTCTCCATGCCATCACGCCCGTGCATGGCTGGACACCGGCCGTGCTTGCCAGGAGGGCTTGGTGCACCGCTGGGTCCATGAGCTGGAGACCAGCTACACCTCCTCCATGGGAGTTTCCAGATCNCTGGACCCCAGCATAGCCCTGGACATCTCCGCAGGACCTCAGCCTTGCTTGGATACTGGACCCTGGGGCCACTCACCTGCTTCAAGATGTTCTGCTCCCGCATCAGCTTCTGCCGTTCCCGGTTGGGCTTGGTCACCACGATGTCCAACACGTTCTGGCCATTGTTGGGGACGTCGCTGACAAAAAACACCAAGTCCTCCAGCAGCTGGATCACGAACCTGCAAAGGGGCACGGTACAAGTGGAGTGGTTGGACTTTCCAGCCGGGGCTGACTGCTTGCCCACTCCATGCAGCCCAGCCAGACTCAGGTCCCTGCAACGATGCCAGCACATTTTGGAGGACCAAAGAGCCCTTGTTCAAGGCTCAAGACGGGAAGCTGCTGGCTGATCCTCCCCTCGATGCTAGTGGTTAATGGCTGCCCTGAAGCAAGAGGTTTTACAGCCCCTGTGGTTCCTAAGGAAACCAGATGTGTCAGGGCAAATGCCAGGGCCCTTTGCTCGTGATTCACGGCAGGGATTTTGCATTTAATGCCTTTGCCCCCTTAGTCACCTTTGTGGGACCCACGCGGGCGGGCTGGCAGGGCGGAAGCGGCTCGCTCTGTCCCACGGGGCATCTGTGTTTGCTCAGGAAGCACCAAGAACCCACCCACCTAAAAATAATGCTGTGACTAACCCAGCTGCCCCTATCGTGGGGCCATCTCTCAGCCCCTCGGATATTTTTCTAGCGGCAAAGGAGGGGCCAGAGCGGGGCTGCAGCGTTATCTGGTTTCCTTGCCAGACTCCTGCGAGAAGCAGGCGTGGATTTGGGTTGTGGGCAGGAAAGCAAGACAGCGCTGGCACCAAGACCCAGCCAGGGGCCCCATCCTGCAGCGATGCTGGAGAGCCCTTGGAGGAGCTCAGCACAGCCCCATCTCCCAGGGGAAATGACTTTTTACCTCCGGTCATTCTGGCTGAGAAAACCTTCGTTCATCTTCTCCACCACGTTGGCCAGCATTGAGCTGGCATCATTAGCAAAGTCCAGGTCCCGGATCTCAGAGACGGGCACGGAGACGATGGCAAAAGCTTCTTTGTCTTCCTTGGTGGGGCACGTGCCCAGCTGGGAAGCAACAGGGAAGCAGCATCACACAGTCAGGGCAGTGCCAGGAATGTCCCTGTCATCTGCCACCAACCCGGGTGAAGTCAGTGACCCAGTTCGTCCCCGTTGGATGGACTGGGGTGGGCTCCATGTTACTGGGATGGGCTCTAGGCTGGTGTCCAGCCACCCCCTTGGATCATCAGGGTATTTCAGTCCCTGGGTAAAGTCTGGGTGCTGGGTGGGAAGGAGCATGCTAAGAGCTATTGGGGCACAGGGGACAAATCCCTGCACAGGAGCGGGGAGCGGAGCCTCACCATGAGGCGAATGGGCCTCTCCTCATCGATGTCGATGGGCACATTGGTGCTCTGGATCCAGGTGTTGGTGCAGAGGTGGCGCAGCCTCACGTAGGAGTTCCTGCAAATGGCGCAGCACCCTGGTGAGTGATCCCCACGCAGACACACCAGCACCCACCACTTCCCCCAACAACCAGCAAGGCCCCACCAAGAACAGACGTGCCAAAATTTCACACCGCCCTATTAAACCTCCCTTCTTTATTTCAACCCCTCCATGGCAACGCGCGCTCACGTACCGCGGGACGAAGGAATCCGTCTTCTGCAGCGTGGTAGGGTCCAGCTCGAAGAGGGAGGCGATGTCGTTGCCGTGGGGCACGGCCACCAGCCGGTATTTGATCTTCTCCCCGGTGTTCCTGCGGCTGGCACGGCCGCTGCCCCCCTGCACGGGGGAAAGCGGCTTTGAGGCCGGCGTGGTGCGGCTGCCCGGCCGAGCCCAGCCTCCCTGCGCACACGGCATCGGAGGAGACACGCGGCGGCTACGCTCAGAGCAGAAGCTTTGGCTCGGACGCCGGGCTGAGCCTCGCAGCGCGGAGACGCACGAGGGGCTGCAAGAGCACAAGCGCAGCGTGATGCACCTGAGCTATGAGGCCACCCCTTCTCCAAATCTCACCAACGGCAAAGAGGAAAAACCCCCTGAAAATCCAAATCTCTCTTCTACCGGCACATCCCCGTGGCCTGGGGATGCGACATGCACTGGGACCCCTCCAACAGATTTCGGCAGGTTCCTCTCGCGAGCGGGACACAGGGATGCTACTCTACAGTGCGGGGCGCGGGGATGCTCTGCTGGGCAGCGGGACAGCCTCCGGCCGCAGCCTCGGCACCGAGCGGGACCCGGCGGCATGGCACGGACACTGTCCCCGCGGCAGGCTCTGTTTTGGGGCATTTCCCTGCTTTCAGGCAGAATCTAAGAGACGGCGTGATTTCAGGCAGCGGCAGCAGCATTTCTGCTAGCGAGGCTGCACACAGCTCACCGTGGGCGCTGCTTTGGGCTCAGCCACGTCTCCTTTATAACTTGGGTTTTCCTGAAAAGTTAAAGAGGGAGATGAAAGACAGCTATCAGTCCTCCCGCTCGGTCCCTCCAAAACCCTGCGCACGGGGTGTTATCTCTACTCCTGCCTTCCTCGGTCACATCGCAGAGAGAGGAAACCTGCCCAGATGGGGCTGGAGGACGTGACCTGACCCAGGGCACAGCGATCCGTCCCCAAGGGCTGAGCCCCGGAGAGCAGACCAAGGGCTCTGCGCTGCAGCAAAACGAGCTCTTGCTGTAAATCCCTCGCGGCCCCAGGCTGAGGTCTCAGTGAGCAACACAAGCTGGGCAGCTTCAGCCTGGGACAGGGATCATTCTGTGATCTTCTTTCCTCTGCAGATGTCACCTGAATGTCTTTTGGTTTAAAGCAGCCATTTCAGAGCCCCAGGATTTGCTGTTTTCCATCCTGCCAGTGGTGGAAGTGGCCCAGGGGACTGCCTTTGGTTGTCTTCTCCAGCTAGGGAGCACCTACGGCACATGGTGCACTGAGACATCACCCAGTACAGCCCTGCTCCCAGGCAGAAGGGTGCAACAGTCTCTCCCTTGGTACTGGCAGCTCATTTCTGTCATACAAACCACATTATTTAAGTGAGGAAACCTCTTTGTGCCTCCATCAGGAGGCCTTGAGCTGGCCATAAATGGGAGCAAAAAAAAATTTGGCAAACGCTGTTTCCAGGCCCAGATTTTGCTCACACCCTCCCCCGGCAAGGACAGCCCTGGATGCTGCTGTGGACCAGAGGATGAGGATGGGCAAAATCTGATCAGGAAGAGTTAAACGCAGCAGGATGAATTATGTCCCATTCCCATCTTACCGGGAGGTTGTGTCGGTACAGTCACTTGGCCTGGAGCAGGCAAATGGAGGAAAAACCCAGCCACCCCCTCCCACCCCCCCCAGCCAGAAGAGGAGGGAGCGGGGAACAGCAATTTTGGCAAGCGGACCGCCGCACCGTGCGGTGGGGGATTTCGGGAGGGAAAGCTTAGCCCTGTAAACAGGCAAACGATGATGACGATGAGCCCCGGGGCCAATGCCTCCTGCGAGCAAGGAGGAGCCGCGGAGGCCCAGGGCAGGACGGCTCCGAAAGCAAACTGGAGCGGGGCCAGAGGCAACGCTGGGCATCACTGTCTCAGGGCGGGTGGGCGCTGCCTGGGCAAGGGATGGCACCAGCCTCTCGAGGGCAGGGGGTCCTGCGTCCCTCCGCTCGTCCCCTTACCTCCGCTGCCAGGTAGTTGCCCGTGGCGAGGTGCTTGAAGCGGTACAAGCCGTTCCAGTGCCCGGCTCCCCCTCGGCACGGGTCATGGTGGACCACCTAGGAGAAGCAGAGAGAGCTCAGCCGGTGGCATGCCGGGCTGGGGGAACCAGGACGCCATTCCCGGCTCCAAGCCTCCGCGGACCCCGGGCAAACACACTGGTGAGAAGAGCCTCGTCTTATCTCAAATGCAGCCACAAGCAAACATACTCAGGATGCGGAGCTCAGACAGACACCAGTGCTCATCGCTGGTTCCCAGTGCTCTCATGGAGCTCCTGCCTTGTGCTGGCTTTCACCAGGGCAGTCAGGCTACCAGAGGTAGAAATGTATAGAAATAACAACTACTTCTAGCACTCCTCCACCCCAGTGAAACGGCAGCAATCCACGGAGGTACCCCGACAGCCCACGGACACGTGCTCCATCCCCTCCCCGCTCACCTCCACCTCCCACAGGGCGTTGGAGCTGGTGGCCGAGGTGGCCGACTGCCTCAGGGTAGTGCGGAGGAAGACGTGCAGCTTGCCTTTGTACTCGTCACAGGTGAGAAACTTCTCCTGCTCAGCGTGGAAGAGCCTCACCACATCCCCCTAGGAGCAGGACACGGTGGTGAGACCCAGGAATGTGGCTCTCCTATGAACCAGTGTAGCTCCTCCTGTGACCCCCCCCACCCTGCAAGGGGATGGGATCCCCCCATACGTGGTCCAGAACAGAGCACAACTCCCAGCCGTGGCACGGCAAGATCACGGGAGCCTGGGTGTCACAGGGCACCATCAGCTTTTCCAGTCTTACCTACCTGAGCTGTGCTAAACCTGCCCCTAGCAGCACAAACGCTCCTCTGAACCCAGGGGAGGGCACCTTGCGTGGGCATGGGGCACCCTGCGCTCCGCAATGCCATCACTCCATTTACTCCTGCAAGCCACTTCTCTGCTTCCCCTCCCCAGGCTGTAAAATGGGTGCAAACCTCCCCATTTCACACCCGTGGAGTGGGCAGAGGCTCCGCTCATCGATCTGTTTAAGACATTACTGCCCTGGGGAGGAAGATGCAGGGGATGCGGGAAGCCGGGGATAAGTGCGGCGCCGGGGGACGAGGGTCTGTAAGATCATAACAATCAATATCCATCCAGCTGCTTCCTGGAGGACCTCAGCCCCGAACAATAGCTCCGCAGGGAAAGTTCCTTTCCCAGGCAACAGCCAGCCCTGCTGCACAGCCAAACAGCTGAAAATTGTCCTCGCAGCTAGAAGCCGCTGCTGGCACCACGCGTGCCCCGTATTGTCCTCGAGAGCCAATTTAATACAAGAAGGCAGAGGGTAATTTCATGCCTCCCTGGGTACCTGCGCCAGGAGATACTAAAATATCCAACTCTAGCTTGCTGTTAAGTTCTCCAAGTGATGAATTCTCCTAGAAATTAAAGTCGTCAAGGCAGGATCTCTCTCCTCCGCCCCTGTCACGCAGCCAGACGGCTGTTCACGCGTCCTGCCCCCGCAGGGGACCGGGGCCGGGTCCCCAGCGTCCACCGTGTCCCGGGCAGCCGAGCCGCCTTCCTCACCCCTTTCAGCACTTCCTCCATGTGGTCGCAGAACTGCATGAAAAGGTTGATTTTCCAGCTGGTGTTACAATTGACTGAGTTCACCTAAAGAGCAAGAGAGCACAGTCATGATGCCTGGGACAATGGGAAAAAGGAAGAAAAAGGGGAAAAAAAAACCCCCAGGCAAGAGCTAAAAGCCAGACCCTGCACAGGCAGCCCAGCCTCCCCGTACCTCCTTGCAGCCAGCGTTGTCAGCAAGCTCGTAGTTGCTGGCATGCAGCGGCTGCCCGGCGTTGACGGGGTTCAGGATGACTTTGTCTCCCACGACTACCTGGGGAACGAAACGGGAAGGCAGGGATGAGACCGGGCGCCCGGCGGGGAGGCGAGCCCCGGCAGGCAGCACGCACGCTGCTGTCTGCCCAGCTTCCTTTAGGGACATTTCAGCCCCGCGCTCACGTTATCCCCATTGCTCCTCAGCTTCCAGAAGGGCTGGATGAAGAGCCAGGATCCCTCGTTGCCGGTGGCATCCAGCGTCACCCGCATGGCGTTCTTCTCAAGCAGGGCCGGCAGCCGCTTGTTCACCGTCAGGTACTTGTTGCTTTTCATATGGAGGAGCTGGAAAAGCACGTGCTGGGGTGAGCCGCGGCCCTTGAGGTCCCTCACGCTGGTGGCAGCCAGGAGGGATCCCGCAAGCCCCTTCCCAGCTGCCGCCCAACTCGCGTGTGCTGGATCTGCGCAGTTCCCCCCCAGACCCATCAGCCGAGCGCAGAGGAGGGGAGGGCGAGCGCCCGTACCTGTATGACGCTGCCGTATTTCACCACGTCGCCATGCACTTTCTTGTTCTCGGTCTCGTTCTGCTTCTGCTCCATCTGGGCTGCATGCTGCACACCAAAAGGAGACGAGCTGAACGTAACAGCACTCTCCTCATCCCCTGGAGCAAGCCCCAGAGGGGCCCCCTGCGCCCTCAGCTACGGGGAGGGTGGGCAGGCTGGGATGCAGCATCAGCATGCATCCTGCTGTCCCCCCAGCAACACAGGCTAGAGCTTCAATATGGTCCTCAGCATCTGAGAACTCAGCCCGGCACCATGGTGTGGCCCTGAGCAGCTGTATGAAGTCCATACCAGCTTTAAATCAAGGACTTCAAAATTAGGACAGGGACAAAACGGCGCTAAAATTCCCCCAAAGCCCCAGCAGGTCTTACAGGGCAGCACCAAAGGGGACTCTGCGCATGGGCCAGGGGCTGGGGCAATGCACCCATCTCAGCCCCACTGCAGCATGGCCATGGGGAACGGGGGCTCCCAGCAGCGCCAAAACCGAAGAGCAAAAGGCACCATGCCGGCGGTGCCGTGCTGGGACACGGCTGCAGGTCTGGACCTGCCATGGTGGATGTGGCCAAGATGCCCCGAGAGTGGATTACTCGGCACCGCTTGCAGCCCCTTTCTCCAAAACCACAGATGTTTTCCATGCAGTGGCTCTGGCAGTCGGAGGAGTGATGTTGATGGACGCGGAGCAAGGCAGGAACTTGTTCCCGCAAGCGGATCTGTTGGGAATGGTGAGGGTGTGCCACCAGCCCCAGTGCCAGCACCGGCACAGCCCGGGCAGCACCAGCCCAGCACTCCCCCACAGCCGGGATGGGAAACAGCGGCGAGGGATGGAGCTTGGGAGAGCACCTACCCTTTCCCATCCTGCTTTCAGCCGCTTTCACTTGAAAGGGATTGGGAAACAGAGCTGGAAGTGCGGCTCTGCACTGGGACGATGGGACAGCCCAAGTGAGTGCCCAAGCAGGCGACGCCAGGGCTTTGAATGTGCCTGGCACGTGTCGTGGCAGTACAAACCCTTTGCTCTTTTGAATGTTGCCACCCCGGGGTTAACTCTCCGTCCCCACGCAGCTCTGGGTGCCACCCGGGGATGTGAGCCCTGTGGTGGCGGCTGCTGCCCTCAGGAAAACAAGCCTGCTGCCAAGACATCCCGCGCTGATGCAGAGCTGGGAGTTTAACAACAACCCCATGGAGCAACACGGCCCCGGTGAGAGATCCGGCACCGCGGCGCGTCCTAAATCTGCGTCCAGATCTGAGCTCCTCCCTTGCCGAAAGCCAGCGGGGCTGGGAGTGGGAACTGGCTGTCCCGAGCACGCAAGCCCCCGGGGGCTGATGCTCCCAGCTTGTCCCTTGGGTGGGACGGGGTCTGTCCCCAAGCCACGGTGGGATGGGCTCTCAGGGACACGCATGGCGGCGGGCAGCCCAGGAGGGTGCAGGGAGGATGAGGAGATATCAGCAGAGCGGGAGGAAAACCTCCACAGCATGTCTGCACTGCGCCTGGCTGCACCTACAATTAGTCAGCTGAGAAAACACCGAGCCTGAAACCCACTTCAAAGCAACGCCACGAGAGCACAAGCTCGGCAAGGCAACCATGGGCGTCACGGACGGCTGGGCAGGGATCCTCTGCTCAAGACCTGGGCTGCTTTGCGTTCAGGAAATTATTTCTGGGGGTTGGAAGATGGTTTCAGCCTGCGGGAAATGCTGATAAATCACAGCCTGGAGCCCAGCGCCCGGCGGCAGCACGGGCAGTGCTCCGCAGAGAGCTCCCTCCCTGCCCCGGCTCCCCAGCCCTCGGCTCCGGACGCGCGGGAGCGATTGCCAAAAGGGCAACACCAGGAGCAGCGGAAAGGAGCGAGGAAATGACAGAATCTCTTTAAGACAAATCTTAACCAAGGTGCAATCAATCAGGCTCGGAAATGAGCCTCTCTGTCCAGTTGTGGCCAGTACAGCTGTTGACATTACAAGTTACAGTCCAGTTGGAGCAGGAAAATCACGTTTCCATACACCAGCAATGGCATATGGCTGGACATGGCAGGAGGCACCGACCCCATCCCAGCATCTCTGAACCAAGCTGGGATGCCCTGTCCGGACACTGCATCAGACCTCGCTCCCCAGATGCAAAACTGTGGGACCTGTGGGGCTGGGCTTGAAGCTTGATAAGATGATTTAATACAAGTCTCCTGAGCTTTGGTTTTATGATTCATCCTCGGGGCCTCGCCAGCTGTCTGAGGCGATTATGTAATGTTTAACATGGGCCTTTTCCAAACCTCATGGAAGTCAACAGGAGCCTTTCTCTTCCACAGCCCTTTGCATCAGGTCCTGGCCGCAGCGGCTCCCTCCCCTGCGCCAGGCACCCCTGGGTGCTGCGGGGCTGCGCTCGCAGAGCACCCCTCCCTGCTCTGCCATGGGCTGCTCTGCACAAGGAGCATCAGGAGGGCTGAGACAGCAAAGGCTGGGCGCGGTGGCGAAGGTGGAAAGGCAAGCGGACACCACCTCTCATCTCAAAAGCAGCATCGCTGCCCTCCCTTCCTCCCCCCGCCTGCTCAGTCCCCCGGATCCTCCTCCGTACGTCTTCCCTCGGACATCTCCCTTGCACTGGGAGCAACAAAATCATCTGCGGCTCCTTGGCCACCGCTGTCTTCACCCTGTGCTGTCACAGCATGGACCAGCCTGGCCATGCCACGCTGCCCAGGGCTCCGCACCGTGCCGAGGGCACACGTGCAGGCATGGCACGACAGCTCCATCAGGAGCCTGCGGCAGGACCAAGGCTCCGGTGCCTCTCGCGTCAGAGGCCAGATGAGAGCATCTCCTAAGGATGGTAACCCAGGGTGCAGGGCACATCCCTGGGGGCCAGCCCATCTACAGACTGTGACCCTCACTCCAGCAGGACCCCGAGCAAAGGACCTTACAGAGCTCCTATCTCAACCCTCTTATTAGACACCGTATGCCATGGTTAATTAAGAGCTGAGGGCTGCAGGAGACGTTCCTCTAGAAAAGGTGGCTGTGGCTAGTGGTCCACGGTGAGGGGAGGACGGTGGGACAGGAGACAACGGAGCTGAGCAGAGGGACACTGAGCACAGCAAAACCCAGGGCAGGCCCTGGCTTCCATGCAGGCTGTTTTCAGGGAAGCAAAACATCTCACGATTTGCACGGGGAGAGGTTTGGATGTCATCACCCAACCAACCCACGGGGACTGTTCACCCTGGGGAGGACGGTCCCTCACGCCTGCTCCCTGCCCCGGGGACCCCCGCTTACCTGGAGCTTCTGCAGCAGCACCACGTCCGCGATCTTCTCCTTGTCCTGCTTGGTTTGCTTGGCCTTCCAGTATTGCTTCTGGGCGGAGTAGCGGTTCATGGGACATACTTTGAAGAGGCAGTCTGGGAGGAGAGGAAGGCAAGCGTGAGGCTGCAGCAGCCACATGGCCACCAGCCAGCAGGGCCAATGTCACCAAGGGACAGGAGCAAGTGCTCCTCCAGGATACTGCTCCCATCACAGCAGCATCACTGGGAGATGGTCGTCCTCACCCACAACAACCCTGTCCGCTGCTGGGGGACAAGGAAGACCTGGCCGGGACTGGTGGAGGTCACGTCACCTTGTATTAGCTGGTGGATTAGTTTCAAATCAGGGTAAATAATGAGTCCGGGAATGACTCCACTTCTTAGACTCGTGATTAGCAGTGTTCCCATCGGAAATGGCCGTGCAATTTGGGAAGGAAAACTTCAGGGGGAGAAAAAGTACTGATGAAGCCCAGCTGTACCTAAGGAAGAGAGGATCCCGCTGGGAGAGAGGGAGGGAGGGAGGCCGGCAGGACACGAGCAGATATCTCCACATCTCCCTTGTCCCCCCCCTGCCCACTGGACACCCTGAGCCAGCAGGACTGCAGGTGGCCGTGCCACAAGGACACGTTGGTTTTGCAAACACACTGTCACGCCATCGGGACACGTTGGTTTTGCAAACACGCTATTGTTGCTCGCAGGGAGCCTCAATGACCAGCAGTGGAAGCTACGAGCAACCGCCCCTAAAATCTGTACCTCAACAGCTGCATTTCAAGTCCTAACACAAACCCTTTGGGGACCTGAAGGGCACGGGTTTGCATCCCAGCTTCCCCAAACACTTGCAGCGTATCCGTGCTCTGCAGATTGCCTTCATTTGCCTGGTTTCTCCAGGCTGCTGCGGCCGGGATGGGGGGGACGGGAAGCACACCCAGGTCCAGGCTTTGGGAATTGAAGCACAGGGAGGAGGCACTTACATCTCCCAAACCCTCATTCAGGGCTGGAAGCTGTCCGGGGCGAGGGCAGGAAGGGCTCTGCAGCCTGGATCGCCCTACTTACGCCTGAAATAGCAGCCCAGAAACTTCAGACACAAAAAGAAAGAAAAAAAAAAAAAAAAATCACTTCCATCTCTGGCCCCCGTCCCGAGCCACTGGCAAGCACGTATTTATTTACCTGGGAGTGACGAACAAACAGGCGCAGAGCACAGTTCTCACCGGCTCGGGCTTCTGGGCAGAGGCCAAGTTTCACATTTCGTTTTACAGGTCTCTTTGCTAATGGCACATCCCGTGCCAAGGAGGCCGTGACGCCGGGCTTTGAATCGGGGACCGAGCATAGCTGCTGCCATGCCCGGCTGCCTTCTCCCACTGCTGCAGAAACACCTGGGCCACCTGCAGCACCTTAAATCGTTTTCGTTAAATTGCTAATTAGGCTGCAGAAAAACCTGGTAGAAAGTAGAAACTGGAGGGGGGGAAGGACTTAAAAAAACACCACAGCTCTTCAGAGATAGATGCAAATGAAACCACTGGCTCCAAGCACACCCTGCCTGGAGGGGTTGCCTGACATCCCCATCTCAACGCTAAAGCCTTGGTTTGCAAGGAGGTAAACTGAGGCACGGAGTCAAAGAATCCCAGCATGGCAGGGGCTGGCAGGGCCCTCTGTGGGTCACCCAGCCCAACCCCCTGCCCAAGCAGGGTCACCCAGAGCAGGCTGCACAGCACCG
>Ga0065711_1004663_pt1 | contig 22791 bp, 12 predicted proteins | sample Hoacrofraction12_FD_59098 | JGI IMG/M metagenome (GOLD analysis project Ga0065711, IMG submission 59098) | Hoatzin crop microbial communities from Cojedes, Venezuela - Epithelial fraction 12 v2 (version 2) | ecosystem: Host-associated > Birds > Digestive system > Esophagus > Crop | place... | reverse complement strand
CCTGGACAAGGTCCTGTGCAGCCTGCTGTAGGTGACCCTGCTTCGGCAGGGGGGTTGGACTAGATGACCCACAGAGGTCCCTTCCAACCCCTACTATTCTGTGATTCTGTGATGCTAATAAAGAATAATAAAGAGCAACAATTTCAGATCTGCTGACAATAATCAATGGTCATACTTTTATAAGTGATAGGAACTTAGAGCTTGTTTTCCTAGAGGAGCCTCCTATATCACAAGTACTGATCTCTGATTCCGCCATGCTCTGAATTGCAATGTGGTACCTGCTAGGAAAACTCGTCTCCGGCTATTTGTTTCTTTTGTGGCAGAGGTTTTTTTTCCTCCTTCCTGTTTGCTGTTAAGCTCATTGCTGGGCTGCATTGGCATTCCAGCCAACACAGTCTTGAGAAAACATTTCTGTGCCATCCTTCTTGTGCAGGAGGGCTTGCCCAGCATGGGGGCGGTGGGGAGGGAAGCGGGGGAGCATGTATAAGCCTGTGGTTCAGCATCTTTCCCATGCTTTTTCTCCTTAAACTCCCTGGAGTTCAAAAAGGGAATTATGTGCAACCTGTCACCCCAAGGGGCTTTTCCAGGAAGGTGTTGAGGTGTCTGTAGGTTTTACAGGCTGCTTCCACGGGAAATGATCTGCTGCTTGGCAGATGTGCCCAAGGACCCAAAATCTGGAAACCTGCTGAATTTGCTTCTCTCATAGCAGCATTATGACACCGAGAGGCAGTAGGTAATCAGACAAAGCAGGATAATAATAGTCTTTTTTTCTTTGATATACAGAAAGCACCAACCAAACAGCCAAAGCCTGCAAACCAACAGTACTTTATCTGCACCCATCACAATCTCTTGTGGGTGTTGCTTCATGTAGAGCTGATGATGTATCCGTCCTTACAAACCGTGCATTAGAAACTGTTAGATTCAAATCTGTAATACCAGTAGTTCCCTTAGGCTGATTTCTGGCAGTACTCTCATCGTTGCAGTTTATGCATCCTAGATAAGGTTTTAGAGAGAGATTTTCTTCATTTCAAACCCTTGATATTTTTACTCTGCTGAAACATTATTATTATGTTGGTAAGTATATAGCATTATACTTGCCAGATGTCACTTGGTTTGATATTTGGATTTGTTGGCATAGTAAAAATACTAATGGGAAATACATGCTTTGGAAGATATACATAGCATGATGTATGCTCGATCATCATACTGTCTGCAAATGAAACTGTGTTTCAGCAATCAGAAAATTCTCAAAACAAAGTTTCTTTCTAAAAAGTGTATTATAGTGGTATGTAAACCAAGGTTGCTGTAGAAATTATTAAAGATGCTTGTAGAATAGACCTGTCCCATGTATAAAAGACCAAAGCCTGTCCTGCACAGCAGGCTGGAGATACGAAAACAGAGGGGAAGCAGTGAATGAATTTCCCATTGGCCCCACGAGAGAAAGCACTGCTGCATCTGTGGAGTCACTAATAGCTTGTCACTGTAAACTGACTGAAAGGTGTCTTTGCCTTTCACCATATCACACTGCTTGTTGGGAGTTGAGTGCTGCAAAATCAAGAAAAAAATCCAGATGACCAAAGAGCGACTGGTTAGAAAGCCAAAGGCAGTAACTTCATCCTGCAAGTTCCTCTACCCATTTAATTCCAGTTAAGTGGAAATAATGCCACTGATGTGTACTGGTAGCATTATATTCCCATACAGCTTGTTTTGGACCAGTGCTGATTCTGTAGAAGATGGCTTACCAAAATCTCAGGTAAATTTGACGAAGTTCACACAATATCTATTTGTAGATCTAAATTTAAAGTTTTCAGTCTCAACTTACATTATTTTGCTGCTTTGGAATAGGAAGATATGAAGAAGATACAACCAAGAATTTCTTGATGGACAAGACCTGCTTTTCTTTACTATTTCTCTGCTTGTCAAGAAGTCTTTTTTTTACAAAGAAAATTCTGACTACAGTAGAAGAGGCTGGTCCATCGAACCTTTAGGTAGTATGCAAGTTAGTGGCTGTTCAGGTTTGTGCTGCTGAAGTTAATCATGTGAGGTTTTTTCACATCTTGCTCGCGGATGAGGTCTGAGATAGCACGTTGTGCAGAGCTGCTAACACACACATGCGCTTCTCTTCTAATGATTGAGCAAGCATATGACTTTGTAATACAGGCCAAAGCTGCTATTTTGATCAAATGTTTTATTAGCAGTTATGTATGGTTTCCTCAGTGGCCGCTAGATCACTGGGAGAGTAAGAGGGGATATTCTGGGAAAAATGCTAAGGGGTGCAAGTTGTTCACAGCCTGTATGGCACAGGGTTTTGTGGTCAACATCCGAACCAGAACTTCAGTTCACTGAATATTTAGGAATGGTAAGTGCCACGGGTGGGGAGTTAGAATGGCAGATGTATGCAAGTACATATTAATGTAACTGTGTGAGTAAGCAGGTGTTACAATACTAGAAATGAAAAAAAAAATCATTTAACCCTCAGTTAAGAATACATCTCAACAGCAATGCCATGGACTCTGTTGGGCTTACAGAATCACAGAATGGTAGGGGTTGGAACGGACCTCTGGGGATCACCTGGTCCAACCCCACTGCCAAAGCAGGGTCACCTACAGCAGGCTGCACAGGACCTTGTCCAGGCAGGTCTTGAGTATCTCCAGAGAAGGAGACTCTGCAACCTCTCTGGGCAACCTGTTCTAATGCTCTGTCACCCTCAAAATGAAGTTCTTCCTTATGTTCAGCTGGAACTTCCTGTGCTTCAGTTTGTGCCCGTTGCCCCAATTTTGACCCTGTAAGACAGACCAAGGTCATAGGATGGAGGACTGAGTACCAGCTTTAAAACTTGGCCAAGAGTTAGGGAAGGCTCCAAAAGAGGCACTGGAGAGCGTTCAGAGTCAGGGCCTGAAGGAGGGTATTGCTTATGCTGCTGTGTTCTGCCATTGTACAGCATTATATACCTGAGTCTGTCCCCGCAAAGACACTGGGCTCACTGTCCGTAAAGTGTGACTAGCCACCTTGTAAAGGAAGACATTGCAGATTTGTTGCATGAAAGAGATTACTGAATTATGTGTCCACCAAGAGTGTAAAAGCATAAAATAGGACTTGAATTTCCACATGCTTTCAGAAGACGCTGGTATACTTCCTTAAGGTCCCTGAGATAAAGGTTTTTTTAGATCACATGAAAAACTGCTGATTGTAAATAAACCTTTGGCTTAGTTGCAAGGCCAGTGGTTTCCCTTAGAAAGAACTATTTTTGTGATGTATATATACAAAAAATATATGTATATAAAACATATATTTATGTTTTAACTAACATAATGATGTTAGTTAAAACAATGCAGTATCCTGTGATTTGAGTTCTCTGCATGACGTGTCTATGAATAGTGACTAAGTTAACATTATGCTGTGCTGTTGATCTAGTTCTGTCAGCTGAGGATGTGTATATGCTGGGATATGATCATTGGCTGTGCATGGAGTGATTCTTGTTTCTGACATAATTATAAGTGGGGAGTTATGGGAATATGACCATTGTTAAATGCAGTGTAATTACAAATCACTGTTTCGACAGCACTGTACTTACAGCATGATTGAAAGGCTGTTAGGTGGCTAAAGAAAATAGGGTACTGTACAGTCTGGTGTTTGGCTCAAATGTAATCAACATGTTTAGTGCGGTACAGAAAAAGGTTTTGGTCTGCAAAATGAATATCCATTCAAGTAAGGGTGGAGGGCAATTTCCTGGAAAACTTTTTGATAGCTTCTACTAATGCCTGTATTCTTCAAGATCTTTACTGGAGCCAATAAAATGACAACTTAAGGTGCATCTTTTTTTGGTGTTGGAAATCTGTATTCTGCTACACCTTTTAACCCCAAAACTCTGTTGTGTTTCATCACGCTGTTAAAACTGCTCATTTGAGTATAGCTCTTAGTCAATGCATTTGCAAGAACAGAGAATGCAGTACACCTTAAGTAACCCTTGCCGAGGCTGGGTCCTGGGCTGAATTTTCAGGAAGGCTGAACTACTGACAGGAGAGCTAAGGAGGCATGTGGCAGAGACTGTAATAATAGCCTCTGGCCTTTTCAAATTTTATTTTATTAATGTAACTTACTGATCTTGCAGAAGAAGCTTTTGTGAAGATACAAACTGGTATCTAAAAATGCCATTTCCTGAGTTGCTTTGTCATGGGTCTGGAAGTCTGCCCAGTGACCAAGAGGACAGGACACCTTCCAGGATTAACATCCATGTATAAGCTTTCAATTTATAGGGAAAAAGTGATTTTTTAAAATCATCTCCTAGCACTGCCTAGCACACATCCATGAACCTACAGGAATCATGCCAGTTTATATAGGCAGAAAATTTGGCTGTTGGATGCAAACCATATGTGATTTTGATGGGACAGAGCATTTCCCTGTTGCCCAGCACAAGGCTGCTGTGAAAAATGCGCCTGCCTGCACCTGGTTAGTGCTTTACCAGCACAGCAAGGATGGCCAAGACAGAGTTGCACAGAAAGCTGTGGAGCAGCTCTGGAACAACTCATGAGAACAGTGACCTCGAGGCAGTCCTTGGAGAAAGAACAGTAACAGAGACAGTCTTTCTGCACTGCTACCTCTTCCTGTTCAGGGGAATGGACAGGCGAGACACGAGTTGGTTAGGAGTAGCCTGACCTCCATGGGTAGAAATGAAATGATAGGAGTAGATTTTGTCTTTCACTAGCAAGAAGTGGTGCTTGATGCGTACTACAAGCAAGTGTTACGAATGTCCAACGATTCCTCCCAGTACTTAGGGTCCAGGAGCAGTGCTCTACACTTACATGAAAGGGTCTGTTTGGCGCTCATTTCGATTAGTAGATACAGGATAATATATTTGGGCCCCATAATACAAAACTATGGGTTGCCATATATCCAGCACTGGATAACTGCTACTCCTCTGCCGTCACCCTGCAGTAAGCGTGCATATTGAAGTGTTTGTATTTCAGTCTCACCCGAAATGAGAGGAAAGATGGAGGGCTTTCATTCCTGCATGCTTGGTTCAGAGACTTCCTGTGGCGCTGGGCACGTGAAAAGAGATGTGAATGAATGTATTAATTTTAGTGCTGCTCATATTAACTCTTCATGCTTGTCGCATTGTAATTCTGATTTAGCAATGTTTATCAGTAGAAGATCACTGCAGGGTCTTTAATGATTATAGTTGTTCAAGCTGATAGTCTTGAGACTATTAAATAAGCTCCAATTACTTCCCATTTATTTGTGTTGCTTTTTTCCCTCCAAGTAACAAAATGTAATCCTGAAGTTCATCATTATTCTTTGCATTATATTAACCTAAATAGATTTTCTACCTAATTAAGGGTTGAGTACATTTGTGCTAAACTGACCGTATTTTACAAGAATGTTTTCATTTGTATGTGAGGATGTCTTTGGTTTCCACCATCCATATTTTAATTATGTTTAATTTCTATAGCTGCCAGAGATCCTATTTTGTGTCTCGGCAGTTCACCCTGGGCTGCCTGAGATTGTTTAGATTTGAGTTAGAATAGGCCTCCAGATAAGTTTGTTGGAATCTAGTTAAGAACAAGTCACCAGGAAGAAATTCGAGGTGTTTGCTACTGCTTTGAAAGATATAAAGTCTATATTGGCTGAATTTTGGATGAAAGAAATGGAGACGAAAGCAGAGGAATTCAGTTCAGATAAGCTCTGTTATTTTTTTATTGGATGGGTCGCTGAGAGGGGGAGATAGGAAAAAAAATTGATGAATAGATTGGCTGATAATAGATATTCAATGTGGTTATCGTGTTTGTATTCTGAACACTCAAATGATTGACCTTACTCCTATACTTATTTTGTGTTATTTATCTATATATGATCTCTCTGGGGCACCCTTCTCAAATAACGAAGCAGTACAATTTGATGATAATTAAAACCACAGAATATCACATTTTCATTTCAGTATTATAATAAACACCATGAGAAACAACTATGTAGATATACCTCTCTTGATCTCACCTGCTGAATTCCTGTCCCATGCCCCAGAAGATGTCGTCATGTAAGCCCAATGCCCAGCCCCATGCAGACACAGACATTGTGCTGTGCCATGCCATGCCACTCCTTGGGTGTAGCCCTCTCAGGAAGGAATGAGAATAGCATGAGTAGCCCTATGCCTATTAAAAAATTGTGGGGTGTTAGTATCTCCTGCTACTCTACAAAACTGAGTTTTCAAATGCTGAGGGCCCTGTTCAAGGACCACAAAGTAATAAAGAGTCACTTAAATTACCTTTCCCTTGAGAAAGTGCTGACTTCTTTGTAAGCTCCTTCATGTCTGAACTCTTTGTTGGAAGGACTGTAAGATCCACTTTCTCTTGGGAAAAGGCTGTAGGAAAATAAACCTCCAGAGTTTTCCTGAGCTTCCTCTGAAGCCGCATTTTGCACTGTCAGGCCAGTCCTCCTTCATCTCTTTCCTAGTTAGCTGGTGAACTATGTTTAAAGATGTGGTTAAGCCGAGATGCATCCAGGAGGCTTAATTACACTGGTAGATGTTCTGGGACAGTTTCTCAAAGTGAACGGTCTTCTGATGGTTTGTTTGCCTGGGAGTGGAGCAATGTGTCGTGTCATACAAGGATGGATTCCCTTGCCCACACCGAAGCAGAGCTAACTGCGCTGCAAAGCAGAGGCAGAAACCATTATATGATGTGTGTGTGAGTATGTGTGTATATCCAGGCAAAAAAGCCTGCCTGAACTGAGTTAGTGTTGATGATACAGTTGGTGAATTTGACTGGGAGGGACCTTTGCCAAGAGAAGGGCTGTATGCATTCGTCTGGAGTCTGTTGAAGAGATCAAGCACCATTTGAAAGGGAACAATATGCGTAAAGTGGGGGCAGTTACTGGTTACAGATCAAGTTCTGTTACAGTTTGAATAAATTTGACTAGTCTGTGGTGTCTTCCTGTGTAAGTACAAATTTTCCTGCGAAGTTCAAATAAGCAGAAAACAAAGCTGTCAATTTTTGAAATACTATGGATGTGTGTTTTCGTAGCTCCCTCTAGCAGTATTCCAAATTTTTTAATAACCAGATGAACATTCCAAATTGCTGTTAATACAGTATGACTTTTCATACAGTTACTGTGATAAGCTGGAGCCAATGTGAAAATCTGTTTGGTCTCTTGAGGGGTACAATATTGTTTTACTCCCTAATCTAAATCACTCTCAAAGTCATATGTTAGCAAGAAACAGAAAAACTCTTTTGAGGAAAGCAGCCAAAGTTTTGAAGCTGTTTTCGTTGTATTTCAAACCAGAATTTCTTTCCTTAATGTACAAATGTTATGTATGCAATAAGGAAAAAAAGCAACTTCTATTAATGATATTTTTACAATGTTGCTTCTAGTGTTTTGGAACAAGCTGCTGAAGTTGATGTTAAGAAAAAACAAAAATCAATGGTAACATTTTTGGAAAGGAAAGGAAAAATAATCCTCCAAACAATCACTTACCGATGCAGATGTTCCAGTGAGGGGTCACTTGTATCTGTGCGCTTTGTGGTGGTCCGCGTGTTACTCTGAAGCCTTGAAATGCAAGTGTAACAGTAGTTTTGGGCTAGCAGTGCCCGTAAGTATTAGCTAGTGCTGAATGCTGAAGGACTGATGCTTTTTCAAGTATCAAAATAGCCCTTCTAACCCAAATGATTGCTTTTTCTCATAGTCTTTTTACATAACAGAAAGGACTGTATTTGAAACAATTATGTCTTTACCAGCTTGCAAGTTCAAAGTCAGTAAGTCTGTTTTCACCTTTTGTATCTCCCTCTTTAATGTCAGGCATAAAGTAACTTAATATATTTCTCATAAAATGTTTCTTACAAGTCTTCATCCACTGACAATTAAAGTACAATGTACTTAATGCAGTGAAATGGAAAAACATACAGAAAAATCTAACTACATTAACATCTGTTGTCTTTTCTCCATCTGTTCTCTTTGGCCATGCTTTTGTCCAAACCTGCCAAAAGTACTAGTTTTCCAAGTGTCTCATGGCACATCAACCAGCTCCTCGATTAAAGTTCACAACTTCTTGTGCGTTTTGATGGCACAACAGGATGTCTGCATCCCTGCAGCTGCGCGATGACTTCGGGCAGAGCAATGATTGTTTTTTAGTTTGAAAGATGTGGATGTGGTAGAACTGGCAACAATCAGGTATTGATTTTGTATTGGAAGGCTCCTACCCTAACTGGGAAAACACCTTCCTTGACCCAGTGGCCTTCTGAAGGATGTCAAAATCCGTGCCGTTGAGCACAGGAGATGATACCTGCTGTGCTGCGCAGCCTCTGGACCATGGTGGGCTGCAGCACACAGCTGAGGTGCCCGAAGCTCCTGCAGAGCCAGCAGTGTGTCAGCCCCGCACGCTCGATCATCGCAGGGAATGGGCTTGCTTGGTCTGACAGTGGGAAGTGAGAGAGGATCTAACCCATTCTCCTACTTAGCAATTCTTTGCTGTGACTTTTTTTTTTTAATTATTATTTATTTTAGTTCTGATGGTGACCATACATCTGTATGGTTCTAGCAGAAGACTGAGCGTTTGGACAATTCCAGGCAAATGTCCTGTAGTTTTGCTTTACTGTAATGGAGAAAGATGTTTTTTCTCGGACTCTTGCAGAGAAGGAGAATAGAGCATAGCTGCTTCCCATGATGGCCCTGGTAATCAGCTGTGGGGCTAAAGCTGCCAGGCTCCTCAGTTTGGCTGCCTGCAGCTGCCCATGGAACGGGTAGTCTGAAAAAGTTTCTTTGGCTATGTGCCAAGGTAGACGGGTGCCCAGCTGCTTAGGAAAAAAGGGGATGAAATTGGATTTTTGAGCCCACTGGAGTATGAGTAGTATTTATAATTTCTGCTCTTGTTCTGAAGACCATAGCTTAATGTTTGTAGTTCTGCTGGGGGGAAAGGTTTTGATTTCAAACAAGAAACAGCCCTCAAGTACGGAAAGGGTANAACACAAAAGAAAAATTTAGTCTAAGAGCAGCCCTTGCTTGTGGAGGTCCCATCCTCTGACTCCTCTGGCAGTTGGAAGGTATCATTATTGAATAATTAACAAGCATTACAAAATAATATGCCATAGAGCTGTAATTAATATTGAACAGAAACTTGTTTTAGTNATCTTCTCATAGTGCTGTTTAAATTCTGCTTAGTCACAGGACAGGTAAAATAAATGGCCCTGTAAAAACTGACCAGGTGTCTTCGAGCCTTTGACATATGATGCAGATTTTGAAGCTATTCACCACCTACTTGAGTTGTGAGCTGGTTTGGAGCCTGCAACAGCACAGCTCACCCCAGCAAAGTGGCCAGTGTCTGCACCAGTTCTGGGTGCTCATCTGGTCTCAGACATGCGTGATCCTGCATGACTGCCCAGTGATGGCATATTTTCACATGTGATCAAGAATTGTTACATATTTTATTATGTGACAGAAGGGAAAAAAAAAATCTAGTTTTTTATCATACAGGAGTTTGATTTATACCTGGCCCTAAAGGCCAGTATGTCTGGTACTTTGTATTTAGAGGAAGGTCGGTGTGTTTCATTGTTACTCAGTGTATGCATATGCATATTTCTGGTTTGTTTTGCTGTGTCTTTAAGGTAGCAAGCTTTGCCAGGGGAGGAATGTGAGAATATGTTCTCAGTACAAAAAGACAGCAAATCCCTTCGTGCTAGGGAGAAAATCAGTTGTGTCGGATAAACGGAAACAGTGAACATTTGCCATTCAGAGCTTGATTGCATATGGTCCATCCATCTGTGTAGTATTTATAGGACTTCCTTGATAACAGAAATCATACACTGAATAACTTTTCCTGAGAAGGGAGCGTTTTCTTATAGTTGGGAGGAGATGCTCTGCACAATGCAATGAACACCTTTTGCAGAGATATGCAAGCTCTTATTGTGTGCCTTTGTGAACTGATTAGGGTTTTCTTTAACTCTCCTTATAAGGCCCCTATGAAAGGAGCCTTCTAGGGGCACTGTATTTCCTCAGGCAAGTAGTGGATGATGCTGGAGCGGTGCCTACCTGCATGGTATGGGCTCTTCCTCTTGGGTTTGCTCTCTTGAGTTGGATCCCTCAGACAGGCAGTCTGTGTGCCCTTGCTGTCTGCAGAGCTGGTGCACATCAGGCCTCTGATGTTTGTGTCTCTGCTGATTTATATGCACATTAGGTTGTTTCTCTGAAAGCAGATTTGAAATTGGTCTGGTGCTGGTTTTTTGCGTATTGCAGAGTAACAGTCATATCGCCTAATCCTGGCTGTTGGCAGAGGCACCCCTTCCAGGGTTCGTCTGAAACGATGCGAGTTGGTTCCTAATGGCGTTGTAGTGTATTCTGGTCTTACAGCAGCAAGCCCCACAGAGAGCATGCTGGTTTAGTGGTGTTTTCCCTTGGTCAATATTGCAGCCATAGTCTTTCACCTCCTGCCTTTAGCACACAGGATACGGAACTGTACCTGAAAGATTACATGAGAATTTGTGACCTAGATTTTCTCAGTGGGGCAAACCCAAATGCGCATTTATGCTTGAATATACTTAACTTAGAGGTAAATATGTATGACAGATGCAAGTGAAAAATGTGTGGAGAGAGACGATCTGCAGGTATGTAAACTACCTGGGGTCTGCCTGAGCCAGGTGCGTGTTGTACATGCGAAAGCTTTGGAGAGAGTTAACAGGCTGTCATTAAAATCCATTGGTTGTTACAGATTGCTGTAAAGTTCTTCCAAATTCTCTGTATTTGTGCTACATACAGTGAGCAGCAGCTGCTGCTGGGTCTGTAGTAGGTGACAGCATCCATTTATTCCATGGCCTTCTCAGTAGATCACAGAGGCTCTATCTCCATCTCTGCAGGAACCCTGGCATTCTCTTCTGAGATAGCTGGGACTTTGAATTCAATCAAGCTCACAGTACCTGAGCCCCAGACCTTCAGTCACCGTAGGTATAGTGGCCAATATAGCAAAGAGCATACATTTTGTGTAAAAGATTTCAATAAAACACACTAAAGGTGGAGTTTGGAGAGTTAAAACCCGTGCGTTCAACAAGGAGTGGAGTTTGGAGCAGAATTCAAACTCTCTTATTACATGCAATGACTCTGAGCTTAAAATGTTATTTTTGCATTAATGTTATACTGTTATTTTTAGCATCAATGTCAATTGGTATGTAATTAGCAATGATCTCATGCACACTCCTGGGTACGGACTGTTCTTTCCCAGTTTGGGAGTATTTGCTTGTTATTGCTAAATTGTAACGTGTATACGCGCAGAAGAGCTCCCACGGTCATTAAAACTCTCCCTGCCAGGACTGTTACCATTGAGTACTCAACAGTTAACCTCTCTGTGTACCCTCTGAGAACTAGATAAAGTTAGGACTGAAAATTTCTGTTTCTGGAAATCCTTCTCACAGGCCAGTGTTCTGCGATAGATATGCACAGTGTCACAAGTGAACTTTGAAATATGGTGCTACAAAGTGATGATAAGTCTCCAAAGTTTTCTTTATAAAGGCTATAAACAGAGTTGGCTTTTAAAACATAGGAAAAAATACTTTGACCTGATCCTGCGCTTCTCTGCGAGAGTGGAATGGCTTTCCTTGGTGTTGGGAGGAGGAGTGGGTCGTTGCTGAGCTACAGACACAAACTCCAGCAGGAAGGGTGCACCATTTTCGCTGCTGGCACCCAAGGGTAAGCCGTGTCACTCTGGGGCCACCAGAGAAGCATGTGTAGGATCACACAGAAAGGGAGTGTTTGGCCAGGAGTGTAGTGGAAGCACAGTTGAAAGACATGCTTTTGGGTGGCATGTGTTGTGTTTGAGACCTGTAATATTGGGTAATTTTTATAGGGTAGCCTCCCAAATGAGCTGACTTTTGATAGAGCATCTTCTGATCTGTGTCTGTTCTAAAGAGAATTACTCTATTGCAATGACCAAAATGATGCTTTCCATATTAACTTTGTTGTGTGTCCTGTAGATGACATGAAGTCTATACAACAACAAAAAAATAGCAGCATCAGGTGTTGGTTTGAAAATACTGCTTTCATCTTTGTGGACACATACAGGCTATATTTATAGGCACTCTGCTTCTAATCTGGTCATTGTATAACCTTCCATTTTTTCAGTGTATTTAATGTGATTTGCAAACACAAAGAGAGATAAGAAGATGCTACTAACAAACAGCTAGACAAAAGTTGAAAAAGGTGATGTTTGAAACAGCAAACCTGCTGATGTACATCCCATGCTGTGGTCACAATGAGGAACACCTGGTTTCAAGATCAGCTTTCTCTGGGATGACTTTGTCCTGACTTGGATGTCTTAGACATCCATGGCAAATAAAGTCTGCACTTAATCCAGCACCGTAAAAATTAAACATTGCAAAGCAAGTATAGCCTATCCTTCTGTAGCCAGCTGAAAACCAGATGTGCTGCTTTTGTTCGTACCCCTGAACTTCACAAATGAACACAATTTATTGTCAGCAGGTGCTGCTGTTTTAAGCTCAGAATGCTGAGCTTCATTTCCCCTGCATTGCAAACATGTACGTTTTGCTATCATGTATGGATTCTGTCTTGAAATCATTACACCATAAAAATCACGCTTGACTTTGATGAAGGATATTGTGAGAGAGAAATGCAGATTAAAGGTGGGTGGAGATTTCTGGTTTTGTGGCATTTAACACTTGCAACAACAGGTGTGGGATCGCATAAGGCTGGAATTAGACTGTTCAACTGTGGTATATGTTACATGTCCTTATTTTTCAATGTATATCTATAGCTCTTGGTTGGTGCAGTTGTTCTACAGACTGTGCTTTATTTTTAGTCCTTGCTGCTTCCAAAGAGACATCACTGCAGATACCAGGTGTCCTCCGTGAGGGTAAGGTTTTGTGGTGTTTGCTGTCCCAGTGGCCAGGGAAGAGTTACAGCTGAGCTTAGTTTTGCATCTGCCTTTGAAGCATTTAAAATCCATTTGTCTTTTCAAATTCCAGCATGTAGACTTGGAAGAGCATTTCCCAGAGGGGGACAAAGCACTTGAAGGAGGAAAACAGTTTAAAGAGGTGAACTGTACACAAGTAAATCTGCTGTTTATTTTGCTTTTTTCTCCTGAGGTTTCATCACAGCTTTCTATCCCTCTCTGTGTGCATAGTGCATTAGCCGGGTGGGAACGCTTGCTTAAACACCCAGAGCTACAGCCTCAGCGGGTCCCAGGGGAGCTGCGCAGCTTAACTGCTCGTGGATGCAGGGGTGGTGACATGGAGAGCGAAGATCCCGAGCAAAACACCACATAAGTATCATGTCAGATGCTGTTTGAAACAGGAACCGGCCCAAACCTCATCCTTTGAGGCTTTGTCAAGCTACAGAGAGATTTGGATAGGGCAGGAGGGCAGAGCGTGGGCAGGGCTATGCACTCCTCAGGGCACGGGAGGGTGTGTGCCTGTCGCTCTGGTTCAGGCCAACGTCTCATTTGTGGGTAATAAGAATTACTGTGAAAAACCAGCAACAGTGAACATGTCCCCTCCCTTCCTTTCCCCTTTATCAACATGCCATTTGCTGTACAGATTAGGATTTTTTTTTTTTTTAGCTTAAGGAGAAAAATCATTTAGCAAGAGTCAGACTGCGAGAGGCAATGTTGCACGGCAGCGCCTTTAGAGATGTTGGAAGGAGTTTAATAAAGAAGACAGTTCCCTCCACCCACCCCCCCACCCAATCCCCCCATCATTGCAGCTAGGTATATTGGGCTCTAAGTTGCAGCATGGTGGAATGCTCCAGTTAACAGATAAAAAGTACTTTGAACGGTATTGACAATGAAAACTACCTACAAGGGATGCTTTGCATTACTGTGGAGTGGCGTCCCTGTAGCTCTCAGCACACTGCTGCTGTTGAAACCCAACAAATAAAGTTCGCATTTGCTCTTTCATAGTTTCCTATGTATTTCACATAATTAACCTGCTGAGCTTTAAGGACTACTTACAAAGAATAGCTCAGCTGTGTTTGGGGTATAAAATTTATATTCATGAAATTAATAGCATCTTGGATGCCTCTTGTATTAAACTGTATCAAAACAGTTGAAAGAGACAAGGGAAAGCCCTGGGTGACCTGCTTGGTTATAGATTGCACCATCAACACAGATTTACCTCAACCGTTTTGCATCTCATTTAGTTATTCTCGTTTATACCTCCAGGTATCTGCAACTCCAGATAGCTCTATGTGTTTCTGCCTACATTGGAGGGCTGGTACAATGTCCTTCTGTTAAAAAGGGGAACAGTATGTATGTGGTAAAGGGTGATGGCTGTGTGTTTGTTATGATTCTTTGTGGTCAGTGTAATCTAAATTAGGCATATAGCTGTGTGTATATGTCTATACATAGCCATATATATACATATATACACACGCATACAGGTATATATGCACAAGAGTGCAGGGCATCTTGCATTTAATTATTTGATGAGGAAAAAAGATGAATTCTGACACCAGCTTAGACAAGATATGACAGCACAACAATTAAAGTTTCTGAGCTATTTCACATATACAAATCCAAGATCCAAGTGCATTAAAATAAAGTAAGTCAAAATATACAAGTGGCGTAACTAAGCTGAGGTTTTGGAGTTCGCTGAACAGTAAAGGGAACATGACAACTGTCAAACATCTGAAGTCTCAGAGCAGCGGCACCACAGTGGAGATGTTTTGGGTATGATGTTAATAAGCTTTACATTTGTCTTGCTCTATTTGCAGGTTGCTGCTGGGTTTGGAGGGCTCTTTTTCTTTGAAGATGCATTGGAGATGTAGGCTAAGTGAAGGGAGCTGGGCTATGCAAATAATTGTGGTTTGAGTTTTTTTGTTTGGTTTGGTCATTCATAGGAATGAAGGCTGTCTTGACACTATTTTTTGTTGGTTTTGTTTTCTGTTTCGTGTCCAAAGAAGAGCAATAAAGCTGGTGAAGGGTCTAGAGCACAAGTCTGATGAAGGATGGCTCAGGGAACTGGATAAGGAGGCTGAGGGGAGACCTTATCTCTCTCTACAACTACCTGAAAGGAGGTTGTAGCGAGGTGGATGTCAGTATCTTCTCCCACATAATGAGTGACAGGACAAGAGGGAATGGCCTCAAGTTGCGCCCGGGGAGGTTTAGTTTGGATATTAGGAAAAATTTCTTCACCGAAAGGGTTGTCAAGCATTGGAACAGGTTGCCCAGGGAAGTGGTGGAGTTACCATCCCTGGAGGTATTAAAAAGAGTTGTAGATGTGGCACTTAAGGACATGATTTAGTGGCGGACTTGGTAGTGTTAGGTTTACGGTTGGACTCGATGATCTTAAGGGTGTTTCTCAACCTAAATGATTCTATGATTCTATAAATAATGCTATTATTTTTTCTCCTTAAAAAAAAAGAAAAAATAATTTTGTGCATGCCCTTAAAAATTAGAAAGATAATTTTTTTTTAAAGATACGTTCTCTCCAAACTAGAAATATTTTCTTGCAAAAACATTTGGGTTTTGGTTTGTGGTTTGGGTTGGGGGGGAGGTGTTGTTTGTTGGTTTTGTTTTGTTTTGTTTTTTTAAAAAAAAAAAAGGTCTCTGCATTCCTCTATGTCTGATAGCTAAAGCTACTTGCGAGCTGGAAATATTCGTGGTGAGAGAGTCACTTCACTCACAGAACCACATCTTCTAATGAATAAACTATTCAAACATTTCTCATTGCTGAGCTGCACAGGTCAAAGTGATACTGAGATACTGACTTCCCGTGTGGCCCTGGATAAGTCATTATCTCCCTCTCCTTTCTCTGCAGAACCTGACTGTTAAATAGTTCCTAGCAGAAGAGATGTGCGAAACAATTAGCTAATACTGGTAAAATGTTTTGAATACAAAATGTTGTTCATAGGTGCTAAGAGTGGCTCCCATCAGTCATCGTTAGTGGACGCTGTCATTTACCAGCCTCTGATTTTTGGTGGTTAAGTCTTTTACAAGTGGAAAGAAAACAAGACAGTCTCAAAAAGGCTATCAATATTTATACTCCTGTCTTCAGATGTTTTAATAATCCCCATTGATTTAATTTGCTACTGATCACTTTAATAAATGGAGATATTTCCTGTTCCACAGGTCTAAAATTTGTGTCCCCCACTAGCCTGAGGACTAGTTTCTGCGGTTGGAGCAAAGGTAGCTCAACCTTGTCCATGCCTGGCTATCAGACGGGTTCCCATTTGATAGTAATATACACGTAAAAGTGCCCCTTGGTTTTGTTCTAGTCTGTCATGTATTTTCTAGGGCAGATTTCCATGTTCTCTGTTGTCTCTAGGATCCCTGGGATAATCCTTTTTCTTTGGTGTTGTACACTTGCTCTGCTGCTGATAGGCTAGAATGAGATCTCATGATAGTAGGTGGAGGCGGGGCTGAAATCATGAAGCAAAGCATTATTCTGCATCAGACAAATATTTTACATGGTCTATTCCTTTTCCTCTGTATGATATATTTTAAATGTTGCAATGTTATGGTCTGTGTATTTACCAAAGCATTCCTAGTGTGGAGAAGAGGAACATGGTGGTGAAGAGCTTATATGTGAGCCCGGCTCTGACCCTCCCTGTGAGCCTGAGCATCTGCAGCTGCTCACCCTCTCACACAGGGCTTGTTGCTGCCACAGCTGCAACACATGCCGGGGGAAAAACACTGCTGCAATGTTTTATTATGTAGAAACTCAAAAAAACCCCAAAACTAGGCAGGGTTTCGTTTGTAGCAAAGTTACTTCACTGAAGGAAAGCTCAGGCTATGAAGTCACGCGGTGCTTTCTGCAGGGGAATGGGACAGTTCCTGGGATACCAAGCTGCGGTCATTAACACAAGGAGTGAAGGAAAATGTTGAAGGACCTGCTCTTGCTGCCTGGAAACCTGTGTCGGTTTTGGCATTGATTTTTAATGGTGTCAGGGTGAAGTCTCTGGTTAATAATTGCTCATAAACCTGTGTGAAACTTCCCTGCTCCATCAGAGGTGGGGGTTGAACTCTGGTTTGGCGATGAAGGGGGTGCAAGAGACGGTTGCCTGCACTGACTTGGGCAGCTCAGAGGCCTCTCTCAGCTCCGTCTTTCTGTTATGAACCATAACATGGGGATTTTTTGCAGTATGTTTGATTGTAAATGATTTATGTTTTCATGTAACAAATGCTTGTAATGCATGGGATGTGACTATTCTTAGTAAGATGAGTATAATTTTTCTCCCCATTTATAGGATGGCTATTTTTCCCACCGACCGAAAGAGAAAATGCGAACAGACAGCAATAATGAAAATTCAGTCCCCAAGGACTTTGAAAATATTGATAACAGTAACTTTGCTCCCAGGACTCAGAGGCAAAAACACCAGTCTGAGCTGGTGAAAAAACCCCTTAGCAAGCAAAAGGAGCACTTGAGAAAGAAACTGGAAGAGGAGAAGATGAAGGAGAACTTGCTGCTGGGGAAGAACTCCAATGAGGAGGTGCAATTCAGTGATCACCCTGGAAAAAACAGCACCAGCAGCAACAACAACAATTTGAAGGACATTCACAGGTCTCCCAGACAGCATAATTTTAAAAAAAGTGGAAACAGCTCCCCTGAACTGAGATACGACCAACCACCAAAGTGTGAGGTAGCGGGCAAAGAGGCAATCTCAGCCATGTCCCGGTCTAAATCTAAGCAGTGTCGGCAGGAGATCGCAGAGGTGTATTGTCAGCACAAGCATGGAAAGCTGATGCCGGAGAAGGTGACGCGTTTCTGTACACTGGAGGGTAAGTTGGTAGGTGGTGAAGGAGAAATAACACAGTATCTCAGGGAAAGGCATCTATATAATTGAAATGGCCTTCTGATGACAAAAAAAATGGCTTTATTGCAGGAATATGTAACGTACTTAGTCTGTGAAAACAAGGGAGGTTTTGAGGATGTTTTAAACAGGGAGTTATATGAATGTCACAAGATCCTTAGTAGATTCGTGTAGAATTTCTTGTCACTTTACTTCAGATTTACCCCAGATCTTTATTACACTGTGGGATCTAGGTATTCAGCTGCTACTCTCGTTTCTTCTAGTTCTTAATCTACAGACACAGAGAAGCATAGTCAAAGTCTTGTTATTCTGTACAGGAGCTGCATGCATTTTGGGGGTCAGGGAACAGCCATGGTAAATTTTGGTGCCTTACACTGACTGATAAGTGAATAGCACTGCTGTTATGGCCATATGGCCATTTTTCTGGCACAGTGGAGTTCTAGCCGATAAACAGGACTGCTAGGTATTTTGATAACCCAGATAATTATCAGAAGTATAATTAAAAAAAACTCCGAAAGCATGGGAAAAAATCCAATTTTGTGTCTCACTTCTATTTTTAATGTTCTTCAATCAGCACAAGTAATTTCTAAAATCACTGTTGTAGAGAGTCTACCTCTGCTACCCTAAACCAAGCTTTGATTTGTTGCGTTTGGTTTCTCATGCAGTCAGATACATGAGGTATCTCTCAGCTTGCTGTTGGCTTGCATGTGTGAGCTGACCTTTTCCTACTTTTCCACAGCAGTGCTTCATGTGCCACTGTTCATTTAGCTGTAAGCTTCCCATGCAGTAAAGCGCACTTTTTAAAAAAAAAAAAAAGCATTGATCAGTTGATCAAAGTAGATATTGATCAAGAAACAGCATTATCTGCAGCAGCACTTGTTTATACAGCAGTCCAAAGTCCCCACCCTGTAACTGGCACTTCAGCCCATGTATTTAAGGACATGCCGATGTCGTTGTCCGAGCTGAAAGTGCAGAGGGACTGTTACAAACAAGAGAATAGGTGTTGAGGTCTTGCTTTGAGATGGTGCAGTAAACATGGTGAGCCATGGGGATTAGGGGATGTTTATCTTCTTTCATTAGAAATATTTAGTTAAATCCCCTAATCCCCACGGTTTACCTGTTTATTGCATCATCGCAAAGCAGTGGTTACTATTGGATGGTTTCAGTGTGGTGGGGAGGAGGATTCATGTAGCTGTTTCCTAAATTAGGAGGCTAAACTCCCTGTACAGACAGTGGAAGAAAGGAGGTGCCCCAGAAGATGTTTCCAAACAAGAACATCTCTCTGTACTAGGAAGCTTAGGCTTTTAATTTAGATGATGCATATTGCCAGGATGAATGGTATGAGCACTCCATTTCCCACCCAGTGCATCTATGAATGTTTGGTTTGGTTTGGTTTTTACCCTGTCTCTTTTGGTGTTTTGTCTCCCTATCTCATCATGATAATAATCAAAACTGTTAAGCTGGCTGGGCAAATATTGGAGATAAAGAATTAATGGAGCAGGCAGAAGACTTGGTGTTTAATGGGAAGCAGGGAGAGGGACAGCAAAGGCAGCACAAGTTGAAGGGAAGGTAAAAGAGCAGTAGAGAGGTAAGAATTGAGCAAAACTAGACATCAGTGATGGGCTGAGCATCAGTGAGTACCCCTGAGGTCCAATTGGGGTGCCACTGGTGAAATCCACTGTGATAAACATATCCTTGGTATCCTTCTGTCCTCTTCTCTCATGAAAGAAGAGTCAGCTCTGGTCTCTGAGAAAGCTCATGCAGGTCAGCACCTAGCAGACAGTGTCCTACACTTTTTGGGATCAAGGACATATCTTAGTAATGTCATTAATGCTGTATGCCTTGTGTAGGGTAAATGTATCACATATACAGATATGCAAGCAATATACTGGAAAGAACTGGAAAATGTATTGTCATTAGTGTGGGTGCATACTGTAGCTGTGTGCAATTTTGCACACACCTATGATTCCATCCCCTGCCTGGTAATCTGTCTCCCAGGGACGCAGGGTGACTTTCCAGAAGTTTTTAATAACTACCACTCTTAAAAAGAGTCTTCTCAAGAAATATTTCTTGCTTTTTTAAATACAGAATTTATCTCCTATGCCTTGCAATCAGGATAATAGCGTGGTCTTAAAGCCAAGAACAGTGCCACTTTTTACACCTGAAGCCTTTCAGCGCATTTGTACACTGCACATTGTTATAAGAGCTTCCTTTGTAACAAGACATAGTAAAAGCTCCAGGAAAACTGGGAGCTAAAAACATGACTAGAGAAATGGAGAAGTTGTCCAAATACAGTTTTATTGTAAAATACGCATGAATTTAGTAACAACTCATGAGGTATGGATATATACTACATTAAAAAATTAAGTGTAAAAAGGCTGGCTACAATTTTTAGTTCTGCAGTGCTAGAGTTTCGTTTAGATCTTTATTTTGGACAGTGATGTTTGTTTAAAAAGAAAAAGTGGGGGATGTCTTAACTTAGCCAGACAGATCCTTGTGGAAAATGTTGACTTTTCTTTGCCTCAAGGTTATTTTCTCCTGCCCGTGCTGATAGCTGAAGTTAACCACTTCAACAGCCAGATTTCCTTGGCAAAAAATCTGGACATATTGTGTTACATACAGGGTTGCTCTAGAGCAGATTTGGGAGCTTTGCTGTGGGGAAGTGATAAAGCAGCAGTATATTGAATGGGACATGAGTTGTTCATGCAGGAGACACCAGTGCGCAAGCAGACTGGGACATCAGACCTGCATAGGAGATCCAGACTTTGAAGTCACTTCTCAAATATGTGAATGCAAGGCTATCAAGACAGACATGTAGGAACCCCAAAAATGAAGGTGCCCAGTGCCTACCAGAAGACCTTATGTGTAGATAACTTGGTAGGTTCCTGAAATTTTATAGCCATGTTATAAGTACATTGCCTGAGTTTAACTGTGTTGTGGTCACAGATCTCTCCTCCCCACTGCAGAACATAAATACTGCTGTTATTCACTCGCAGACTGGCTCCATCCTTCATCAGAGGTGTCTTCACCAACTCCAGAGGTCCTTTAAAGGAGTTGAACTTGGTTAGGAGAAGTTTGCGAAGCACTGGCCATGAGCTTTTGGAGATGTACGACACCTCATTGTTAGGACTGCTGGTAGGGGGAGGTCCGGGTAGAGGTCTTGCCACCTTATGCATCAAAAGAGCTATATGCTGTTGGTCCGCAAAAGTCAGACATCCGGTGACTGAGTCTATGTATTCAGCATGTAAATGCTATTCCCTTCAGTTTGGTTTGAAACAAGTTTTCCTGTCTGTTTCCAGCAGAGCTGTGAAGTATAAATATTTATGCGTTGGAGCAACACATTCATCCATTATCCCAACATATAAATGTGTTCCCAGTGCTATGGCTTCCATTGAGATGTCATCCAGCATTTAATCCCCTTGGATCTCGTCTCAGCTGATCAAAACCATGAAGTTGCGAAGTGTAGCTATCGATCATGGACATGACTCCATCCAGCTGGATTGTCATAAATGTTAAGTCATACATTCACTTGAGTGCTTATCAATGGGAACAGGATCTTACAAGCTGTTTCTTTTTTCCTTTGAAGTATTTTATTGTTTCCAAAGGCAACAGGCAAAAGAAGTCAAATATAACTTATCTTCAGTGCACAAAAGAGAGAATTGTTAAAACCAAAAGAGAGCATCATGTTTATTACATGTTTGACATGCAGGCCTTATTTCCATGAGAACAAGAGGACACAGGCTGCAGTCCCTCTACGGACACTGCAGAGGGAACATTGCTGAAGTAGCAAAATTGGACACAGCAACTTTACTGGTTACCTGACTTGCAGAGCGCATGAGCTGGCATTTCCCAGCAAGTCAGTCCTGAAAACAGAGCGTAAAAGCATTGGTGTCAAAGGCTTTAGGTGTGGTCTTATCCACAGTCATGGCTGAGACCAGGGCAACAGGCAGCTTGCAAATCACCCTTCACTCAGAAGGGAGTGTTTGGAGTTTGTAGAAGTGTGTTTTGAAGGGAAATGCAGTCACTGAAGGTAAGAGGGGGAAAAGTTGGTTCAGCTCGAGTTTAGATGAGGAAAGGGCAAATGCAGTCCTTTGTAGGTTGGGGAGAAGACACAGGGAGGCATCCTTTTGGGGAGTTTGTTTCTTCTGAGGAGATGTGATATGGAGATCAGCAACCTGTGGGCAGCATGGCGAATTGTTTCCTTGCTGGAGCTATCTCCAGCCTGGTCCTATACAGGCCAGACTAGAGACACCGATTCCCCTGGTGTGCCAGACTCGCTTCTACTCACCAAAGCTGCTGGTGGACCTGGGCCAGCCACCTCCCTTCCTTGTCCGTCATCATACATGGCCCTCCTTTTGTGCAGATGTACTGGGAAGAAGCAGAAGATTCATTGCTAATTCTTGGCTTTAAAATAAGCTTCACTCTGTACCTAGATAAATTCCTCTTTGACAAAGCACAAGTCACCTGATCTGTGTCACATTTCCATCAGCAGAATCCCTTATTACCATGGACAGGAGTACAGTTTCGGATGGCCACTGTGACCCTGACTGCTGAGATAATGGCGTGGATTGTTGGGGAGCAATGCAATTACAGTTACACAACTCCACATTTCCACATATATATTGAAGTTGTGTCTTCTACTTGCAGTCTTCCTTCTGCAATGAAAAAAAGCCCAGCTTTTGACCCGCTGGCAGGCTTCAGTCCCCGAACTCTCTGATTTTCACTCCCACGTGGATCGTGGTTGTTTGTAGCTCTGAATCCCTTGCCCTGGAAGTTCGCTGAATATGTGGCACAGTTCCTCCTTAGTCATTGGCACCACGTCTGTGAGTCATTGCAGGCATGGTGCCAAGTGGTATCTGCATAGGTCCTCCTCTGGGCCAGCTTCACCAGGCTGCCATGTCCCTGGGGAGACTCAGGCCTAATTGTTATCATTAATTACTCAACTGGGTTTATGCTTGACCCAGATCTGTGGCCCTGCATAGACTAGAAGTATGTAACTTTTTTTTTTTTGGGGGGGGGGGGTTCTAAAATGTAGTTCTGGCAGAAGTCCCTAGG
>Ga0065711_1035110_pt1 | contig 22792 bp, 6 predicted proteins | sample Hoacrofraction12_FD_59098 | JGI IMG/M metagenome (GOLD analysis project Ga0065711, IMG submission 59098) | Hoatzin crop microbial communities from Cojedes, Venezuela - Epithelial fraction 12 v2 (version 2) | ecosystem: Host-associated > Birds > Digestive system > Esophagus > Crop | place... | reverse complement strand
ACCCTGCTTCGGCAGGGGGGTTGGACTAGATGACCCACAGAGGTCCCTTCCAACCCCTACTATTCTGTGATTCTGTGATTCTGTAATTGTTCTATTACAGGGGTCCATACATCTTGGTGTCCCCTTTCCACCAGTGGACATAAGCAGATGCCTGGGGAAGAATAAAGAGAGGACAAATTCTTGAAATTGTTTCAGCCCTTACCTCATGGCTGCTCCCAAAACTTTCTAAAATGGATGTGGTTTTTCTGTGGTTAGTAACACTTAAAGGTTTCCATGGACTTCTCAAGTTTCCCCTGGATTCCCATTTAAACTTTTGCATTCACAGTATCCTTACTGCTCATATGGAAAAATTTCTGCTTAGATGCAGAGCTATTCATGCAAAAGAGTTTATGCCATTAACTAACTGTGAAAATATGAAGTAAAATACTGGTCTCTGAAAAAGGTAAGCCATCTGAAAATGTAAACGAAAACTCTCTGGTAGGGGTCAGCGTGTTAACGTCTGTGATCCTTAGTATTTTAAATGTGCTTCATTATATTGGATTCTCAATTTATCGTCTCTGCCCATCAGAGAATGGTGTCATCATGCTATAGTTAAAACATTTGTGCATGTGCTACAGAAATTACCAGAAAATTTAATACACTTTATGTGGCAACAACAGCTGCCCTTCTTATGCTGCCAGTGTTACAGATGTGAAAAGTACAGAAATGAGAGCAAAGAAAAGAAATCTACACTACTGGGGGAAAGGGAGAGAGTGGAACCACTGCCAGATTTGTCTTTCTGAAAACTGCCTGATTGCTTTTCAGATCTATACTTTTTTTTTCCTGTTGACAGGGAAAGCTTGGGAATAATAAGTACTGCATGAATTAAATCTATCACACTTGACTGACTGTGTACCATGTACTGGGTCTTCAAACCAATCTGGGTTCTATCAGTGTGCTGCTATTGATTTCTGTGCTTTGACTGAAAATAGCTGAGAGACAAATGGTGGTGGGGGGAATCCTGCAAACACTTTTTGTGTTTCTATAGCTATAGCTAGTAGCTAATGTAGCACCAGATTTCCCATCTAAAATACCACTGAGTCTGTGAGCATGGTTTTGTACTTATCAGTCAATATATTTTAAATATTTCTCTGTTGACACTGCACACTGTTCTTTTGTGTCTCTTTAAGAAAGGATTATTGATGGCAAACCAGAAGGGTAGTTATTCTTGTCCACCTACAGCATGTCTGTTCAAAAGCATCATCAGCTTCCCCCTTTGCAGTACAGCCATTCTGTGTCAGAGATACCAGTCATGAACTCAGTTGAGAATGTAAATCCATCCCATTGAAATGGAAATCAGCAAAGATGTTGCACGGGTCTTTCACCATTTTCTGTTCATTTCACTCTGTTTTTAATTCTCAGACAAGTACTAACTTTGAAATCTTCCAAAAAGCATTTTATTTTCATTCCATCTTCCCTTTTTTCTGTTTTTTGTGTGTTCCATTTTACTTTGTGTAAGAAATATCAAATCCTGTCCCTGGCTGGACCTAGGAAGAGAGCTGGGGCCAAATATGCCCAAGAGTTGGCTTGCATGAGGAGCAGCAGGGACTCCTGATGAAGTACTGAGGGACTACTTGTTTTTTCTGGTGATATGTGTAATAGCGTAGCAAATGTTGAATATTCTGTAGAGTGCACTACAAATTGCTCCTGGGCACGGTACTTTGGTAAGACTGGAGAATGGGAGATTTCAGCCAAAGATTTGCTGTTTGCCGTGTGCCACACTGAGGTAAGACACAGTACCCTTCTGTCTTGTCATTCTTCTCTGCACGTTATTAATCGTCTGGGGCAGGACTGTTTCTCCTGTGCTTGTCCAGGACTTGGAATAAAGCTTTCATGAGGGATCTGTAGAAGCCACTGTAATTCAAATCATCAGTGCTCAAAAGGGAGTTGTGTATGAATGAATGTGCCAGGTGGGTACACTAACGAAGTTTAGCACCTTCCACATGCGAACAGGAGAAGGAATAGGTTTCACACCATGCTAGTGCCTCCTCCCAGCTTTCTAGACTTCTCTTTGATTACTTCCATTTGATTATTTTGATTAAATTAAATCGTAACATACTGTTAAAGGACTTCCTTGCGCAATAAGTGAAATCCAATTGGTTTCATCCCTGTTAACGTCTGTAGCATATTTCACCTGGCTGATTACGGTCATTTTGGATAAACTCTGCATTTCATCCAGAGTAAATATACATTTTGGAAGGGAATGTATGCAGCAGTCACTGGTTTGCAAAACATGCTGCTCTGTGACATTTTTTATAGATGGCTCTGTTAGGGAGAAATGTTAAGCCTTAGGATTTTATCTCTCCAAAGGGAAGGAGAAGACTTTATGTATCCTTCTTCTTTCTACTGTCCAAAGTATTGCACAGCCTAGAAAATAGAAAACAATAAATTATTTTTACATTTAATAACATACAGTAATAATTAAGTACGTATCTGATTACTAAAAATTTTCAGTATCTGAAGTGGAAGTTCCTTATTAACATAGGAGCCTGCTTTAAAAATACATTTGTGTAGTACCAGTTTACAGTAATTCCTCACAACTTCCAAGTAATGTATTCTAGGAGAAAAGCATCACAGATCTCCCCAGCAGTTACAGCTTAATTTAATTGGCATGAGGGGACAGTGCATAATGGTGGCCATGCAGGAACGTCCAGTGCTAATGGAGGGAGTTAAAGTTCCTTGCATGTCAGTTTGTGCCTTTCATTGGTGTAATAATAGGAGTTTGAACAATTGTTTTTGAAATCAGATGTGGGAACATTTTGGAGAAATACAGTCAGTCATGTATGTTGTTCACAGTAGTACTTTGTTTAACAAGAATCCCAACAGACTGTATCAAATAAATCAGTGTCACGCTCCAAATCCTTAATCCTCTTCATCATATTTGTATTTTATATGATACAGAAAATGTTTCATTGCTATATGTAAGCCCCATTTGAAGGCTGTTGTTTCAGCTCCTTTACAACTTGCTTATGGCACAGCAGCTGGTTTTGGTTCCCTGGAGGCAGCTAGTTGCCCTCTTACAAGTTGCCGACACCTCAAGGCAGAAATGGCCTTGCCCAAGGACTCTGAGGAATAGACTGAATTCCCAAATCCCTTCAAGCATAGCAGCAGCATCCATCATGCTTCAGTACTGTGTTGCAGCCATTGGAGGTGGTGAGCTCATGAGACCATGTCTGATGGGAATTCATACTCCCCTACCAAATGCGTTCCATGTAGTCTGGTCCAGAATCAGGTTCTCAGTCTGTCTAGAAGGCTCTCTGAAAGGTGGGATCTCTTTTTCAGACCAGCACTGTAAGATAGCTTAGACAGCTTGTGGTTAAAAGCTTAAGAAATAAAAAAGGCAAAAAAGCTTTGGTAAAAATGAAAGCTCCGTCTTGAAGAGCAACAGAAACAGTATCTGAGCAAAAGCCTTGGGACGTACTGCTATGTGTATTGCACTTCCTCAGTAACTCAATATGATGCAAAATTATGAAAATCAGTTGAGATGGCTACTGCTTAAAAATATCTTTCCAGGTGGTTTCTACTTTAAAGTTGTCTGCGTACTCACTGTTAGAATTTTTGGGTGTGCTTCACTGAGGAAAATATATTTTTCTTTTAAACATTCTCAGAATGAGACAAGTCACTATTTCAGCCCAGGTGAAAGCTGCTTTTTGTTTGAAGAGTTATGGACCCCTGTGTGTCATAACAGTCCTTAGACAACTTGATGCACACTAACTTAACAATTTCAGTATGAATCTCCCTTTATTTTAATATTGTCTTAAAAATAATGGGGATTTCTTCAGCCTCTACAAGTTATTGTGGTGGCTGTCTTAGGTTGGAGGCATCTACCTTCACTGAATTAGAAAATTTCTCCACCTTCAAGAGCAAAGTGACAAAAAGGAGCTCTTGGCTTGTCTGGTTCCAGTAAAGAAAACATGCAAATCAAAACAAAGATGTTTCCACTTACAGAGCAACTATTCCTAAGACATGATTAAAAAAGTTCAAATTTCTAGTAATGTATATATAACATATTTCTGTCATCTGCAGCATGTTGATAGGAAACCTTAAATACCAGATGCTCTGTGGGACTTTTAAACTGAAGTCCAATCTATATAGGAGACAGAACTTATAATGAGACATAATGTAGTTGTGAGACAAGACATCACAGACAATTTCCTGAAAGAAAGAGTAAGATTTAATCACTTTGGGCTACTTCTGCAGCACATTAGTTGCTGTCAGAGAAGGAGATGTTCATCAAGGCTGTAAGCAAACTGAATTGCTGCCAACCCTTTACTCACAGACAACAGATGATTCTCATAGACCATTTGTTTTCTTTCTGCGCATTTCATCTTGTGCTTTGCTGTCTTTCTGAAATCCATGGCCTTTTATGTTATGAGAACAGGACATTAGCAATTATTGCTGTTAAAGTGCTCCAGAGATAAGCAAAGCCCCCTCTCTGCCACTCGGTGCGGTTATTATCTCTGTCAGTTCTAAAAGTTCTAATTCTAACTGCTTTAATTACCTCAGGGAAGTGATTTTACAATTTGTGATTGATAAAAGCAATTTTTCAACTACTTGGACTAGCTACTCTGGTGTTTAGTTTTTTGCGTTCAGTAGGATTTGACTCTTCCTGAAAGACTTCCAGAATACTGGAACCAGACATTTAATGGTGTAGAGGTGGGTAACCACTGCTTCCTAGCTGCCAGGCACAGACAGGTGAAAAGGATGAAATCCATGTTATCTCAAGTTTCATATTTTCTGCAGCTCACAGAAATTATTAGCACCAATTAAAATTCTTGTTGCCAGTCTCAGCTAATGTTCTGTTGCAGCAGTGTGAAGGAAAAGCAATACCCAGCAGATAATCAGCTAGGTAATTACTCAGGTAATTACTAGGCAGTAATTCCTCATCCAAAGGCAGGGCATGGACTGTCCAACCAGCAGCTCTTGGACAATTCTGTCAGCATCCATGCCGTGTAGTGGCTCCCGCTCCTCAACAAGTTTTATCCAGTCTTCCTTATCCTATCCTCTCCTGTTGGGTTTATGTGCAGCCTGCAGTTTCCATCTTGATGTCTAGGTTGACTGCACAGATTGTAACTCAGGGCAAATTTGGCAGAAGGACTATAGAAGGTAAGGCAAGGAGAGACAGATGGGTGAAAATGACATTGACCCAATTGCCTTGTCTGAACTAGATGGAAGATTATAACCTTGTCCCATCACTCTCCACATATCAAAAAAAATAAATTTAGTATTCCTGTATTAGTTCTGCGACATCATTTCGATGGCCCAGGGATGAGTGTTCCTGAAGTGAATGCTGCCCTGTATAATCATTTGAAGCAAGCCTCACTGTCGCCACCTTTTCGTTTCTCTCCTAATACCTCCATCCAAGCATCTTCCCCAGCACAGACCCTTGCCATTGGCCAACAGCGCCAACTAAAAGGCCCAGCAAAGCCTGTTAATATGGATTCCACACTGTGCCTTGCATCATCTGGTGTTGATGTGCTTCACTAGCAAGTCATACCTCACTGGCTGGGAACCAGTGCTCTACTGTTGTCCAGGATGCTGCAGCAAGAAGTCACGAGCAAGTTCTTGTTTTATTTGTGTCATCTGGTGGAGGAGGAAAGAGAGTAATAAATTGATCCTAAAAATATAGCTTGATTGTAGGACATAATTCAGGACCATGACCTAACTGGAATCTCTTTCTAAGATAAATATCACAGGTAATCAGTGTACTCCTGAAAATGGGTAGAGGATCTAAACTTTTTTTTTTGAAACACCCCAGCTATCTTATCAAGAGCAAGACTGTATTCCAAGTGATTAGAATCCTGCAGACCACTTAGTCTTATCTAGGGCCGTGTCTTGAAGCAGATTGAAAAAATGAAAAATTCTAGGTTTCCGTGTCAGTGAATTCGGAACGGCCTCACTAGTTTCAGTGCAGAACATGTGGGAAGAGAAAATATGGTCCAAAGGATTATGGTCTAGAGGAAGGAGAGAGGCTGGGTGGGCTGGAGACCCCATTTTCCAGAAAACATGAGATACCACATTTTCCTTTTGAATCAATAATTTTCATGAGAAACGCACTTCAGTGCTCAGAAATTTGTTCTCAGAAATGTAGAGGGTGCAGTAAGAGTGTGGGGGCAGTATTCAGATGCAGAATCCCAAGTTCTCGAAAGCAGAGGGAAATTAGTGTTGATGGTAAAGGGACTGTCCGTTCTTTCATTTCATCTAGTTGCAATTAGCTTTTGAATTTTGGTGTGCTTGCTTGGCCAAGCAACCCCTCAGATGATTTCCATGAGATTTAATCAAGTTATTGGATTGTCAGGGTATCCATAATTTATAGAGGTGGTGTTTTGTGTTTGATTCTTTTTTTCTCTTTTTTTAACAAATAAAAGCAAATACCTTTACGATAATTCAGACTCAGAAGAGCATTCTCCCTATTGCATTTAATACAATTTCATTAAGTTAGCATAATCCAAATTAAAATCTGAACAAGATACCTGTTTAATATATCAAAAGCAAATTAAGTCTGGATTTGAAAAGGTGTTAAAGCTTTTCCTTTCATAAAATAGAATGAGTTCTAATTTGTCTCTGAAGTTTAAACTGAAATGAATTTATTGTTGAAATATAAACCAATAGTTTAAATCCAAGCCCAACACAATTAACAAAGTGAGGAAATTTCATAAGGTTCAAATGAATACAAGCTTACAAGCTTAGGAACGAATCAGCATAGCACTACCGAAGTTATAGAGCTATGACGGGTAACCCCTTTGAAGTTTATGACCATGGGAGAGGCCAGGAACAGGGAAATAAAGAAATACACAAATACACAGAAAAAGTTCATATTTTTACTAAACTTACACAGGTAAATTTTGGCAAGTGTTAAGGTGAGACATTAATAGTATGAATACATTATCTGAAGTCCAGTATTGGGTGTAAACATGGACTAGCACTGCAAAGATGTCTTATTTGAGGATTAAAAATTCTCTCTTCCTGTGTTTGCATTCTTTTGTTTCTGTTCTTCATACTGTGTAGTGAATGAGTTTACTAAGCCTAATGTGCACACAGCTGGCAAACATAATATATATGAATTTGTCTAAATTGTTGAAAACCAATTTTGAATTTGGAAATGTGGCCATTTGTTCATGAAGGTAATTCAGTTGTAATGGAGAAACACCATACAGACTGTCAAAACTAAATGACAAAATACAAACTGAAAACATCAGATACCTAAACGAGCAGCCTGATTTAGAAACTGTTAAATTTTTATATTAGGCCACTCTGTTGGACAGCTAATTCTGAATTTAATCCTAAATTTTAGGCATCTGTTTTTGTACAGGTTTGATCTTTCAGCTTCAGTTTTTCTTTTTGTAAAGCTGGAGTAGTGATACTTCCTTTCATTACAGAGATAGTAAGAGGATTACTTCTTTTCACACTGACTTGAGTATGGAAAGTCCTATAAAAGTGTTATCTGAAAATTTCGGACAGCTCTAGTGTTATCCTATTACCCACTCATAGAGGCAAGTAATGGATAATTGGGTTCCTACTTACCTTCATTAGATAAGAGATTTCTCATTTAGCTCTATCAATAGAAAGATTAAAAGTCCTTGTTAGTCCAGGAGAGTAAAGTTGCGTAGGACAGAAGTGAATAATAGTGAGTATAAAGCCATGGTTGTAAACCCATAGATCTCTTGCAACAAAGAAGTTTCAGACTAGGAAATACCCTCTCTAACCTTTATGGTCACAATTCTAATTCAGTACATGGAATCACATTACTCTGTATCATGGGAAGCAGAATAAAGCAGCCCACTAATTGCATCAAAAGTTTACAAGCTGACTTCGTTTTTTCACACCTAGCATGTGAAGACAGATTATAAGACTCACCCGAGTTAGAGTAGAGCCAGTGGACAGGTAGTTGGAGCTCATCTTGGGTTCTATGACCTCTTCAGATTAATAATTACTTATTGTACCTGTGCAAGACTTTTTTTTTCTGTTGTACCACTGGCGTGTTTGCTGAGTACACAAGACTTTTTCTACATTCGACTTTTATTTCAATAGAATCCACTTTTTCTTTGTGACTGACAAAGCCTTATTTAGAAGTTTGGCTAAAGAAGAAGGGTAGAAATTAAGTTTTCAGCCTGACACATGCACGTGCCAAGTTCATGATCATGTACACAGAAGCGAGTCACTGTTAACTCCTTTTGGTTGTCATAGCCTATGGCACAACAGGCTTTCCCACTGGCAACTTTCTGATGTTCCTAGCAGCAGGTACTAGACCTAACTAATAATGTTTTCTGAAGACCCAAAGATGGTTTATTCTCTACCCCTATCAGGCAGAATTTTGATACAGGGCAGCAGTTAGTTCTCCAACTCTCTTTACTTTCTTTGTCTTCTTTTATTCAGGAAGCACATTGAAAAGTACTTATCCAGCTTCCAGAAAAAGTTGGTGGTTTCTGACTGTGCTGTGTCTGTAGAAAACTACACCTGACAGAGTGTAATAATGTTTTTTCCACAGCTGCACAATATTTCTAAACTATTCTTTATATTTCTCTGCAGTGACCTTACAAAAGCAATCCACATTTTTAGCTACAAATCTTAATTACTGTAATTCTGCTTTAGTTTTACTTCCACTGGGGTTCCTCTGCCTCATGCATTCCTAGAGTACCATTTATCAACACACTTATTCCTTGGAATAAACTGATGTTGCAGGTTACCATAGGATGCTGTCTGCCTACAAAGTGTCAGGTAGACTGTAACTTACCCTGTTAATTTTTAAAACCTGTAGTAGAGAGACAGTATTATATTGGAAGGCCACCTTTCTGTGTCACCTTCCTACAAGCTCTCTTTGTTTTGATATTATCCATATTTCTCAGGTTTCCACTGTCCTTTCTGTGGCAAGAAGTTTCTTGTTGCTGCTGGAATGTCAAAAAGTGCTATTCTTCTGAATATCTCTGTCTACTTTGAAATCACCAGGGGGAAAAGTTTCCCTCACTATACTAACTGAGGATCATTCTATTTGGGTAGTACTGAGGTTGACACTATGTGCATCTAGGTTTATAAATAGCATCTCTGTTTATTTGTTCATCTTTCCTGATAAATATAAAGCTACCATACAGTCAGCATTTTGGGAACCCCAGCAGCAGGCAACCAATATACAGGTCAAATATATGGTATTAATAACGTCTGTGTTAGAGTTGTCATAAGCCGTGGTCATACAAGGTAGTCAGGGGTTCACAATTACCTTCATCTTTCTGTGAATGAGGACTGAGCATCCCTGCTATCCTGACAGGCCATGTCAAACAGTAGACATGCCATACAAGTGTAAATGTCGCAACATTCGATTTTCCAGAGGGGTGGTCAGATACGGACCCACAGCCTTGTCCTGTATCCCCGTGTTGTGCCCACGGCCCAGAAGAACTGGAGAGGAATGCACACAGGCAGAGAGCAGCTTCTGGAGCTGAGCTTCCCTCAGCCCCTGGAAGAGCATCTCCGCGCAGCCCCAGCTGGACCTCTCGAAAGACCTTATTTTTTCCTTCCTCCTTTCCAGGTGCTTACTTTGCAGCCGCTCCACTTTATTGTTTATAAATTTTAAAATAATCCCTGTCAGTCTCTGAAGCACAAACAATGTTTTTTCGTGGCATTGTAGCAAATCTTTAAATAACTAGGACGTTGTATTGGTGATGAGAAAAGAAAGCATTTAAATAAAGAACAGCTTGCCAAACTTTATCAATTTCTTCTGCAATCAAGAGAAAAATAAGGCCTCTAGATTCTCCTAGCATAAATTTTAATGATTATTCTCTGCTGTTATTTGAAATTAATAGTTTCAGTAAGATTGTAGGAAAAACATTGCTTGTTATCATCTCATAATGGAAAAACATTCATTTGGGTCAGACAATGTCAAGAAGACTGGGAATATGTCCGTAGGGAGCAAAGGTCAGCAAGGTGCAAAATACATAGATATGATGTGGCCTGTTTAATATCTATAGTTAGGGAAAACTAGTCAGATTGCAAAATATTAGTCCTTTTTTTCTGATCTTACTCTAAATATGTTTTCCTACAACCTTGGTATGTCTGTCTTAAAAATAGGAATGGATTAGGAAGTAGCAGTCTACTTATAGGCCAAGGACCTAGACAGCCCCCATAAGAAAGTACATCAAACAGTCAAGGGAAAACACTGCAAACCCAGCTTCTGAATAGTAGCGTTTTAATGATTTTTCAGAGGCAAAAAAGCCCCTGCGAAAGTGTGTAGATGAAAGGAGATTGCCTTTGCTATAGCTCCCCAACACAGATTATAACACAGAAAGGGGAAGTGTAGTCCAAAATAGCCATTTCAGTGGCATCCATTGACAAAAGGCAACAAATGACAAAATGAAGGGGAGGAACATGAATAACATCAGTCCCTGGTTTTATGCATAGAGAACAAGACAATACATCTGCTTTAGGCTTTACATTGCCATAAAGACATGGATGCCTGAGCCTCTCAAGGGAGAAAGTAGCATATTTTACGTACCAGGTACAAATGTGGACTGGTTCGTGTTTTCCAGACTTCACAGTATTGAATTATACTGCTATTTTCCAGTTGTAAACTTTTTAAATTTATGAACCAGACATGCTGAAACTACTCTGTAAAGGAGATAAATAAGGTATTTTTCCAATTAAAGAAAATTACTTCTTTAAGTTGTTGTTTTAAGAGATCTGTTGTTCTGTTGGGGAGGATGGAGGGGAGGATGCTTCATGATAAGGAAATACTGAAAAAAGCTGCATTTTGGAGAACGATAAGAAGAAGGTTAATTAATTTTTTAGGTGATACTGAGGTGAAAGATGCTGCAAACACTACGGGAATACAGACATAATAGAACAAAATAATGCCTAGTGAGAAAAGTATATGCGTTGGAAATACAAAATGAGAATCAACCTGAAAAATATGCAGATAGATATCTCCTGGGGCAATTAATCCTGAGCACACGCGTTCAGTGAGCAAGAGAAAATTGGGAAATGGTAGTGATTAAAGAGACCTTGAGGTGAAGTAGTCAACAAATTAGACAGTAGTAACAGTATGATATGGATAAACAGCTCTGCAGTTTTAGGATACATCATGTTCCAAATATGGTAATTTCCTTCTCAGAGAACTAGTACAAAGTTTAGGCATTAGAGATAACTAATGTCAGAAGCAAGCTGACACTGGATTTCTGTTGTGCATGGAAGCCCTTATTCTGGTTTACTGCACCGAGGACTTTCACTCCTGCTGATTAATGAAAATAGAGATTAATTTCTCTTGTTGTGAAACACAACAGCAACTTTCCTAATTATTATTTTCAATCAAATCATTGTGATTTTCCTATGAGAAGAGAAGAAATTAAATAAAATAGAGGCCTGAACCACTACAGTGCTTTTAAATGTATTCAGTTTGTACACTAGTCTGGGAGGAGAGCAATCATTTGTCTTTGTATTCTGATGGAAAACTTCCCCCTTCCTCCCCATTTCACAATTTTTAGTAAAAAAAATTTAGCATAGTAATCTAGAAATCATCTCAATAGTAAAGAATTGCAATCATCAGTATTATCACGTAAGACCAAGGCAGACATGCAGTGATTCAGTATAAAGGGCTGAATGCATAGATGCCAGATCAATCCCTTTATACCAATAAACTCCCTGGTCCCAGGTGGAAAAAAATCAGATCACAAATTGAGTTAAAAAAAAACACTCAAATGTCATCCCAGCACTTTATTTTAAACACTTCTTGTAACTGGGAAATATGTCCTGAGCCAAAGGCTGTTAAAATGCATCAGCTGGGGGAAGTACTGGAGCACGTGCTTGACGTTAAACATCCTGCACCATGTTGGACTCAGGGGTGAGAATCTGCTGCGTTGAGGGCTCCTTCATGTAGTGACTACCTGCAGCTTCAGTGGGAAGGATCTTTCAGATGATGCAAAAAGCAGCTTAAATTTCATCCATGACTAGTGTTTCCTTAAATTTACAAAGTGCACAAAAAGTTCATATCAAAACATTTAATTTTTGCTTGCTCCTTTACCTGGGGCTGTCACAGCCCAAATTATGCTAGGGAACCTGTTCCACCAAGCTTTGCAAAAATGCTAGTCAAGAAGTTCAAGATCAGTACTCTGACTTTTGAGAGCTGTATTTGCTTATCTCTAACTTATGCTCAGTTCTTATCTTGCAGTGAAAAAGGGCTTGTATGCATCTCTAGTTTACGCTTTTTTTTCCTTTCATGCCGGAGAAAAAAGAGACATCAAACCAAATTTTGGTCCTAAGTACCTGGATCTATATCTCTGCCAAAATAAGTGGAGTCACTTTGGGAGAATATTGTTCCATTGCCTTTGTCCCATTTTGGATTTATGCTTCCCTGCCATTTGTGTCACTCATCCCACCACATTTCATATGATACCCGTCACTCTCGGAAGGAGAACAGCAGCTTCCCATATAGTCTGACTAAGCAACATGACATTCAGTGGTTTTTTTAATTAGATAATACAGTTCGTGGAAGGACTGTGAGCCGCAGCTGATAAGTGAACATAAAATGCAGCCTTTGCTCTTTTAATCCTGCTTGCTTATTCTACATAAGAACAGAGTCTTTGTAAGTGCCATACTGGAAGCTTATTATACAAGAGGAACAATATTCAGCTTATTGTTTTTGTGTTACTTTTGTTGGAGACATATCCCATATAGGGATCTCAACTATAAAGAAGCTTTAATGTAAAAGAAAGAAACAATGAGATCAGGGACAAGCTTAATTGGCTTTTTCAGATGTTTAAAACATGAGGCCAGCACATTCGTGTATGTAATGAGATGAGTTTCTGGTAAAGAACTAAAACAAGGATCTTATAATGGCATACTGAATATGTGTGAATTTCCAGGGTTTGTTTTTGGGCTAAGACGTTATGTTACGGTAAATAGTACACAGTAGCTATTAAGACCAGTAGTACATGAAGCATGATGCATCTGCAGTAGCGGTGGTGAGGTTTGCTCTAGTCCAACAAATCTGGCAAAAATCTCCTTAGGTGCAGAGAAAAATAATTTGTTACCTGAGATTCAGGAAGATCTCCAGGAAGACTTACACTTGGTCTCCAGAACACTGTACCGAGATTTCCTACTGTCGGACGCAAAATCTGTAAGGCACGTGAAGAACTCTGTCCTCTCATCTCCTCAAGAGCAGTAACATATGGTCAAATCCTTCTCTCACTTACTCTGGTGTCAGTCAGCCCTTTGCTGTGATGTTTCTGAGCACCCTGTGTCTTTCACATGGGCTTTGCCCTGGAAGGGATGCGGGGCCATTCACCAGTGCCCTTTGTCTCTTGCTAGCAGGCACAGGAGAAGTGAATGACAGTAGAATGTTCCCTAATTTAATTCCCTAATTAATAATTTGTCTGGTACCCACTTGGTCCACAACAGCTTCCACTGTATCTCTGTGTCACTGCAGGATCTTACTTGAACCACAACATTTCTTCTTTTTTTCTTGCTATTTTTTATATCCTGAGTCCATTTCTGGAGCTTGATGGTACCCTGATGCTTTGTGTGTGCTGTTTTGCAGCTTACCTTGAGAAAGGTTTGTTTACAGCTGCAGAATGACCTCAGAATTTAAGCCACCACAGTTCTAACAAACATTAATTTTACTTGCCAGTGTTTACTTTTCTTTTTTCTTGCTTTTCTGTATCAAGTTCCCTTAGTATAACAGTGTCTGAGCAGCAAGGAGTTTGACATTTGCTCACTGACACGCAGAAATTCTGATCGACTTCAGTGGATTTTACATTACACCTGCTATAGGGAGGACTCAGAGATGCAGCAAAGGTGGTTCAAATTGTAAGCAAAACAGTTATTCATTAGAAACATGCACTATTGAATGGATCAGAACTATTTCTGTAAATTTGCACTGAACTCAGCAGATTGTTTATCCAAAGAATGAGAAGTTAAAACATTCTGAAGCTTTGAAAACAAAACATGAAAATAATTTTTCATTTCAGAATTGTATTGTGAGATTAATTTTGTTGTCACTTTAAAAATTTGGAAGTATAGTAGCAGATTCAATCTGGCAAGAAATAACCCAAAACAATCATTTTGGGTCAATCCACAAGTTTGCTTATTTGTTTAGCTGCTGAAAAATATCCCAAACTATTATTTATTCTCAAATACAGTTATTCTGGCTGCAGTTTGGGTGCAGGAGCATACAATTTTTGAAAATACGACCATGTGCTATTTGAAGGCTGTGGTTTTTGAAGCAGACAAGTATTTTCATTCTTTTATTCATCAGGATAGTTCCATTGAATTGAGGACTACTTTTTTTTTTAATAAGGTTGCTTGCTTCATAATTGCTTAACAGACCACTTTTGCAAGTTTGTTTGATTAATGAGGAAAAAACCTCATTTCTTAAACCAAGCTGCACCCTGGGTGCTTCCTGAGCAGTTCCTGAGGTGCCAAGTTGAAGCTACAAATACTGGAAAAGGTCAAAAACCCATTTCCAGGGCCCTGGTCTGAAAACTGTTGCAAATTCTGCTACAGCACACTTATATTGCGCATTAGTTTTAATAGGATATTATTGGTTTATGAATACCCTTTTCCCAGGTGCTGCCTACAATGTAGTTTGTATTGCATAGCTGTTTTAATGTGCTTTTACTGCTTTATAAATACACTTTTCACCATTCTTTCCTTGATACCATGGCTGTACCAATATGCTTGCACATTACCGTTACTTCTGTCTTAAAATCAAGGTTAAAGCAATCACAGCAGGGCTTTGCAGAATGAATGATAATTGAAAATGCATCTAGCAGGATGCTCTTGATATTCTATAAACAAACAATGAAGAATCTTTATTCATTATTTATCACTTGTTCTTTGTGACTTTTCTTTACGAGACGTATCTTCTTCCTTTCACAGAGCTGAGCCAAAACATGTGTCAGGCCAGATGCATACATTTACCTCTCTCCTTTTTTCCCACCTTGAATCAGAATCTCTTGCTCTGTCTGTACATTGAACCAGCTGGTCCGGCACCAGCAGCTGCGGAGTTGTTTCATCTCGCAACACGCTGCTACGCGTTCGATGCACTTGTCAGGCTGCTCTTTAGTCGGTGTGGAGTTCTGTGCTTGTTGGTAAATGGCTGCTTGTTCTCCAGCTAGCTGTTCTGGGTCTAGCTCAGCACACCGCTGCCACCAGAAGTGCCTGAGGCTACTGAGAGCTTTATGCAGATCTGACTCACATCTGCTTTTTATACCAGCTGAATCCTTAGCTAACAATGTTATATTTGCCTGCTTTTCTCCAGTTAAAATCAAGCTATTTCTTCAGAGTTAGTCAGAAGAATATAGGTAAATGCATTTTTGCCTATCCTCACATTTTTACCCAAGGAGAATATTGGACCTACAGTCAATTTTTATTTCACTGGATTTGTGGGGGCAAAAAAAAGCTGTTAAGCTTTTATTAAGTTAAAACTGAAACCAGTGATGAAACTCCATACATGTTTTAATCAGTTGCTTTTGATACCTATAGATTCTGATATCCTATTCTGACTCCTCTTTTGCTCCCAATCTCCTCCTCCTTCTCTCCCTCAGTTTTTGTTTTAGAATATTACCACTTCCAACTTTTCTCTGCCTAGCTAGTTCCTCTTAAGTTGAACTCCAGATCTTTGGTCTCCTGCACATATTTGAGGGAGACAATTTAATATCACAAGCATTTTTTGCCTTGCAGCTGCAACTCAACCATCCTGTTCTCCAGAAGACAATTCACCTGATTTGATTTTCACCAAACTATCTTTTCCTTATGAATTCACCATACTTGAAGAGTGTACCATACAGAAGTTTTAAAATATTGGCATAAGATTTTGGTACCTTAATGTTCTATCTGTGCCCTCGTATTCCAAGATGTATTAAAAAATTTATATCAGTAATAAGTTGCTGAGCCAAAATTTTAGGCTTCTGAGTAGAAATAATCTAAATGTCTTGACTAAAAAGCATTTATCCCTGATGGTTGTGGTTTACATCCTCTTTGCAACTCATAGACTGGAAAGCACCTATTTTCACGATACAGATGCACCATCCTGTTTTTTCAAAGTTCAGAAAAAATATTTATGAAGTAATTCCAGCTCTTCTGCGTCTCTGTTAACAGCTGTAGATGTTTGCCTCTGGTCGTCATGGATTTGAGTCTTTATGTCTTTAGCAACCCATATGAAACTTCTGTACTTTTTAACCTATAATTTGTACTGGTGTCTATCTATTCCTCATTTGTTTCATCTCTAGATATAGAAGTAGGCTTTATTTTTATTGTTGCCTTTATTTCTATACTGAACCAGAAGTTGCCTGGAATTCTCTTCCTTCTTTGCAGTATGATTTTGATTTTAAATAAATTTTATTCATATTTTTCTGTATGAATTTTTTTCCCAATCCATTTCACTTGTATTTTCTTCTGGTTTGGAAAATTAACCCCTTTGGAGTACATATATATATGTATTTTAGTTGGAATTCTTTCCTGTTTTCTCAAGCTGGACCTAGAAGGATCGAGATCACTGTTCTTCAAACAACAATTAATGTCTAGCCCAATGACTCCTGCATCATCACGGAGTCACAACAGACTTATCCCAAGTGGGTTGTGGTACATTTTATGTTAGAAAGACCCTTATTAAAGTCAGTGGAAAAATGCTTGCTGACTTGAATGAGGCCCATGTTTAAAACTATTTTTTGGCACACCTAACTATTGTATTTTTACCTGCCTTAAAAAAACCTAAACGCTATTTCAGAAAAGAATTGTTTTTATAATCTTTTTTCTCTCATCTTGATTGGATTTGACTGGGGCTATAGCTCTGCAATTCTGTGAGGAGTAATGTCTCACTGTCCTTTGCTCTTTCTTATGTAGTGAAGCATGCTGGTATAATTCAATAAGATTCTGCTATGTACATATCTTCTGATCTGTGAAGAAACTAATTTAATTCCACATTAACTGCTCTCAAAAGTACTTTTTTTCTTCTTCTTCATTTTAACATATTGCAAGGCTACAAGTAACTGTAGTCCAATTTTAATGAGAACGATTGAAGGAAATACCATAGCTAAATGTCAGTGCATGTCAGAGTGAGGATTTAATGGATAGAAAGAATGCTTCTTCCATTGAGTTGTGTATTTTCACCCTGTGTAAATGATTGTTTATTCAAATGTATTTGTGTTAGGCCTAATAAGTTGTAGAGCTGCCTGCAAATGAAGTTCTTATGATGGTTAGAGTCTTATTTGCAGGATATCTGGAAGGGATTCAGATTACTATCCATTACTTCTTATACATAGAGTAAATTAAAATATAACATATCTTGTTCATCCTGGTGCTTCAAAAAGGATGTTTCTTATTTCTGATGGTGAACGTACGACTAGTGACTAAAACCAGATGACCGCAAGACCAGATCTTGCATAGAAGTTATAAATTCTTTTTCCCTCTACTATGTACACTTTTTACCTATGTAGTAGCTGGTACAGAATCCCATGCTGTTACTAACCACTAGAAATATTAATGTAATGCATCTTAGTTTCTGTAGTTGTGATTCTGACTTAGGGCCAGCTTTGGGTATAGCAAAGTAGACAGTTGACCCAAAGCAGCAGGCTAATGGCAGCAGCAAAAAGCCATTCTGCCCACGCTGGAGAAAACAGGAATCATAGAATCATAAAATGGCAAGGGTTGGAAGGGAGCTTAAAGATCATCTGGTTCCAACCCTCCTGCCATGAGCAGGGACATCTTGCACTAGACCAGGTTGCTCAGAGCTCCATCCAACCTGGCCTTGAACATTTCCAGAGAGGGGGCAGCCACAGCTTCTCTGGGCAACCTGTTCCAGTGTTTCACCACCCTCATGGTGAAGAATTTCTTCCTAATATCTAATCTAAATCTGCCCCCTTTCAGTTTAGAGCTGTTCCCCCTTGTCCTATCACTACACACACTTGTGAAAAGTCCCTCTCCATCCTTCCTGTAGGCCCTGTTCAGGTACTGGCAGGCTGCTATAAGGTCCCCCCGGAGCCTTCTCTTCTCCAGGCTGAACAGCCCCAACTCCCTCAGGCTGTCCTCATAGGAGAGGCACTGCAGCCCTCTGATCATCTTTGTGGCCCTCCTCTGGACCCGCTCCAACACATCCATGTCCTTCTTATGTTGGGGGCTCCCGAGCTGGACACAGTACTCCAGGTGCAGTCTCATGAGAGCGAGGTAAAGGGGCAGAATCACCTCCCTGGACCTGCTGGCCACACTTCTCTTGATGCAGCTCAGGATACTGTTGGCTTTCTGGCCGCAAGCGCACATTGCCGGCTCATGTTGAGCTTCTCATCCACCAGTACCCCCAAGTCCTTCTCCTCAGGGCTGCTCTTGAGCCACTCTCCGCCCAGCCTGTACTTGTGTTTGGGATTGCCCTGACCCACATGCAGGACCTTGCACTTGGCCTTGTTGGACTTCGTGCAGTTCACGCAGGCCCACCTCTCCAGCCTGTCAAGCTCCCTCTGAATGGCATCCCTTCCCTCCAGCATGCCAACCACACCACACAGCTTGGTGTCATCGGCAGACTTTCTGAGGGTGCACTCAGTCCCACTGTCCATGTTGCCGACGAAGATATTAAACAGCACCGGCTCCAGTACTGACCCCTGAGGCACACCCCTCGTCACTGGTCTCCACTTGGACATCAAGCCATTGACTGTAACTCTTTGTGTGCATCCATCGAGCCAGTTCCTTTATCCAACTAGTGGTCCATCTGTCATCTCTTACCACGCTAGGGACAGGATAACTGCCCAGAAGCAGCAGCTGCAAAACCAAATCCATGCAAACCAGATGCTAGGGAAGTCTTTAATGTATTTTAGTGTTTTTTATTGTGATTGAGCAGCTGTAATGATAGGGAGAGCCAGTACTTTGTGATCAGCCAGTTTTCCCTAAGTTGTCAGCAAGAGCTGTGTTGACTACTGACGGCCTACGCAACACAGCCTGGGAATGGTAATTCAGTCAGCCTGTTTATCAGAAATGTGTGCTGCTTAAAAATGCCCTGTTCTGCAGTGGGAGGCTGTTGTGGTTACTGCCAAATGACTCAGAGGAACAGTCTCAGACGAAAACCACACTCATTTATGTTGTTCCTGTAATCGGAGATCACACATGTTCAGAAGTATATCTAGGAATGTTTAGAATCGGTTGGATACGTATGCACCCATTTTTACTCTCTTCTGAACAACATGCATTTGAGTTGAGGTAATTGAACTGTTGACTGAATTGAGTAGTTGAATGAAGTTTAGTAAGAAATCACTAGAAGAAAAAGGAACATCGGTATGGTTAATGAATATCTGTAACTAGTTGCTGGTACTGGAGTAAAAAAAAGAATTATGGGCATTCTGTTGAAATTTGTGCAACTAATATACTTAATTATTCACAACTGGATAGAGTCCAGCAGTGGAAGTCAGAGAATACACCTCTTTTTGAGGAGACCATACAGAACACTCATGCTCTCTTGATGGCATTTTAGTGTCTATCAAATAATTCTCTGCCGTATGATAGTAATTCCTTCTCTGCTTTTTGTGTTACTGTGATATTTGATTAAACTGTGGATGCTGGGTAGATAGACCCAGAACAGAATTTATGGAAGATTTTTATTTCTCTGTCTGACATTTAATGGCTTCAGCACCAAGAAACATCACAGGTGATTTGAAGACAACTTTGCAAAAACTGCATGCCAAAGTCCAGGGACCATCGTGGTCATTTAGGTTCAGGTTTTGAAAGGCAAACAGATACTAAAATATGGAGGTAGCCATGATGGGATGTTAAAGTTTTTATGCTTTGAGCTGAGCTTTTGTACACTTCAGTACAAACAAAAAGTTTCCTTGTAAATTAATCTACTTCTATGAAATGTGAAGAAGTCTAAATGCTTGCTTATTATCAGTTCATCATCAGAAGCTTTTGAGTGTGATGAAAAATGTATTAGCTGAACAGGCTTTGAAAATGTGCAGATAGTCTTAAAAGTACAAAGGATGATCTTGAGCAAGTGTAATTTCACACAGTTAAAAACCAAAAAGCTTATGAATCCCAAGTGCTGAACATCAAAGTATTAATCTCAGTGCACTGTAAGTCTTCTGCTTGGTGGAGATTATGATCACAGGTTTATAAGTAAAAAGAAAAAAGAAATATGTAATGGTTTTAGATTCTTAACAAAGACGTTTTTAGAAGCTGAAGTATCATGCTGTAAAATTTTTGAAACCAAGGAGAGATAATGTTGATATCATATCAAATATATTAGGGATCTACAGAGTGTTGTAATTTTTTCCATGCTTGCATTCTACCTGAGAGTGGAGCATAAAAAGGCCAATTCGAAGTCTGTCAAAATGAATAAAAGACTCTCATTGATTTCAATATGGTATAGTCAGAGGCAATGCAGAGAAACAGCTCTTTGCTGGCATAGAACTGGCAGTTGATATATACTTGTGATTATATGGAAGTTTGGAGGTGTTAAAGAATACTGGCTTTGTGTCACTAGACTCTTTCTAAACTTGCTAAGATTAGTATGTACTAAATATTATTATTTTTCAATGTCTACTGCCAGTGTCAGTCACAAGAGCATTGCGGCATGATAGATCACAGCGTTTTCCACTCTGCATCAAATGCTTACATTCTTCACCATAGCAGTAAGCATAAAAGTGGCAGCACAAAAGGAATTTTAACCTTTTTCTTGTGTTTTACTGCAGACTATGGTTGGCGGGCGGCAGAACAGTGTGGTGATACAGAAGCTGCAGCCTGACACACCATATGCTATTACTGTGTCATCGATGTACGCAGATGGTGAAGGGGGGCGAATGACAGGACGAGGCAGAACCAGTAAGTAACTCCTTGGAATCTGCTTATTAGGTGCAAAAAACAATATTGATGTAGAGCTTTTCAAATTCGATGAGAAAAATTTCTTGTGGTGAGATTCGTCCCATTTGTATTTGTCATTTGTCCTTTGGGTTTCAAGTATCTAAAGTAAGAAAGCCTGTCAGTCTATGGGCTGTAGAAAAGCCTTGGACCACTACCTTAGACCAGATGCCCAGCTTTCAAGGCTGAGAGAAACCCTGATGCTACTGTGGAACATCTTCCTCATTTTAATCTGTTTAATTGTCTTCTTATGCCACACCTTAAAGCATCTGAAGGCATGTGACTCCCATATATGTGCTGTTACATAGAAGTTTATAATTTTCCTGTCAGCACCTTCAGTTCAAAGGCTGACATTTACAGTGTGCACTTTGAGACTCCACGATTTTATGCTGATAGCATTGTTTTGATCCTGTATAGAAAGCACTGAGTGATTTGTCACCAGAGGCACTTCAGGCATTAAAAACCAATTCACTATTTTAAATTGATTAATTATTTAAGTATAAATTTATTAATTAGTTTGTACTTAGTTTACTTTTGAGCCTGTAATGGAAAGTCAGACATAACAATGTGTTTGGTGAGGAATGAGGAAAACAATCCCAATGAATTCATCTTAGAAGTCTAAAAGAGTGTCCAGAAAGGATTTTTTTCTTACTAGACTTAGCATTCTTTATGCTGTTGGATGGGGCTGATGTGTTCTGATTAATGAAGACAAATTTAACATCAACTATTAAACCTGTTGTTTTTTAAAATTTTTTGATTATACATGACATAGGCATGATCTGACGGCACAGGTGAGAGAATGTGGTTTGACATTTCTGACAGCCCATTGATCTGTTTCAGAACCTCTTACTACTGTGAAGAATTTGCTGGTTTATGACCCAACCACCAGTACTCTGAATGTTCGATGGGATCATGCAGAAGGAAGTCCTCGCCAGTATAAAGTGTTTTATGGACCTACTGCTGGAGGTGCAGAAGAAATGGTAACTATATTGTGTGGATTTCACTGACTGTCTTGGATAAATTGCAGCTCATGGTGCTAGTGAGAGAAATACTGCTGAGTGAAGTGGGTCTTGTTTGCCTATGCACTGGCTTTTTTCTGTTCATAACTACCCTGGAGAAAATGCAGAGCACCTCCATGAAAGTCCGTTACTCCCATATGTGTTACAAATGTTTGATATTGTATAGTAGATCTTCAGTGATTAGTTCTTAGCAAAGGGCTTTAATACCACACACAATTTTTTGTTTATTTATTCTTAGGGCAGTGCATGTGAATATAAGGCTGACTTTAGGGTGTACAAAACAGTCTTGAAAATGGGAACCCTTGTTGCCGACTGGGGAAATATTATTCTTTCCCACTTCTGTTTCTTTTTCTGTATCTGTGCAATGTGATGTGCCTGTGAAATGAGGAGTACATGAATTGCCACTGTTTTAATAGCATCTAGAGAGCTACTGGTGATAAATAGTCTTAAATGCTGTGGAGTTTTACTTTCTAAATTAGCTGCTCATTACTTCTTGTCATTAGCATGTTGTAGTGTTATGTAAAGCTTATTTTTTTAATTTTGAAAGTGACTTTTTGAGGCCTGTACACTGCTAAATAGTAGTCATTAAAGAGATCACTGCAGATTCTGCTACTGTTACTAGCAGAAAAGGATTTGGACCCAAAAGTGAACATAGCTGTAAGGGATCGTATAGGAGAGCATAGGACTTAACAACTATTTTTGTTAAGTCCAAGACAGAACCTTCTTGAAAGGCAATTCCAGGAGATCATAGAATCATAGAAAGTTTTGGGTCGGAAGGAACCCCTAGAGGTCATCTAGTCCAACCCCCCTGCAGCGAGAAGGGACACCGCTAACTAGATCAGGTTGCTCAGAGCCCTGTCCAACCTGGTCTTGAATGTTTCCAGGGATGGGGCCTCCACTACCTCTCTGGGCAACCCGTT
>Ga0065711_1035109_pt1 | contig 22793 bp, 13 predicted proteins | sample Hoacrofraction12_FD_59098 | JGI IMG/M metagenome (GOLD analysis project Ga0065711, IMG submission 59098) | Hoatzin crop microbial communities from Cojedes, Venezuela - Epithelial fraction 12 v2 (version 2) | ecosystem: Host-associated > Birds > Digestive system > Esophagus > Crop | place... | reverse complement strand
CAAGTATTTTAGCAGCAGATGCCCGCCTCTTGGCAACAAGTTCTCAACTGCAGCCCTCCTTTCTTCCTTTCAAATCCTACAGGGAACCTGTGCCAACCTTTTTGCACTCGCTTCCGTTTAAACAGGCAGATTCTTTCATGCATTCTTTTTCCGCGTTTCATTTCAAAATAGAAATAAGAACACACTCCCAACAATGACACCACAAGCAAAGCCTGCAGTCAAGAGTATGGCTTTCATATTTGCTTCTTTCAAGGGTTTGTCTTTAGCCTTTAAAGAAAGGGAAAAAAGTCTGAATGATAAGCAAGGTTATTCTGATTCCATCTGACAGCTTTAAAGTGCACCCCTTTCTCCTCAAGAGACTTTGATCCTCTGGCTAACAGGACTTGTAGCTGCAGAAAATTACCTTGTCATCTGCAACACAGTGTTACAGGCTAGTATTGACAGTGCAAAGTGTCAGCAACCAATGCACAGACCAGCAAGGCTAAATAATTAATAATGCAAACGGGCTCGCCCTTTCCTCTCTCACCAAGCAGACACAGTCCAAGCTGGCTACTCGCTAGCATCCTGTGAAGGCAGCTTCCCTGTCTCATCCCGGCCCAGCAATCTCAACACTTACTAAAAATATGTACCAGGACAAAACCAAATCCATCAATAAAGAGCAAAGATCAAAAAAAGTGTGTGTGGAAACTGCAGAAATTTGCCAGCTACTTTATTCACCAGCAGGGCATAAAAGAAGCATCTGTACTTCCACTCGAACAAACGCTAAATCAAAGAGAATCCCCCAAGTAAAAGGTCAATGGCTAATCCACTGAGCTGTAGCACAGTATATCACTTACTCCATCTTGTAATAACACATGGAGGCAAGGGGGAAAAGAAGACAGAAAATCTATCCTGGTAGAAATAACACCCCTGGCTACTGGGTATGAAAAGTGCACTTCTAAAAGCCATGTCATGATTGAGATGAAACAGGGAAGGCAGTGAAAAGCTGAACCATCTGAAGGGTGAAGATACTAGGTGAAGTAGACAGGTGAGGCGAAAAGTCTCACATTTCTATACTTGGTTGCTTGCCGCTTCACAGCAATGCCCAGCTCCCTTTAATGCCCAATGGAGCATCTCCATTGAGTGGCTCTGACTCCCCAGCTGTTGGAAATGTCTAGCAGGACAGAAAATGCATTTAGAGAAAAATGAAGAGGCAAGATTTTTAGCAGATAATTTTTCTAGCTTCCCTCCAATTCTTAGATGTTCTTAGGACTTGAAAGGCTGGACGCTTCATGTTTCTCTGTTTACCATAACTGAGTAAGAAATCTGGTTTGCCTAGATCGCTGAAAATCACCTGACATTTTCTGCTCCAGAAATGGCACTGTAAATCTTAGATGAGCCTACCATCTTTTGATTACATATTTGTATTGCAAAGCATACAGTCTACACTCCCTTCCTTTGGTCAGTGCTGATGAACCCATGCTCATGCTTTGCTCCTTCTGCCTTTATCAGAAGTTTATTCTATTCTATCCTTAAAACAAGCCCTGCACACACTTAACATGTTTCAGATCAAACACAAATATCAAAGCCAACGCAATTTGCATCTATCAACTGTAATCAAGATCACTGGCAACGCTGCTGTGGCATTCTGGGCTTCACCTGCCCTGCGAGTTCAAAGACTACAACAACCAATATTAGCGTATTTCCACACACAGGGCAAGCAAATGAGTGAATATTTAAACAGTGCCAAAATATCACAACGCTCCTCCTCTGCCTCAGAATTAGATTTGTCAGTTCTTAAATTGCGTGCATTTTCAAGCAATGCAGCTTACTGTCTGAAAAGCCATCACAGTCCCCATTTCTATAGCAAATTGCTTCATAAATGTTAAGATAAAGGATAACGTTACACTTCCCATGGCAATTAGACAGTGCCTCCTGACAGACAGGAATAATGTGTTCCAAATATAGTTCGTTATTTACCAGGGAGGAAGCTGGAAAGATTCGTGCTTTCACAAGCAGTTGGATACAAACAAAATCTGGGGGCCAACTGCAGAATGCTTTTACCTCTTCCAGGGGAAGCTCTTCACTGATATGACATTTCAGTGGTAGTGAGGTAAGAACGAGCAACACTATTTTTACTGATCAGATAAGTACAGGTACATAGTCTAAGCGCCTTCTCAGCTAAAAAGCAAAAGCAGAACGAAGACAAGTAAATACATTTCCATCAGGAGTCACCAACCCATGTCTTGTGGTGGAGTCACCTCTGAAGTGCTGAGATGTCAGGCAGTGACATTCTCCAGCAGACAGCTGTTGCTGGTTAAGTAGTAAGACAAAGTGAGAATCAAGCCAGCCTGGAAGTTTCCTTGTAAGTGCAGATTTACCAGAAGTCACTTCTTTAATAAATAATACATAAGTAGAAAGCCACGACAAAGATTTAGCAGAACTTTTGGGAGCCCTACATTCCAATCTGACTCAGACTTCTAACCTGTCCCCGCCCCCCGCCTCCGGAAAGGCCATCACTTCTGCTTTTGCCATTTTAACAGGAATTATTTAGTAGAGAGTTTCCAAAACTAATTTTTCAGCAATGGCCTGCATGCTGAAGCAACTCCCTCTACACTAACTCTAGACAGTAGCAAATATCCTGTCAACACCATGATACAGGACCATATCCTCATTTACAATTCACCACGAGAAGGAATGGTATCTAAGCCTTGCACATGCTGACATGTAAGTTTTTAAGTGAGGTAACCCTGATTAGATCTGACTGAGATCCAACTTAATTTCTCAACCAGGCTGTGATCTTTATTTACCTGGATGTTGTGCCGCTATTGTCAGGTGGAATAATTCTGCACTGGGCTTCTCCGAGTCCTCCAGTAGAGGAATAACTGTGAGGAGAAGTCTGGCGAGACCAATGACAGCCACGAGGAGCAGCTCCATCAACCAATCTAGCGCTGAGCACGGGTATTACACCACTGTGCATCCTAGAACAGCATTTAGTTACAGTCTCTATACAGATTATTGAGGGGTAAAAGAGGTTTCAGATTTGACCAGCACCCTGCCAGCAAACTCATTTTGGGGGTCAACATCCATAACTGACCAAAACGTGGTTCGTCCTTGGTGTGCCAGCTACTTGCCTTCAGCTCCTGCTCTTGTCAAAAACTCAAATCACAGACATAAAGCTAATCACATCATCATCCAAGCATGTGAGGTTCCCCCACTAAAGGATCAGGGTAACAAGCCATCCTTCCTCTCTTCCCACACAGTTTGTTTTCTTTTGAGATGTCAAACCCCCTCAGCCAAGGAATGCGCTTCATCAGTATTTACAGACGGCACAACTCTGGCATTCAGGATATTACTCGGAACTTCAAGCACTGCTACAGTCACAAAGAGTGCAAAACAGCAAGTCAGAGAAACACAAGAAAGGTATTTTCTCTACTATCTGTCTAGTTCTGCTTGAGACAGTATTACAAATAATGTAAACACTCCAGAGTATGAAAAGCAACAATAATGATTTTTGTGGAGAAGAGAGAGAGGACAAGAGAGGAGGAACTGGAATGTTAGACTTAAAAGTTAGGGACCATTCTTTTCCTTCGAGCCATTTTTATATATCAGAAAATTTCCCAGCAATATAAACTTGCATTTAGTTCGTGAAGTAAAACCCACAACTTACTATGTTTATTCAGAAGGCTGGATATCAAATGATGTAAAGCAGATCAGACCTCGTTGTAAGGAAAAAGTCAAAAAGCTCATTATCTTGGTGGCTCAGCTAGCAAAGCACCAAACATACTACTAAGCATTTAAAGGAGTAAAAGCCTTCCACTTCACTTACGGAGGATGGCAAGAGCCAGGTCCCCCAACGACATCAGCCTAGGTGGAACCGCTTGCTCCCCGCCTGGCTACAGAAGCAGCAGATGCCTGTTCTTTACAGCGCAGTACACGTGCCCCAGAGCCCACCGGCACTCTGGTCACACTGGCCAACAGCTCAGCGCTGTCATCCACTGGCTGCTCCAAGTGGAGACAAGAGGCCAAGGGCAGAAACCCAGTCCGATGGTGGAATCGGGGGAAAGGCCAGCGTGCGGGAGATGGTGGCACACAGGATTACTGACTGCACGAGCTGCAGGCTAGGGTACCCAGCCAACGGTGTCACTGACTGGACCAAGGCAGAGGTGCTTATGACACCTCTACACCCACAGTGCTTGTCTGCGTGACGATGCTGGGACTTGAAGGTCACCACTTCAAGCCTCCCCAACCTCCACGGTGACAAACAAGAGGCGCAGTACGGGCAATACACACGCAATAAAGCTGCAGGGGGAAGCGATGAGGGCTTAAGCTTGTCCTCATGGCAGCACTGGTTTTATTCCCAGATCTACTGCTCCAGCTTTGCCTGTTCCAGACGGTATGGGGCCAAAGGAGAGCTGGCTTGGGGCCAGGCATGGAGCCACTGAGACTCCGGCTCAGTGCTGGGCACAGTCATCTGGTTACACTTGCCTCTCCAGAGGCAAACGAATGCCCTGCTTGGTGCCTGAGGCAGCGGAGGGCACCCTGGCCAGGGCAGCTGGGGAGAGGCCACGGCCTGTGGTGATTCTGGTCAAGAGGAACTCCAAGTATGGGGTAATGTCTTGGTACACAATGCTTGTCCATCAAGACTCAGACTTAAAAGCAGTAGTGCATGCTCAAAATGAGCTTCGTTCAAAATGACTGATAAACACTTCTGCTTCCCTTCAGCTCTGGGAATGGAGGAGACCCCTCCCCAGCACTCTCAGCTGGAGAGGGGCCTCCCGCTGTGTGCTCAAGGGCCGGGCAGACTACCCGGCAGAGGGCTGTCTGCACAGAGCTCTGAGCCGTCTCCTGTAACTCCACACCCACCCCCAAAGTGACTCCACTGCCTACTGCCCTACTCCATAAACACTCCCAGTAGTGCCAGGGGAGCCACTCACAAGAGGAAAGGGCTCTATGGTGCCAGGTCTAGCATTTAATCTCTTCTTCCCATTTTGTGCTGCCAGTCATTGGGCTCCGTTTTCATGCAAAAAACCAGGAATCTCCAATTAAAACCCAACAATAGCTAATCCAAACTAGTGGAACTTCTGGACACCCTTTATATCCCTAAATGTCCTATCTGCTACAATAAAAGGAAATTCATCAGAGTTCATTTAGCACTGAGATGCAGGAATACCTCTAACTGCTCCAAAGGGGGCCATGGACAAGTATTTTATTCATAAAGCGAGGCTGCCGATTTTAATTACTGGAGCATATAGATTATTCAATAATGCTCACAAAGGACTTCCTTTAGCTGTCCCCGTGCCCCAGCAGATAGAGCTCATAGTTGGGTGAACTGCTCTTTGACAGAAAATGTCAGTAACACAACACAAAGCGTGAATCGCTTTGAGGGAGGCTGCTAATGGTTCGCTTGAAGGACAGGGCAGAAATTGCCTAGCAGTAGATTTCTGCACTGCACTCACCTCCCAGCACAGAAATGCCTCTTGAAGAACACCAGCAGAAGCTATCTGGCCTCATTTATGCTCGGCTGTCTCGGCTCCTTTGCATCCAGATCGCTCTGGTCTGTACTAGCAGAAGAAAATTTTTCTGTTACAGCGTCCGAGTCCCCCTGTTGATACAGCAAATCATGTGAATACACTGCTGAAATCCAAAGTCCCAGCTAAAACTACCTTGGTACTGCTGCTACTGTTCCCATGTTCAAAACCCTATGAAACTGGGAAACAGATCCCCTGGAGGTTTTCCCTGCTGCTCTGTGCATCTTTGTGAAATCTAACACAGAAGCCAAAAACAAGGGAACAGCTCAGCTTTGCCACGAGCTCAGACCCTGTATTATCAGGAGAAAATCCTCAGCCGGTGCCCATGGATCCAACTTCCACGAGGCTACTGGGGCTGACCTCGCCTGTGCTGGCTGGGGACTGGCATTCAGGCTTAGTGATACGGGTGGGAAAAGTCACGGGCTTCCCACAGACACATCTCAGTCTGCGTGGTGCAAAGGGCAGCAGGAGGCAGTCTGCAGAAATGCTCGTCAGCGCTCGATTCAGAGAAAATTTAATGAACAAAAGGTCAAGTCACTCTAGCATGCCATCATCATCAGACACGTGCAAAGGCAGGGAAAATAATGGAGACATACAATTTGGCTGTGCATAAAGCACTGATTCCTATTTTCTTTCTGCAGCACATTCTAATCAGGCTAAACATCACTCCTGCCTGCTCCTGCTAGCCAATTTTTAAGGAAGCATTCATCTCTTCAGGGTTATTTCTGTGGGGTTTTTTCGCCCAGATATTTTTCTACTTCAAGAGAGAGACTGAGCAAAGTGTGATAAAAAGTGTTGAAGTGTTGCCTGAACAGAGGTGAAGTCAAAGCAAGAAAGAAAAAGACTAGACACTTGCCATAATAATTTGCACAGGTTGCAGAGATGAATTCAGTGATCCTTAGCAAGGGAGTAAGCAGAACTGAGTGTGCACAGATTGGTTTTTCCTTCTCCTTTTTTAAGGACCCCCCTTTAAAAACAAAAGCAAGATTGTTCAGCCTATCTCCAGCCCCTCTAAGCCAGCAGAGGACTATCTCCCTCCAGCTCCAGTGGAATCAAATCACAAACCCTGAATACCACTGGAAGCCTCAGGTGTTTTCATGGGGAAGAGCGCGCGCTGTCTGGACAAGCAGCAGCAAAGGCCCTGTCACAACTGCCAGCACACAGAAAGCCGTGTCAGACCCAGGAGTATTCATTCACCTCTGACTTCAACACCACGCCACTTCAGTGGGATGTACGCGATCTCTTTTTGCACAAGCAGAGCACATTCAGCCCCTGTCCAGGTAGACACCGAAAAAGCCATTCTCCCACGTCATCTCTGTTTCCAGGCTTGGGTATTTCCCCTCAAGTAGAGTTTTCCAGGTACCGAAAAGAGTAATTTCCCACCCACAGCCCAAGCTTGGCCCTCCCCACCATCCCCAACTTGGGGAAGCTCAGGAGGCCTTGCACGCACTGGCAGCCCAAGTCACCACAAACATCTGCTCCTCCTCCGACCAGCACGTGCTCCAACTGCTTTGTGCAGCAGGACTGGTTCCCAACACCTTTTCTTTCACGCACGCGTGGGTGAAGAGCACTCTATGCACAGTGAAACAGGCCCCTGTTCCCCAGACTGGGATATTCTCTTCTCTGCCCTGTTCCAAAGCTTATTACAATCGCTGTAAAACTTCCTACCAAAAACTAGGATGCGTGTGTGGTACCTGGACAAAGGAAGCACAGTGAAAAGGAGATTAATGCCCCCCAGACAAAGCATAACTTCTAAATGCCTTCTTTGATATTGTCATTGGGGCCAAAAGTCATGATGTGCAATTCAGACGAGAACAGCAAGGTGTGCCAGAACCTCGCTTAACGACCCTCAGGACTGCTGTAACATGGACAATAACCCCTTGGGGCTCAAACTCTGACCTGGCCATTTCCTTCCTCTCCTGACACACCCTGCTCCACTCCACCTCGTCCAAAATCCTCCCTATTTCGGCGAGGCCAAAGAAAAAAAAAATTATCTGCTACCTGCCACAGTACCCTTCTACAGCCAGAAGGTCCTCGCAGGAGCTAAAATCATCCATCCTGGGGAAACAGGACCAGACACACCTTTCACAGGAAGAAGCAAGACTAACCGAGGATTTGATCCCATATTCTTCATGGTAACCCAGACTCCGAGATACCTGTGTGGAGCAGAAGACTGGGAACATGCACATACAAAAAGGGCTCTGCTGGGTCAGCCAAAAGGCGCGTGTAGTCTGGTGTGGTGTATCCTACGATGGTCAGCAGCAAGGAAGACTATCTGAATGGTGCAAATGCAGAGCAATACCCTCTCATGAATATTCCCCCACAGTCCACAAAAAATGCTCTAACGGGCCCAGTTCATAGCAGCTGGGGCCCCTGGGAGTTCAGCTCACAGGCAACACATTTCCCTAACTGGGGGTGGCTACAGTCGCCGCCAGGTGAAAGGCAATAGCCTTGCTTTGTTTTTGTCTTATCCTACCTGGCTGCCTACACGCCTGTGAGGAGCTGGGCCTTACTATTATGCTACCCCGTACAATGAAGGTCTTGTAGCCCAATTTAAACAGCAGACCTTTTCCCTGGTGACCCAGGGTGCGGTGAGCATGGAGGAGTGCCAGGCAGGCACGATTTTATGTGATAAACAATCAGTTGCGCGCTCAGTGTGTGATTCTTGTTAAAATCCAGGGTTGGAACAGCTCCTGAACCGCACTGCTACCACCTCCACCAATCTCTTTTGCATCTCATTGGCATTTGAGAACGTTAATTGACTCATTATTTCAATTCATATTCAGGGAAGGAAGTTGATTAAGGCAGGCAGATGCAGAATCTCCAGACACATTTGTAGCTGCGTTGTTGTCCCGCCAGTTTACCCGAGTTATTAGAATACTTAGGAGGTAATAGCCAGGAGAACAGGGAATGAGCCCTGGGAAGAGGGGTCCCTTGTGGAATATGTCTGTTAACCACAACGACACAGCCTGGCCCTTCATCAGACCTATCCCTGCCAAAGATCCAACAGGACAGTGGTTCTGCCTGAGCACTCAGGGCTAAACACAAACTGCTCCAACGCACCGACAGACTCCTACGAAACTACTCATTAGCGCTTTTCTTTGGGTGTAACTTTGTTGTGGACAGCCTTCTACAGATACTCTCTACCAGTGCTTCATTAACTAATACCTCATGCCACCCTTTTTTTTAAAGAAAAAAATGCACAGCAACTGCTACTTTTACGACAATCGCTCTGCATCGGTGTAAATCAGGGCACAAATTTGACTCCTACATTTTCGCTAGCAGAACTCCATGGAAGACAGCGAGGAATAAAGAACAAAGATCTTCTCTGGACACTGTCAGGTATCTAGATATTGCGCAGGCCAGATTATTTCAGGCTGTTGTCCATCAAAAACCCCCAAAACCACCTCCCCACCACCCAAACCCAAAGAACTTGGCTGCTTGCAGGCCTCGTCTCGAGGTCCCTCCAAACACCCTCACCAGGCAGGTGGCTAGCAGCAGCTGTGAGCCATGTCTGGGACGCAGGCAGCGGTGCTCTCCGCACCAGCCCTCAGCACAGGTCTAACCAAACAGGCAGGCTGCGAAGCCGGCACACCCTGGCAAAGGACACGAGTGCCACAGGGCCGTTCTCAGCGCTTTTGCTTTTTGCATCATTGCAGCATTGCTGATGTATGTGGCCTCTTCGGTCCTGGCCACAACACCCCAAAGATTTTGCGGCACTGTCTTACAGCACTTGCTGAATGCCAAGTTGCAGGCTGTGCTTAGTCACAGCTGGTTGGAGTGGAACGGTAGGGTTTAAAATGCATGGGGCTCTTCTTGGTCCCGCAAGCAGCTGCACTTACTGAGTCCAAGAAAGACCTGAAATCATTTTGCCTCTTCTTACAGAAGGAAGTCACTAAAGGTCTGATCCAGAGAGAGGGGAAGGAACAACAACAAAAAAACCCCCAGCAGCCAGTTTTCAAGTTTTCACCTGATCTTAATCTATGTAAGTCTTTCAGCAGTGTCTGGTGGTGACCACACTAGAATTTATGCTGTGCCACCACCACAACCCAAACGATCTCAAACTAAATCGAACAGCAGGATCTGTTTAAAGAAAAGTTCTGTTGATATGCAACCGTCTCACACAAACAAGGACAGGAGGATGAGCAACTTCCCTCCTCTGATGTGGTGCAGTACTACCACTTTCACTAAGAGCCCCACTTGTCACTGCTGGTCTCTTTACCTTCAGATGCACAAACAGCAACTTGAAGTAAAACATCCCTTACAGAAGTCTATTAGGAGTGGCACAGCAACAATAATCGTTCCTTCGGAGCTGTTATGATCTGTCATGTAAAGACATAATTAAGGACCTGTTAAAATGCAGATTATGTAAATATATATTAAGGCTCTTCTTAAAATGCAGATTATTGACCCACTGGAACCAAATGACTCCTCTGGAGCTGTTCATAAATACATATTTACATTTTGAAGCACAGATTACCAACCCAAAAGTCTAGTAGCTTCTCCTTCAGTGACTTTTTAAATTGCCTGTAAATGTATTTATATGGAGTAGGTATACTTATAAAAAAATTTTTCTGGACAACTGCCATCTAAGTAAAGGAGAGGCTCCTCGGCAGAAGAGGGTCTTTTTATAATGAAAAAACATTTGCTCAGCGTGAAGCATCCAGCTGATGCTTCTTCAAGTTAGGAAACTGTGGACACACACACACAAGCACGTACTTTTGCCCCTATCATAACTAAAAGCAGCAGCTCTGCAATATGGACTCAGACCAACATTTTGTACTTTAAAAGGTAGTTGGCTGATAAAGTCACACGATGTTAACACAGGAAAAAGACGAAGTAAACCTAAGACTACTCTCTAAACCATAACAGCCTCCTTGCAACAACCAGCATCGCTTACGAAGCTCCACACACATTTCCGTACGAGGGGTATTTTTGCTGTTTTCACGGAGGAGCATCCTCTGAACCAGAGCAGCTGGTCGCTGGACGTGGTTACGTTCTTCTGCACGTTCGCCATTCACACATGCATTGCATGCGTATCTCTGTATCTGTCCATCTGCACCAATCAGGATATCAAACCTGTACCTAGCTAAACCAACGCAGAGCTTGGTGGCAGTAAAATTAAACCACTGGCCTCACAGCTTTTCAAGGCCGTCCTGTGTTCCTCAGCTGAGCAGTGGCAGATGTCTAGGGTCACGCAGCAGATCCAACTGCTGATAGAGGAGAAATCAGAAGCATCCTATTGTCTGGACACACTAACCAGTCCTGGAACAGAGATACCAACCATCACTAGGCAGTGCAATTCCTTCTCCAGAGAACTCTGCTCAAAACTAACTCCTGCCTCTGAACAGCTTTGCCTCATGACTTTGTCCAAGAGATAACTCACAACTTCCTTCACAAGGAAAATATAATGGGCACACAAACCTAACAATGTCTTAGTCCTCTCCACATCTTCATATTTGTTCACTATGAATTTGGAAGAATATGGTAGTTACTGGGCAGAACAATGAAACAAGACACTGGGAACAGTCTGTTTGGGTTCTGGGTTTTTTTCTAAGCTCCTGTGGGGAACACAGACCTATCAAATTAACAGAGCTACACCACATTATAGCAGCCGAGGTTTTGGCTTATTGAATACATCAACCGAAGCGTTCTTAGGTACGCATTACCCAACAGGCCAGGCAGATCAGACAACTCCATCAAGTCCGCTTGCTTAAGAAACTACTCTTCCATGACTTTTAAAGAAAACGGGGCTAATTCTACCAAAAGGTAGCACACAAAAATAAATTACAAGCTAGCAATTATTCTAAAATCCAGACTGCACATGGAGCCATTTCAGAACCTGATAGATGCACAGAATTTCCATGGAAACTTAACCACTGAAAAATGTAACACACTTGTTAAACCAGAAAGCAGAACCTGCCAAGGTAGATTTTGCCCACCAGAAGGGAGTTAAGTACTGAAAAAAACCAACTTTTTCTTCTCCTCTATGGTCCAGATAATGCATTAATGCATAGGGTTAGTTAATTTTTAAACACAGAAGCAGCTCAGTTTCTCTCCCTGGGAGCAATCATGTCTTGAAACATTCAATACAAGCTGGATTTGTACTGGTATCACTGTTTAAAATAGAGTGCTAACAACATTCCTTCAGAGAAAAACACATCAAGTGCTCTGTTTTCAAATAATCACTTTTCAACTATCTTTAACAGAATGCTTAGATACCTGAGGAGAGATGGGGACAGAGAGACAGGGCAGACTTTTAAAGATAACAAAAGCCAAAATTTGAGTTGAAGAGCTATACACTAGATCAGATCTTCATTGCTGCCCTGACAGAGAACAGCTCTTCTGACATCAAATATGTAGGACTGCTTAAAAAGTATGGTTATATGTGCCTTGGAAAAGGGGACAGCCATCTGGTCTGAAATGGTAAGAAAAAAGAAATCTATCTGATTCTGCTCAATATTTTGGAGGTGCTTGACTTTTTATTGCTTGAGATCTATGCCATACCCCATCTTGTTCCACTACTGGTAACGCAAACTGTACAGCTGACTTTGCTATTCACACCCATTCTCATATCTCCTCTCTCTCTCCTTTTCCCCCCAAACTGTCTGATGTTATAGCTTACAGAGCACTCACAACATGGAGCGCAGAAGTCCACAGTGCCCACACATTTCTATTTAGCTTGCTAGGAGTTCATAGACCTTGTCTCAGTCTGTAAACTACATTCTTTGCTGTTAACATCCCCAGGTTTCAAATCCAAAGAACTAAGGGGATTGTACCACAACGCACTTTTAAATCGTGTTTTAGATGACTTTGGAAGCAAAAACATAGGTTCTCTGTGCCAAATGAAGCTGAGGAAACACGTCCAGGATGTTCCAACTCTTATGAGATACTTCAACGTATTCTACATCTATGCAGATACGATGATCTGATTAACTCTTTAGTGAAGGAATTGGACACCAGGAGACAGAACTATCAGAGTCACCTGCCACTCAGGCTGTTTAAATCATCTCGGCGAATGAGTTCCTGTACCACAATACACTGCACGTTTCTCAGTTTGCTTTACCTTCTGTGTCACAGCACCTGTTCCAAAGAATGCCACAGTGTGAAATCCAGAAACACTCCTGGACATCCCTGCTCATACCAGCCCTCAACTCACAGCCCCGTGAAGTCAGTGCCGTGCTGTCCCTCTGATCAGTGTCAGCAGATTCAGAGTTCACTGTCAACCTCTGTCAGCAGATACCACAGAGAACACTGGAAGGACGTAGCCATATCGGGAGCCAACCTGAACCCATGCCAAACTGAACTAAACAAAACATCGTTAAAGTTAAGGCAAGATAAACATATGTGACAGATGACACAGCGATAACTGATCCTGCTGTGGCATGGTGGGTGAACTAGATGACCTCTGGCTGCCTCCGACTCCAGCATTCTTCATGAGAAAGTGGTAGAGTCTGTTATCTTTCCTAGAAGCCTTTCAGAAATAAAAAAAGGTTGTTACGAGGAGAAACAAATTCCAGTAGTACGATTGTACTCTTGAGAAAAAGCTAGAAATAAAAGAGGAAAGGTACAGAGTGTTAAAAAAAAAATAAAGAAAGGTAAGAGGCAGCAGGGGAGAGAATAAAGTCAAGATGACGCTTGGAAGGTTCAGATAAATTTCATCTAGTAGTGAAACATTTTTTCCACAAAAAGCTGATAACTGTATATCAAACAAACACAGAAACAAGCTACTCTTATGACTGAGAGACATGGTACTTGGTGCTGACCCGCTGAAAATCTGACCTCAGCTTTTGCGAAAACATGGTTTGCAGAAATCATTCAGACCTTCTCAGATTTGCCCAGTGCTATTTCAGGATGCTAGTCTAGCTGGTCAGAAATAATCTGACGGAATAGTTTCCTGTCATGCAGCGACAACTTGTCAAAATTGAAACGTTTAGCATGTTTTGACAATATATCACTTTTGGAAATGACAAAGGAACTTCTGATAAAGCGAATTCACTCCATTGCAACTTCAATTTTGATCTTCCCTGTTATGTGTTTCGTTTGAACGTTTTGTATTTCCATATGAAAACACAGTACAAAGAGAACAAAGCATTTTGATTGACTGGGAATTTTTTTTGCAGAAAAGAGAACAATAGAGGTTGTAGTAACTGTTTTCCTATGCTCTGTTTCAGAAATGAAAGGTCACAATTCTCTCTATGATGTTTAGAAGACATTCTAGACTTGATTTAAGGTATTAATTACAGAATGAGTGACTGGAAACCCCATGCAGCTGGTGATAAGGTTTTTCAGCAGTACAGGTGCCTTTTTCAGACAGTTTCTCTTTGACGCCAAAGCCCGACCCTTCACCTACGCCATCCAGTACCTCCCCTCCTAGTACAAGAGTTACTGTTGTACACACAAAGCCAGACGCGGACCCCAAAACGCGAGGCTGTGCCGACGCACTCATTGGAATTTGTATTGCTTTTGTTTTACACCGCTGCCATCGGAGTGGCAAAACTGGCTGGCTCAGCAGCTTCTGCGCAGCAGTCGCTCTCCACCCCGACCCCCAGTGCAAGGGGAAGACTCAGCAGATGCGGCATGCCACATGCTCCAGGGCTCAGCCCCAACAGCTCCTGCTTGCCAGCCCAGTGGGGACGAAGGCGTCCCTCCTCTCTGAGCTGAGCTCTGGACTCAGAGGGCCTGCCCCGGGCGCTCAGTGCTCAGTGCTGCCTTGGGCTCGCGCTGGGGTAACGCGCAGGGGGCTCGCCTCAGGGGGGCTCGGGGAACAGGCACAATTATGGGAGAGGCAGGAACAGCAGGAGTTAAACAGAAGTAGCTGCCACACCAAGTGCTTTAGGGAGAATAAAAGCCATTCGAAAAGAAAAGCTGGCTTCCTGACAAACACATTCCAGCAAATATGATTATCTTTAAGGTCTGCTGCTTTACCAGTAGTAACTAATAATAACAGACCGCCCTGCATGCGATACTGAGTGTCTGAACACTGAATATCCACTGTAAAAACTCTTATTTACTCACTCTCTCTACCAGTTTAATGCACAATTTGTCAATGCTGCCATGTGTCTGGTGTTGCATGAATCCGAGGATGGACAGTTCCTTACAGTCTAACGATGGCATCCTCCTTTGTCATCTGCATCTCTTTGGTGGTGTAAGGGGGCAAAAGACTGCCTTCCCACTGCACATTTTTGCACCCCTGTTTGCAACTGAGCGCAGAGGACCAAGTGCCGCCTGCTCCCTGTTCTGCCCAGGGCTGATGCCGATGGCCTGGGCAATGGCTTCCCGCGCTCCCGTCCCATGCAAAGCAGCCCGTGAGAGCAGCGCCAGCCCAGAGCCCTCGGCTGCTGCTGACGAAGGCCAGGAGCAGAGCAGGGACCGGAGAGGGCACTGCTCTGTGAGACTCTTCAGTTCACAGGCAGAAACAAGAAAAAAAAAAATACTTTGCTCCAATCCATGACCAAGATGGACTGTGCAATTCAAAATATGACAGAACTAAGAAGATGAAAAGAAAAAAAAAATCTCATAGAATTCTTTCCCATTTATTGTTCAGCTCTAGCACTGTAGTGTCCTAAAACAGGCGACTTCACAAAACAAAAAAACCCACCAAACCTCAACCTGCTCCAGCTACTTTTGTCGAAATTACTTTGAACCAAAGGCAGAGAAAGTGCATCGTTAAGGAAACAAAGCAAGTCCCAGTCTTCCAAGCACCTCGAGCAGACCATAGCTGTTTCCAGACTGGGCGGACAAAATGCCTTGCTGTTACACATAGCTGCTGCTACTTACGGTCTCGGCCAATCTGCACTATTTATAAGGGTTAACACGTGTTTTCATGTGGACGACTTACTCTGAGGAAGTACAAAGTGTAGGGTTGGCATGGAGGGAAGCAGACAATGGCACACCCTATTAATCAGTGCTGGGGTAAAGTCAAGTCTCTGCATTCACAGGGTAAATCTCTTCCTTCCAGTTCACCACGATTCTGTCAGGGGATCTCGCAGAGTGGACAAGACCCAAAAACCTAGTCACACCGTAAAAGGACACAGGCTTTGGATATTTGCTTCTTGTACTGCAGAGTGTAATCTGAACTGTAGCAGTTCTGTTTCTGAGAAACAAGCAAGCTGATGGCATTATTTGGACCCACTGCTCTGCTCCTGCTGTGAAAAGACATTTCCTTCAAGGGTTCCATTTAATGATAAAGTCAGATGTTGGCCTTAATTACTGCTTTTGACGGCCAGTGTCCAGAGTCTAAGACTCCTTCTTTCTTTTCCATGGAACTGGTGATATTAATGTAGGTTTTCCTTCTGTTTTCAGCTCTTTGTCCATGACAGATTTCACAGCAGGAAACAGTTCTGTGGCATATGGCCACTAAATTACAGAAACTTCAGAAACTTCTGTCCATGAGTTAATTTTAAAACTGAATAAACAGAAAATTGTTTTAAAAAACTAAACTAGACTGCATAAAATCCTTTCCCTCTTCACCCACCCTTAAACATACTATCTCTGTCCTGGTTTGCAGAAATAACTCTGCCATGGCTGCTGCATCAGCCTTTTCCACATCAGAAGGGTAGTCATGACTTCACAGTAAGGATACTGAAGAGCGCCTACCAGCACTAATGAACGACATCAGCCATTAGCAGGCTGGGTAGGCATTGCAACAGATTAAGGTGTACAGAAACTATTTCTTCACTTCTTCAGCGACTGCTGTATTGAACAGTTGATCCCAGAGCACGTACGGGCAAAAACCTAGTCTCAGCTCGGGCCTCAGTAGTTACAAGCGGAGAGGTAAAATGCTGTCACAAAAGCAGCACTGGCTGTAAGGACAACACGCACAAACCGGTGACCTCTTTTCAACAAATAAAACATGGAATGAAACTTTTGTAGGGGTTTGTAGATGACAAAATGCTCTGTAAAAGAGCGTGAAGTGTTTATAGATAGCATAAAAGTCTGTAGATATACTAAGACTATGAAGGAACTGAAACTACATCAGAAAAGGAAACTCAAAGAATTTACAGGCCAAAGCCACCAGAATCTCATGGAAAACCAAACAAACTAAACCCACACATATATTTTGTGCATCTCCAATTCTTTTTTTGCCCTGTGCCAGGATAGACTGTTCTTACCTAAGACTGAACACATTGCTTCTGAAGTACATGAAATAACTCTGTGGAAGCATGTGGTACAAGTAAATTGTGTCTTATGGCTCTAGCCCAAATACTGTGCAAAGATCAGCTGTATTTTTTTTTTAATTTATTTTTTACAATGGAGGAATTAGGCATACCTAACGATTAAAAATTAAGAAGTTTATGTACGGTTTCTTATGAGAAAGCACAATTATTGATGCAAAGGCCCCACCACGCAGGGTATTGGTGAAAGCAGGAAAGCATCTTCGTATGCATACCAGCCAGCACACAAGCAGCGCTGCTCAGGCGGGGAGCATGGAGCAATAAAAATGGACCAGAGCACTGAGCCTCAAACAACTGCAGCTGAAAGCAGAGAAAGAGGTAACACCAAGCAGACACAAGGTATACAGCCAAGTGAAAAACACATCCATAGCTTTGAAAAATGCACACGGAGGTAAAACTATCTGGATTTTGAGTAGAGAGGCAAGACGACAGCGTCACTGCTTCCTCACACCATGCTCATGAAAGCAAGCAGCTCCCACCGAAGGCACTGACACGGCAGTCATTTGAGGGAATGTCACTGCATGGTACGTTGTGTGTCACGGAACCAAGAAATTAAAAATATTTCCACAAACACTGCATCAGCTATACTGCTCCAACTGGATGTGCTACCACCCGTAGGGGACACCCAGCAGACAACACCGCCGCACCACTAACCATTTGGTGCAACCAGCTACCCTCCGGCAGCGAGGAGGCAGCAGAAAAGCAGGCATTTACCAGGTGCAGGCCTGCTGTCGCTACTTCTGAGCAAGACACCGAGGTAGTGCAGGCCTGTGGCCCGCTCCATGTTCCCCTAAGGGCCTGCATGATGAGTCCCACGTAGCTATTCAAGCAATGAGACAGTGCGGGCAGCGCAAACTCCACCCTTCTTTGCTGGGGCTTGAGCTGCGCACTGACGGCTTAGCATATTGTGCTGTGCACGTCTGCGGCACGGCACCTTGGCAGGCAGCGGTCATGGGGCTGCTGGCAGCTGCTCCCGTCTGCCTCCTTCTGCAGGGATCTCTGAGGACAAAGAAATGTGTCTAGCAAGAAATCACAAAGCACGACACACCTTCCTTTCCAACTCAGTTTAGCAAACAATGAAGGCAACACACTTTCTACAAGCAAATACAAAACAGCCCTTATGCATTGGTGCACATCTACCAAAGCAGAACTCAGCCCCTCTTTTAATGATGGTATCCCTATAATCTTGGTGAGTTATTATTCTGTAAACCAAGAAGATTAATGCTGCCATACAGTCTGATTGGATCTGGCACAATCAAGGTTTCTTAGTGAGAAAACGTACAGTTTCCTAATGTGGCTGACAGAAACCCACACTCAGACCTTTTCAAAGGTTTTCAGGAGTTATTATCACAGATTAACTATGGCGTGAGCAAAAAGGTTTAAAGTCTTGTTTATAGTTAGCCCAGGGCTCTAAATTATCAACTCCTCTCTTAAACGATCAATGGAGTCATAGGCGTTAATAAGTCAAGTTTAGCCAGAAGGTGTGAGGAGGAAGGGAAAAAGACCTCAAGCCACTGCATTGCAAAAAGTTAGTATGAAAATCTCAATAATTTCTAAAGTCAAATTGTATTTTAATCAATGCCTCTCAAATAAGATGAAGAAACCACACTGTGACTTTCCCAGTTGTGAAAAAATGGAAGTCTGGTTTCACATTTGCATGATTTTGAAGGTCAAATGCCTGCTATCCAAGTCTTACTGATCCATATGGACTAGAAATGCCACAATATGCAATCATCATGAAGGCAGATTGTCTCCTGTAAATCTGTCCTTTTTGTAACACATTCAAAATGTACCGTATTGGATGGATTATAAATCCATTCAGGAAATACAAGCAATATTGTACTGTGTGTCTCTGGTTTGCGAAAACCCATGCGTAGGGTGAATATGCACGTATGTGCGCGTGTGTCTGTGTGTGTATCCATGAGAGAGAAGCAGAGACAGATGGCCCAGTCCTGCCCTCACTGAAGTCAACGGGAGTTTTGCCATCCACTTCAGAAGACGGAAGCTTGGATTTGGGCAGAAAGGGACTTTTATTAGCACAATGCTTATTCTATCTGTGTTTGGAAATGAAAAACACTTACTCGTGCTGGAAAAGAAAATGGGCAGGGCTGCTGGGAAATTTTCCCTGAAGGGAGCATGCTGCTATTTGTCTAGTACCTCCTTCTCGTTAAATGGTCTGGGCAATGCGAGCGGCTGTGAAGCAGACAACAATACTTTGTGTCCTGCATTCCTCGATCCAGGAGAAAACACGGAAACTGTTTCACATCGAACTGTTATTCACGATTCCCTTGTTAGGGAATTTAAAATGACACAGGCTTTTAAACTATTTCAGTATTTGTTTTGAGGGAAGGACTGGAAGGTCACTGCTCTCTATTGCAGCCTAAGAGCGCACAGCATTTTCATTTCTCAATTTTAACAAATCACTTTACACATTGCCATTTTTTTCTTCCAGCACATGTAATTGAAAAGAGACATATGGAGACCAGCATGCAAACCCTGCAAACATTTCAGCATAGCTTCAAAACTAATGCTAATCAATTTTTTGGAACTTCTTTTTTTTCCCCCCACCTTCTGTTAACTCAAGAGCAAGTTCTCAAGAACCCAAGGTGTTTTTTTTTTAAGACAGTCAGCACAACAATCCTCAGCGAATGACAGAGTGCCTCCCCATCAAATCTTCTTTCTTGTCTTTTTTTTTTTTAAATCACGTGCACACACAGGGTCACCCACAGTATTCACACGACAGCCTTTGAGCTTCTGGCTCCGAGAGCTCGGATCAGCACATCTGGGAAACCACAGACCGACAACTATACAGTGGTAGTTACATCAGACACCAGTTTCCCTCTTTTTTTTTTTTCCCCACGTCCTTGTCAAGAAAAAAACCCCCATAATACAAGCTATCAAAAATCTCCTTCTGCATGATTGTGCTGAACATTACCTGAGAACAAGGAAGGCACAAGATGAACAGACCTTTACAACAGAATGTGCATCTGCCAAGACAAAAATACCCAGCGAGCTTCTGGTGCTGGCACAGTGACAGTATAAGCAAGCTGTCTTTGCAACAATTTTGCAGATGATCCATTACAAGGTTTGAGTATGAATTTTGCAAAGGCCGTAAGGCCCCAAGGGCAACACGTTCTATATACCACCACCTAAGCATTCACCAGATACACAGGGCTACGGGCTAAAAAGAAATCCTTCCAAGACTTTTTGTACGAATGCTTCGCAACAGACTTGCGAGTTGTTTTTTCCTCCCTCTCCCCCTCTCTCTTTTTGTTCAGTTGCCTGGCATTTGCTAACCCACAAGCTGCTGTTTCCCTTTCCAAAGAAGCTCTGATGGGTGGAGGGCCAGGAAAAATTAGCCCAACTGATGAATGCAATCTCGACAGAAAATATGTTTTTTATCAGAGACCACATGTTGCCAACAGCAATTAAAGTAAAACTGGGAGATTTCATCGGATATAAGCCTGCATAAAAAGCCCACGGACTCACTTACCAGGTATCCGTCAGCTGAAGCAGACCCACCCACGTGCTCTGGAGACTGCCAGCAGCCAGGGACAGGGCAGCCAGAGCGCCTGAGGAGGGTGCCAGGGCGGCCGGGCAGCAGGCTCAGCCTGGCAAACGCCGGGCCGGCAGGTAGGAGCTCATCCTCACGGCTTCGCAGGCCCAGCGTGCCCTCTGCTTTGGAAGCACGCGCCCTCTTGCACTGGTTTATCAACGGGTGTGGGCCATCGCACCGGGGACAGCAAAGGCTGTCCCAGGGCCAAAGGGGCAGAAATGCGAAGCGAAGCATGCGTGATGGCTGGGATTCTGCTTTCCACTCTAGCAGTGCAAGTGAGGCTTGTTCACTGGCCTCAGAGGGCAGCTGCCTCTGACTCACAGCCACGGTAGACCAGAACCCAGCTTTACATTCAAATGAGCTCAGAGTTGTGCTTTTATTTACAGACCTTGCCATGCACTTCAAGTGACAAGTGCAAGTGACCAGGCAGAGCATTAAAAGTCCAGCTGACAAGAACTTTCCCTATTAGTACTATTTGTGTTCTTTATGTTCTATTCATAAACTGGCTGAGGCTAGGAAGCTTAGCCATTAGAGGAGCTGAATAAATCCTGCCGATTGGCATTTCAGTATTGAAGAACGACAGAAGTTTCCATAAGGGCTGTGAATCATGTTCCCAGCTATCCATGTTAGGCTAAGAATTTACCAGAATTATTTTCCAAGAATTGAAAATATCTGGTAAATGTTATTCAGCCTTGTCTATCACCCTTGATTCCACATCACTACAGTACAATGACATACTTAAAAACTCACGGTGACCAAGAACACCACTTTGTATCCTCTCTGCTATCTGTCAGGTCATTGCAAACTAAGTAGAATAACAAGAATTCCAACAGCTACAGCATTCATCTAAGTGTATGCAGCATATGAAGCAGGTAACTCTCAAGAAACTTTGGCTATCAATGTAGAGCGAGAGACGGCATCCTTACCAGTATACTCAGTGGTACTGCAAACCATGCAAAATATAGCTATCATGCCCGAGGTTTGCTAAGGAAGGCTTCAGCCTTCCACCCAGATTTGCAGTGTCTGATCAAATTTCCGAGACAGAGAAAGAATCAGATCACCTTTCTTAGCCGAATTCACAGGATTTATACTCAAATTTGTGTCCTTTGGCTTTGCTGAATTGCACACCAAGAACAAGCATTGGGCAAGTTCCTTAATTTTCTTGTTGATTGTCTTCAGAAATGCAAATACGCATGCCATGAGAAGCTGTGTGAGTAAGAAAACAAGGTATACTCATGGGGGACAAAAGGGCGGCACTGAGAATGGATCCAAAAAGGAGAGGGCAACGTGGAGAGAAAAAAGGATACAGCAGGCAAACGACGAGCAAGTACGGCAGGGAGATGGGACAACACAGCCCTTTCACAGCTACGAGAAAGAAGCAACACAACAGGAGGCAAGGGCTGACCGCGGTCCTTTGCGCACATCGCCATGCACTGCCACTCTGAGGAGACCACAGTACTGGCTCCAAAACGTAAGCAGTTAGGAAGCGAAAAGCCATTTCCCAGCTATCACACATGCTGACTCCTACAGTGATTGCCTGTGTTAGTGAAAAAAGAGACACTTCTCAAACAAAATAACCCTAACACACTCTCAAGTTAAATATTTCCAAAGGTTTAGTAGCTAATGCAGGAACTTTGAAAGGCATGACAGAAGGTAAATGTAATTCTAGTGTTAAAAAAAAAAAATCAACCTCACAGACTTGAATAAATGAACTTCAAACAGAAAGACAGCAAGCAAACAAACATGTTCTTTTATGAGGAAAAAAAAGCTTGTGATCTATGGCAGTACTGGCCAATCCCCCATGCACCCAAATCAACCTGTGTACCTCTGTATCAGCACAGACAGCCAAGCCAAGTCTCCTCCTTTCACACAACCTATTACTCACAACCTGTCAGACAGCATAATTTCTGAGGGAGGGAGGTAAATTTCCCCCCAGATACACAGTACTAAGCAATGTCTACTGTTTACAAAAAAATACTGTCCACAAACTAAATAGTGACAAAGGTTCATTTCTTCCCATCCCTTCCAAAAATGTTTACTATCTCCAAAGCTATTTCCTTAAGGAAAGAGGATTCCATCCCAATTTTTTGATTACTCGCAAAAAACATGACTTTGAAACCGAAGTGAAGAACATGGTTCAGACACACAGCATAAACAGCCAAAAACCCCACTGAAGTTCCCAGTACAATAAGGGTGAGTTTTCCACTAGTAGCATCTCAGAAACAAGGAAACTGATAATATGAATTTTAGGTACCATTCCTTAAGTCAGAGGAGAAACCAAAGCTCCTCACCCAGGCAACTGGGCTACAACATGTCAGCTGTGCTTGGTGCCAGAGACTTGCACTCGCAGGTGTGCAGTCAGGCTTTGCCGCACCTCGAGTGCTGTGTTCAGCTTTGGGCCCCTCACTACAAGAAGGACACTGAGGGGCTGGTGCGTGTCCAGAGAAGGGCAGCGAGGCTGGGGAGGGGTCTGGAGAACAAGTCTGATGAGGAGCGGCTGAGGGAGCTGGGGCTGTTCAGTCTGGAGAAGAGGAGGCTGAGGGGGGACCT
>Ga0065711_1004662_pt1 | contig 22793 bp, 15 predicted proteins | sample Hoacrofraction12_FD_59098 | JGI IMG/M metagenome (GOLD analysis project Ga0065711, IMG submission 59098) | Hoatzin crop microbial communities from Cojedes, Venezuela - Epithelial fraction 12 v2 (version 2) | ecosystem: Host-associated > Birds > Digestive system > Esophagus > Crop | place... | reverse complement strand
GGCTTTTCTGCAGTCCTTGGGCACCTCTCCTGTCCTCCAGGAGCTTTCAAAGGTGATGGAGAGTGGCTCAGCAATGACATCCGCCAGCTCCCCCAGCACTCGTGGGCGCATTCCACTGGGGCCCATGGATCTGTGGGTGTCCAGATTGCATAAGCGATCCCTCACACAGTCCTCCTCAACCAAGGGAAGGTTATCCTCTCTGCAGGCTTCCTGTCTTACCTCCGGGGCCTGGGATTCCTGAGGGCCTGCTTTGGCACTGAAGACTGAAGCAAAGAAGGCATTCAGTAACTCTGCCTTCTCTGCATCCTCCATCACCAGGACACCCACCTCATTCAGCAGCGGCCCCACATTATCCCTAGTCTTCTCTTTGCTGCTAATGTGCTTGAAGAAGCCCTTCTTGTTGTCTTTGACATCCCTTGCCAGGTTCAGTTCCAGGTGGGCCTTAGCCTTCCTTGCTGCATCCCTGCATGCTCTGACAACATTCCTGTACTCTTCCCAAGTGGCCTGCCCCTCTTTCCACAGTCCATGAACTTTCTCTTCCATCTGAGCTCCGCTAGAAGCTCCTTGCTCATCCATGCAGTTCTCCTGCCTCCTTTTCTAGGTTTCTTGCTCAGGGGGATGCACCGCTCCTGAACATGGAGGAAGTGATCTTTAAACAGCAATCAGTTCTCTTGGACCCCCCTGCTTTCTAGAGCCCTGACCCATGGGATTCCTCCAAGTAGGTCCTTGAAGCGGCCAAAGTTAGCTCTTCTGAAGTCCAATGTTTTGATCCTGCTTATTGCCCTGCTTCCTCCACGCAGGGTTCTGAAGTTCACCATGTCATGGTCACTGCTGCTGAGGCTGCCTCCAACCTTCACATCCTCAACCAGTCCCTCTTTGTTCATTAGTACAAGGTCCAGCAGAGCACCTCTCCTTGTTGGCTACTCCACCATTTGCATCAGAAAGTTATCATTGATGCTCTGTAGCAACCTCCTGGGCTGCATGTGCCTGGCTGTGTGGTCTTCCCAGCTGATGTCAGGGTGGTTGAAGTCCCCCATGAGAACCAGGGCCTGTGACTGTGAGACTGCTTTCAGCTGCTTGTAGAAGGCCTCGTCAACTTCCTCCTCCTGGTCAGGTGGCCTGTAGTACACACCTACAATAATGTCACCCATATGAGGCTGTCCCTTAATTCTAACCCATAAACTCTCGACTCGTGTTCTTCGTCCACTCCCAGGCCAAGCTCTATGCATTCCAGTTGCTCCTTCACATACAGAGCCACTCCACCACCTCAGCTTGTTGGTCTGTCTTTTCTAAAGAGTCTGTAGCCATTCCTGACAGCATTCCAGTCATGCGAGTTGTCCCACCACATTTCTGTGATAGCGACCAAGTCGTAGCCGTCCTGCTGTATAATGGCTTCCAGCTCCTCCTGTTTGTTGCCCATGCTACGTGCGTTGGTGTAGATGCACTTGAGCTGAGCTGTCCAGCTCAGCCCTGACACTGGCATGCCACACCTGGGCTCTTCCCTAGTGAACAGGGCGATGTCCCCTCCCCCCTTCAAACCTAGTTTAAAGCCCTCTCAATGAGCACCGCCAGCTCGTAGCCAAGAATCCTTTTCCCCTTTGAGATAGCTCCACTCCATCTATCGCCCGCAGGCCTGGTGCCATGTACGCCTCCCCATGATCAAAGAAACCAAAATACCACCAATGGCACCAGTCTTTGAGCCACCTGTCAATCAGGTGAGTTTTCCTGCCCCTTTCAGTGCTGTTCCCTGCCACTGATGGGATTGAGGAAAACACCATCTGCGCCCCTGATCCCTCAAGCAGTCGCCCCAGTGCCCTGAAGTCCCTTTTGATGGCCTTGGGGCTTCTCTCCGTGATCTCGTCCTCACCAACCTGCACTACAAGGAGGGGGTAATAATCAGAAGGCCACACTAGACCAGGCAGTTTCTTAGCAACATCCCTAACCCAGGCCCCAGGGAGGCAGCAGACTTCCCTGTGGGATGGGTCTGGTCGGCAGATCGGGCCCTCTGTTCCCTCAGAAGGGAATTGCCTATTACAATTACCCTCCTTTTTTTCTTAGCCGAGGCAGTCGTAATACGTGGGGCTGACTGACTCGTCCTAGGCAACCCCCCGGATGGAGCTTCACCTTCACCCATATCCTCTGTGGCCGGTCCCTCACATTCCAGAGCCCCATATCTGTTGCTTAAAGGCAACTGGGCAGGTAAGGGAGGCTGGGAGGGGATTCGCTTGTTGCCCCGAGCAGGGACCTGTTTCATCTGCTGTAATCTCCCTGCATTTAACAAAATTACTCCTGGTTTCCTTTGCTATAAGTAGAAAGACAATCAGCTCTAGTTTGTTTATATTTATTTATTCTTTTAAGTGAATTAATATTTTGAAGGAATTACACAGTTGGAAATAATTTAAATGACCAGTGGATATTGCTGCCAAAGACAGGAGCAGGCATATTTCTCTGGCTGTTTAAATAAAAGCAACTCTAGGTCCAGAAGTTCTTGATCAGGTGGTTTTGGAAGCTTGCTTCATGTCTCTATTCCCCAAAAGTTTTATTTTGGTTTCAATATCCATAAGCAGCCCTTGATTTTTCCAACCTAATTTCCTCCTTGTTCTGTTTAGTATCAAGGCAGATTTGCCATCCATCTACAAATTACAATGACTTTTGTCAGCAAGTAGAAGCAGGCTTATTTTTTTTGGAAAGTAAAAGATTCTTAAACCACTTACTTCAGCCCTCTCTCATGACTTAACATGTGATTTTGCTTGTCAGAGTTCCTGGCTCATGGACTTTATCAAGGTATAACATACAGCATATTGTAGCTGACTCAAATTCTGGCAGTCAGAGTTGTAGTGTGCATTTTTCCTTTTAAAGAGAAATAATCCAGTTTATTTTTTTAAAATTGTTCTAGAAATATGCATTTTAATGACAAGACAAACATAATTAAGATCTACTGCATTAGAAGGAGGAAACATATAGTATAAAAACAGTATTTCTTTACCAAAGGAAACATATAGTATAACAACAGTATTTCTTTACCAAAGAACCTTAAACTATTTAAAATAAATTACTGTTAATTAATGGCTATGATTATGTCCTGAATTTCCTTGATATGATAAACTCCATCATCAAAACCTTTTTTCATAAAGTCACTCCCAGAATACATTTCCAGAAGTAAAACTGAAGTATTAGTAAGAATTAAAACATTAAAATTCAATCATCTTAATTTCTGACAGATTTTAAAGATGATTCAAAAGCATCATGATTGCTATTATGAAGCTTATGCCAAAGGCATCGCTCCCCATGAGTTTCAGCCATGGAAGAACCTTTGTCTTTGGCTGCTGCAGTGAGCAGAAATTTATGGAAATCAGAGTCTGGGAATTTACATGGAGTCATGCCATAGAATTCAATAAAAATATCTGTATTTCAAATACTGTATTTTGACCAATGTTTAAGGTCAGCACACTAGAATTACATTGTTCTTAAATATATAATACTACAAATAGACTATTCACAATAGTAATATATACAATCCCATGTACTCATACTTCAGTTTCATACAACAGTATATTTTTGTGTTGCTTTGGAGGTGGTAAGACCAGAGAACTATTTTTAGAAGAGGTAGGTATGTACCCAGATGGATTTTCTAAAGCATCTGAAAAAGAGCAAAGTCTTACCTTCGCACAGTGCCAGATTTTCTTCGTTTTGGAATTCTTGTAGGGGTTATCTTCAGATGTCTTAAATCACATAGGATAATATATTCTAAGGGATAGATTCTGTTTGTGGTGTTATTGCTGAAGGAGCACCTTCCTCTACAAATAGCTCATCTGTACCTTACAGTGTGGTAAGGTTACCTTACATGATGCCCTGCAGTGTTCACCAACTGAATTCAGTAGGTGTCACTCCCAAGAACTTCAGAGCTATAGGTTGTCAGAAGAGAATTATCTTGAAACTCTGCACAAAGATTAAAGCATAGTAGATGAAACTGTAGACTTTTAAACTTATTACCAAAAAAACCCCCTCTAAATAAGAAGCCATGAAATCCTCAAATTCTGAAAAACTGGCTATGAGACATTAATGGTCAAGAAAGATATCACTTAAAAAGAGCTAAAACTTACTGAGCAAACACCAGATCTGTGCACCTGGAGTATGTGAGCATCAATACGAGGCATTATATAATAATGTCTTCCTGTGGTGCAAATCACCTATAGCAGGCAGTTTTCTTTTTGGGCTGTTGTCCTTTCAAAGTTTTTCCTGAATAACCAAATATTCCTGCTACTTGTTTTATGAGATCAGTGTGTGTATTCAAGAAGATAACTTCTTGCTTGTAAATACAACTTGTACATTCCTTATAAACTAATCTAAAGATGTCCTCTGGAGATATTTACAAAGACAACTCAGTTTACTTGTATTTTTGACAGATGTCTTGTAATGTATTATTTATAATGAAAGGAGAATTCACCCGACAGAAGAAGAAACCTGATTCTCTACAAAGTTTGCTTTGCTGCCAGCAACTTCATGCATATGGACTGGCTCTGTGTTTTGACAATGTGTGAGGAGAGTACTGGATGTCAACTAATCAATGTATACAGAAGCTCCAAGAACGCATATTTACCAATAACAGGTTACCCATTTTTTTTCTGTGAGCTGCTGGAATGAGCTATTCAATAGCTATGTTTGGTTATGAGTGGGGCTTTACTTTCTTCAACTGAAAAGGTACTACTGGAGAAAGAAGTCTTTTGTATTCTCAATGGGAACAGAAAGTCTTGGCGAATTTGATAAGAATGTTGAAATATCAAGTGAAGGTTTAAAATGTTACTATAAGTCGCTACGTAAAAAGTCATTCATGTACAACCCCTCAGGAATTATAGATCAGATAAATTCTAAGCAAGTTAAAAATTTGCTATATAAGTAACAGAACAGTGGACTTCAAATCAGTTGACTCTATACCGAAAAGGCTGAAGATTCTAAATATTTAGCAAAATGTACCTTTTAAACTTCACTCCTCCTGGGAAACAGTCTAAACTGTACCCAAATCATTAAATTAATCTTCAGTGGCCTCTGTAAAATCAAAGTTTCATTTCTTTAACATGTAAATGATACTATTACTGTTTGAAAACATACAGCACATAAAATCATCCACCTGTCTAGTTTGGTCTGCTCTGAAATCTTCAGTATATTTACGTTATAGACACAATATGAAAAGTAAGTTAAATTTATTATTGCAATTAGATGGTAACCACTAGCTTTATTCAAAGGATGAAAAGATTAGTCTTTTTCTGGAAAGCTTGTATGGATGTATTGTATACTGAATGATATAAGGGAAAAAAAGTAGATTCCTATGAAAGAGTTTACTGTCACTTTGATTCTGCAGTAAATTTTGTGACTATCCCTCTTAATACAGTGTAGGTGGGTCGGATTTAGATCAGCGCAGCTGAGTGCTTCCCTCGCTTAGAGAGCTTGGTGCCAAGAGTGACCTGACAATCACCCTGGCTCCAGCTCAGGTACCCTGGTGGTACCTTGAGGTGCCCCATGACTGTGGACCTGATGTCTGTGCATGGGGAGTCTGCTTGGCTGGGGCTGCAGCACCACATTGGCCCGGTGTACCCTATGGCCTGGGTGCTCCCGGTGCCTTACCCACACTCTGCACCTGTCCTGCAATGCTGGGGCTCACTTGCACACCTTGGAGGGCTGGTTACTGAGACTTTGCAAAGGGTGGCACTGGGGTGTCCACCACCTTCCTGTCCAAGCCTGGGTGGCCACCTGAGGCCGAGCCTGGAGCACTACCAAATTCAGCAACCAGAAACACATAGGCCTGGACCAGTGGCATGACCTGGGAAGGCAAGCTGAGCAGTCCTTGCAGCTGATGCTTCTCTTCTGGGTGCCAAATCAACAGGCAAATGCACATCATCTTGTTATACATTTTCCTCCTGGCTGTTGCCTTTGTTTTGGGTGGCTGAGGGATGGCCTTGGCCAGGAGCAGCTCTCAGCCCACAGTTATCAGCAGTGAGGTGGAAGAAAGGCGCTGGGAACCTGCAGCTTCTGTGAGGACACACTGAGGGTCCGCGCAGTCTGCTGTAACGGGAAGAGTGCCTGGAACCAGCCCAGAGCCATGAAACTCTGTCAGAGCTGTTCACAAATGCCTTCTGCTGCTAATCTGCTTCGTCCCTGGTCACTTTGGCCTTTCTCCAGTCAGTCTAGTCCAGCCACTTTGGCTTTTCTCTATCTAAACATGCACTTCATAAACATCTGGCTATTTTGATTCTAGAAGGTTTTTGGTCGTCTTCTGTAAAGGCAAGAAAGTCCAGGCAGGTCTGACCTTGGGTCAAGCTCAGGTCCTGTCACAAACCATCAGATCCTTAAGCTTTCACACAGTTAAAAGGGGCAAAGATGCTGATGTGAGTAATTGAAGGATGTGTAGGGGAAGCTGATGCTAAATAATCTGAAAGATATCTCTGTTTGAATGGGTTTAGGTTCTGTTTTTGAAACAGCTCCTATATTTTGGAAAGCTTTCGTTCAAATCTTGACAGTCTGTGATTAGTCTTTTACTGCTTAAGGAACCAGCAAAAGGCCTAATGGAGTTACTGTTAAACTATATCCAAAGACTGTAATTACTTCAAGAGGATTTGGAGTTTAAATACTTCAATAATGTATGATTTTAGGGAAGTACCATTTAGTTTAGAATCAGACATCTTTGTGCTGTATTTTTGCATGCTAAATTTCCTCCAAATATTTGCAATGTTTTCAAGATAAGGTGAACCAGACTATTGTTGAAAACTAAACAAAAACTTCTAAGCAAGAAGCGCTTGTTACAGTTGATTTCTGTCTTTGTTCCATATGTGAGCAATTTTTTAACATCTTATAAAATACTAATACTTCATAACACTGAGCTCAGTAATCAAATCTGCTAGTATTTTTTCATTTCTAGGTACTGACAACCGTATTTTTTTCTTCTTTCATGTCACAAAAGTAATACCATATCCTATGGTAGCCTAGAGCATGGTGAGCTGGGGAGGAGCAGAGAAGAGATTGTTGGACAATAAAGTGTTCTGGTGCTTTCCAGAGTATACCCAGCTTCTTACAGACCACAACTATGAGGTCACAGCAGATGTAATTGTGAATATGTTCGTGATGGCTCTCCCACTTTCTGTGCTGAGATGATCTCAAAGCTAGGGAGAATTTTCTACTGTGCAATTATTTGCATAATTGCAAATTATGTAATTAGAGTAATTTTTAAAGAGTCATATTGGCAGCTGGATGGAAATGATTTTGCTATTATTTTACCACATAAATCCTTTGTAAAGATGTGAGGAAAATGTTCTTAGTTCTGTTACTTAACAAAGTATTCTTAATTAAAAGATAGTTATAGTGACTTTGGTCTCAAATGTACATGTACAGGTAAGCTCAATGTTGCTTTGGTAAGCATATCTGAGAATGAATATACAGGTCTGAAAAATATGTAGTTGCTAGAGATGAGTAACCTAAATTGTCGAAGTACTTTCCTGCTAGAAAGTAGTAATTTCTTGTGAATGAAAATTATTGGAATTACATTTCTGATTTATTGACAAATTAAGAAAAGCAAACATATATCTAGTCACACTGCCTTTTTAAAATAGCTTTATTTTATTTGTACCCATGGATCAGTGAAAGCTACAGAAAATATTACAACTATTATACTTGCAGCAGAGAGGCTTTTCAAGCTCATCCTTTCCAGAAAAAAAAGCAAGCAACNTTTTTCTTACATTTGTTATGGCTACGAAATAATCTTTAAAATATCATACGTGGTGGCATGCAAGCAATTCATGTTACATGTTAATAAAAGACTTTGAAAACTTTAGAATATTTGGATGTGAGGAAAAAAGACTAATTTAGTCTAAAGATTTACACAAAGCAATCCTCTTGGTGTCTGATCCCAGATTCAACTGTGTTGTTGAGATACCATTCAAAATCTATGCTCGTCTATATTCCCAAATCTTCAGGATAAAAGAAAAGTAAGAAGCCTCTCTAACGACAAAGATATGGAATTATGGGTTTTGCCCTGTAAGATTGTACTGACTGCTCACTTATTTTTTTCTAATTGTGTAACGCTGTTTGACAAGTTTCACAACTTTTTGAATGATCACACCAAGCTCTTTAGAGCTTTTTTTTTTCCAAAAAAAAAGGCTGATTAGTGACTGCAGACAGTTGAGCAACTGCTGAGAGAAGGCACAATGGTAGTTGCCCTGTGAATATTTACATGTCTGGCCTTAAGCTGACATTTATTTACATTTTGACTAAAATTCAAGATAAATTATATGGGGGAGAAGAGGAACCAACAAAAGCCTTCAATGACTTTGGAAACTGTTCCTTGATTTAACATTTACTAAATGAGCCTGTGTAAGAGGCAGTTAAGTTCTGCTTATGGTTAGTAGCATTGCTTATTTCAGACACAGCTTCCATCAGACATGGCTAGGCCAACAGCAGCGCAAGGTTTCTGTGAGAACAAAAATCCACTTTGAGATGGGTAGAATGTTGCTTTTGTGCCATGGATTGAATAGATACAAACCAGAATAGAAAGTATATAGATTGCATATAATGTAATGGAGGAGGTGGGAAGAAGACCATCAGGGAACTAAGAGGTTGCAGGCATCACTTTGAGCTTCTTGTTCATGCTTTTCCCCTGTCCTCATTTTGGGGCAAATCTTTCCAAAGCAACTAGGGATTCAAGCGGATCCAAGGAAAGCGAAGGAAATTCAGTATCTGTGATATTACATGGTTCCCACCAAATCATTTTCCTTGAAAGTTACAGTTGTTCATTGGGAAGAACTAGTTTTGGGAATCCTGAAGCTGTAATCAGGGGAGCAGACGAAAAGAGGAATTTTTCTTAATTTTTATATAGCTAGTGGTAGAGCATATAAAGCAGTGATTAAATTTAAAGCATTGAACTCATTTCATATAAAGCTGGTTTATAAATTTGAACAATATTTCTGTAGTTGATAAGCAAACAGGAAATTCAAGTTAATTTGAAAAAAAAAGTCAGCATTATCTTCAGCATCACTATCCAATAAATGGAAACGGGCTTCTCTTTTTTATGTTAATTTCAATTTTCTAAGTCAGCAGAAGCATTTTAAAAATTTCTGTAGAGAGAGATGAAATGGTAATTTATAATGAAAAATTGTATGGAAAAAAATTTTGTGAAGAGAATTTTGAATAATAAGGAGAAATCTTCACATGCGAGGTCTCATAAAGTGTTGACTTTTCCATGTTTTACTGAAGCCTGGGGCAACATACATCCTGAGTTTCATACCCTTTATATTTCTAGAGCAATCATCCTCCCACCTACTGTCTAATAGTTTTTCAGAGATACTATTCTTTATGTAAATATATTATAACGTGCCTTACTGTGTGCTATCACATGGAGAGGGTCAGAATGTTATTTTCTAGCCTTGATAAATAGCTCATACGTATACTAATAGCCCTACTAAAGACATTGTGTTTGCAGTTGCTATCTCTGTGAATAACTTCTGTATAACTTGGCCTTTTTCTAACACTTTTGCACTTATCATGGAATATGTGAGAGTATCAGGAGGTCATACTAGTATTTTTGAAACATATTGTTGTGAACATTAATTCGTACTAACCCATGACTCCATCATATGCATTTCTATAATGCCCCTTGAAACAACAAATGAAAATTTGATGAGGTTTTACAAAGATCAAGTAGGTGAAGTCTCACAACGCTGGCCTGTGGTACCTAGTATTATTGTGCTTTATGGCTAGAGGAATATCTGGAGATATTTGGAAAAGTTATATTCTGCCAGCAAGCAGGGATAAGACCTGCGTGATTTGCCCAAAGTGGCACAGGAATTTCTGGCAGAGCTGAGAAGATAATCTAAATCTCTTGGTGCCTTCTAGTGTCGTGGGGAGGGGATGACTGCAGCCACCTTCTTCTGGATGTGTGGTTACTCTCTTGCTGGGTGCAGACTGATGGGAAATTGTTAAGGGCATTTTGATTTCCTCTTGCTTTATCACAAAGGGATAAATGGGATTAAAGAATCATAACTTGTAGACTTTTTCTGCTGAACTAATATCTAACAGGTCACCATCCATGCATATCTACAGTACTCTAAGTCAAATAGGCTGTAGGCAACCTAAGTAATCTTCAAATGTGCATCTGTCTGTGTGTATGGTGATGACCACATGACAGGGATCAACAACTTTTGGGTTCGGGTCCTCCCTCAGCCACAGATTTTTTTTTAAGGTTATTTTCCAAGGAAACAAAATGGGCTTTGTACATTAAATTTCATCATTAGTAAAATTTTTTAACATGGTTATCTGAATCTAAAGTTTTAGTACTATTGATTGACTACTAGTCAGTTAATCATTGTATGTGAACTGCAGAAGCATACGACAACTAAGTTGGATTACCCACAAATAGAATAACAAAAGACTATAGAATGGGCAGCTGTTGTTACAACAGCAAGACAGACTTATGGGTTAAGATTTCAATTTCAAAGCACTTAGAAATTAAAAAGATATTATATTTTATTTTTCCCTGACACTAATTGTCATAAGAACACAATGATAAATGTTTTCATAGGAATAATATTAATTACTTAAAAGACCCTGCTTACTTACTAAACCCTCCAATGATTCTTTCTAGTTTACACAGTCTATTACTATAGAGGGTGAAATCCAGAAATCCACACTCAATATTTATGCAATCTCAATTGAAATAAAATTCCCAGCAGCTTCAGTAGGACTTCTACCTAAACCAATTTCTGAATAAGCACTTCAGAATCTGGACCCTAGTGGAAATACGTAATCTGAATTTAAAAAGAGTTGCTCTAGTATACAGAAAGCTGTAACATTCAGTAGGTGAAGAAGAGAATTCATGGCATCCTAGGTTTTAAATTATTAATTCCTATGAATTTGTTATCCTCTACTTTCCTTCAAAATTTTTCACTACGAAAGAAATTTTCCTTGTTGGTGCGGGATTGCTCTCAGTCAGACTTGCAGTGCTCTTTCCCCAGCTAAGGAAGCAGTGTGGTCTGGTTACCAGTCCTCTTATGCTATGCAACCCCAGTGGATCCCAGGTCAGGTATAATTTATTATGGTAGATGGAGCAATCATCCAGGAATAAGACTTTATTCTTGTGAACTAACACAGAGCTAGGGCTCTTATGATTACCTTAGGAGAAGGTTGTGTTTTGACTACATCCAGACTTTAAATGAGCTACTTGAATAGTTAAAATTATGATAAATATTATTGGGCCATATGATAATGCTTCTGTATTTGTTGTCAGCTGCAATATTTCACTGTTATTTAAAGGCAGTATTCAATATTTGATTATAAATAAGACTAAGCAAGTATAGCATTGTGTAATAACTATATATAAATAAATTAAATAGATATATATAAATAAATATATATGCACACTTTGTCATCATTCTTTGACCTTCTGTGTCTTGTATATTTTCAAGCAGCACTGATTTGAATTTTTCTAGGAGAATGTTCCTTTGTGTGAATTACTTTTTTTCACAGTAGTCTGAAGTAAGGCAAGATTAATTTGGGTTTTCCTGGCTTTTTTGATTTTGTTTGACAACATTCACTATGGTCAGTACAGCTCTGGCTGAACTAGTTTACAGACCTTCACATTTATATAGAGCCCTATTTCTGGGTCACTAAATTTTAGATTTGATCAAAAGATAATGTCCATACCTATCCTTTCCCTGTTGCCTTATTAAAGCATCTTCTCTTTTAGGGCAGTTGCCTCATGAAAGTCCAGCCTTTCTCCAAACTTCAGGAAGAGAAATGTTATTAAGACAAATCAAGTTTGCAAACATCGCTGTGTGATGATTTGTGTAGTATGTTTTTTTTTACTCTCTGAAACCTTCTAGATGTTTCAGTGTTGGAATAAGGGAGTAACTCAGAATATACTAAATGATTTAAAAAATCTGAAAGATCACAGAAAATTTTATTTAATCAAATATTGTGCAAGAAGAACTACTGATTGGTAATGCTCTTGTCTTCCATTGTCTGTCCTTTGTTCAGATTGTACAATGCTTTAGTACTGAATCAGGTACTAATAAGGGATGGAACTGGCAATAAAACAAAGCGCAGTAGTGAATACTATCAGTATTGGGCATTTAGAAACCAAAGTGTGACTATTTTGATTAAGCGTGAAGGTCATGATATATTTCTGTTTCCCACTTCTATGAACGTAACTCAGCATATTCTTTTTTCAGCAAAACTCATTCTCACAAATTCAGAATCCCAGGTCCTACAAACCTGGGGTTTAATTGGTTCAGATTTTTGTCTAGAGAAATAAATGTCACAAAAACTTGCATTACAAAGAACCTAGTGGAAGAATAAGTGAGAAAATGAACACAATGGTAGGATGAGCACAGCCTACATGTATTTGTTGAAGAATTTGGGTCTAAATGTGTTGCTGGAAATAACAAATTTTAAAGTGAATGTGCTGTATTATTCAGGGAACCATATGGTGTTAACACATTAACTGCTTGAATCAGTCTACCACTCAGATTGACTAACAAGTGAGGAAACAGAGCTTGATCATTTGAAGTCAGCGAGAGGTCTGCCACATAGTTTGATCAGAAAAAATAGGACCTTTGCTCCCTGCCTGATACTTTCCTCAAAACTTCTGTATTTTGAAAGGTGCCATGCTGAGACTTGACATCTTTGAAAATTTATATATATTTAGAAAAGTAAAAAATTATAAACAAATGAGAGAATGAAAAGGAAAAACCCACATTACTAGAACAGTCTCTAAGGGCATGAAGGGAAATGCCTTTATAGACAATGACTATGGTTTATTTTTTGGTGCTCTTAGTAGTTCTTTCAAGCCCCTTGGGCTCAAGAGGTATCAGTAGTATGATACATTATCAACCCATACACTATGGACGCTGTAAAATACCCCTGCCTTTTCTATACTTTTTTAATAAACTTAAATTAAAATCGTTCCTCATGCCGAAGTACAAATAAAATAGGGGAAAACATATTTTTAAAAGAAAGTAATTTTTCAAAATTAGTTATCAAATTGAATTTTCCTCTTTCCTGTAGTTAGCTGAAAAGAACAGATTAGCCTATGTAGATTTCTCTTTTGACAGCATAGGGAATCCTCTGTAGTTAACGAGCAGTCACAGCCTCTTGTGACATGAGGTCATTCCTTCCTAAGACTCATCTTGTCCTGTTCAGAAGCCATTTAAGAAAACCTTTAAAGGATTAAAGTGAAGCACAAGGATTAGAACATGACTGGTCATTTTTCATTAGCTACTTCTCTGCAGTATGGAACACATCTTCCAATGACCAAAACCTGCCTAAAGCCTCTTGTATAGGCAATGTAGGGGTTACAGAATCAAAGAAGTTGTTGTACTGAGGGAGAACGGGATCCAAAATTGGAAGATATAGAATGAATTCTTACAATCATAGTTTTCTGGTGTTTTGCATAGATAGCCTGGGCATATTTTCAAATTCCTCCCACCAACCTGCCAGATCACAGTATGGGGTTACTCAGTGTCTCCTTTCCATGAAATGTTTTACCACATCCAAACTTTAATCTTACTCCTCAGTGTGCTTTGTCTTCTGATATGCTTACTTTCAAAAGTGTAGACATTTTGCTAACATATTAATCTGCAAGGAAATGTAATCATGTAAATGACAAAGTTCAGCCTCACAGGTAATCCTCTGTCTAATAGCACATTCCTGACCAGTGCATGGTTTGATGATGATAGGAATTGGTTTTTATCATATTATACCCTGCAAATTCAAAGCAGTGAAAACTAACTTGTGTAGGTTGTAATAGTAATGGATTTTTTTTTTCTTCATTGTGTATGGATTAGAGCCAGATTGAATGATAATATCTCTCTGTTTTCTGTGTATTAGGAATGGAGGAAGGTCAAATGTATCCAATAATGTTTTCTCTGTGGAAAGAAGGTACCACAGAGCGAATTGCAAATGCAACGGAATGACACCAAAAGCCTTTTCATCCTGACTCATAGCTCCAGTGTTAATAGTTGTTATCCCTGGACTAGTAGTTTACAGTTAGTGTCAAAGTGACCTGACGTGTTGCTGGCAGTATGAAATATGATCCGATGATAATGAAGATTACTGCTTGTCTATGAGGTTTCTTGCTCTATGTTAATAATTTCTTTGAATGAGAGTGATTTTGTTAGAGGCAAACAGTTTGAGTATAGATGTTTAATGGGATATAGTAGGATATGTGGCTGTTCCAGTGGACTAGAGTACCAGTTTCAGAACTTTCTTGAATAGTTTGATTACTTTGAAATCCCAGCTGATCAAATTAGTTCCAAACTCATTGCAAATACTGGGAGTATTTCTGCTGATTTCAATAATCTCACCAAGAAGTATTTAAAAAAGAACAAAACAAAACCTACACAAAGAAGAGACCATGTGATTTGAAAAGACTTAAAAGGAAACCGTGATATTTATTAGATAAAAATTATCGTAAGGTATTTCATTGTTGTTCACTCTTCTTGGTTAAGTATTTATTTCATAACTTTTCTGCTGAAAGACTCAAACTTGGAATTTCCTGACTATTCAATGCCTGGTTAAATATTATGTAACACCAGTCACATTTTTATTCTATTCAAATTTTATTCTTTTATTCTATTGGATAAATATAAAATATTGCTACTGGCATTCATTAGGTTAAAATATTTCCTGGGAGTTATTCCAATTCAGATTGGATTGGTGTATTTTAGTTCAATTTCAATAGTATTACAGAAACCCTCCTTAAGCCTTCCTCCCCTGTACCCTACAATCTTCTCAAACTAAACCTGTCTAACCTTGACAAAGACTCAGGATTTTTAAACAAAATTTAAATGAATTATAGAAAACATTAAATATTATTTCAGATTTTTTCCCACTCATTTATGTTAGATAAATAAGGGGCCCTGTATCTCGTATCAAGCCAAACCTATCTTTATGATTCCTCTACTTTCATCTGAGCCCACAGCAAAGGAAAATGGTACATGCTGAGCAACTTTTAATGCTCATAGTAATCTCACTGTGACAGATTGACTTCAATCTGTCAATGATTCATGTTTGATACAGACTGGAATTAATGTTAAGAGAATTTAAAAAAATAGGCAAAACTTTTCTTTTTTATCTTTGGGATGCAAAACAGGCAGGGAGTTCAATACCTCTAGCCAAGGCAAATAATATATCAATGAATGTTCCTTAGGCTAGACCAAAGATCAGGTGCTCTTGCCATGAGGGAGAGGAATTTATCTGGAAAAAATATATAAATAAAGTCAGGAAAACTCAACTAAAAATGACTAACCTCTCCCTCAAGAATGGGGACTGCAGTTAAGATGACTAGGTTTACATGCAATGGACGTAACCAGACTGAGACATGAAGGGTGAATGCACAGGCAACTTCTGTAGCAATAATTAAATACATCAAAGAAGCCTGTCAAACACAACAGACTTGTGTCTTTTTTCACAGAGAGAATCTACAAACAAGCAGCTTGGTGCCTGGCAAATGGTCAAAGGAAACAGTGACCAGATGAAGAGAGAGGATGCTTTCTTTAAGTTTAAGATATTGCTTTCCACGGAGTTTCTTTCTATATAGTTGATTCAGCATCTATTGAAGTAAGTGGAAAAACTCCCATTGACTTCAAGGCAGTAACAGTCTAGCCAAATTTGTGGCATCCCTATCTCTAAGGGACAATGTTCGAAGCTTCGCTGGTTTCATACCTACTCCATCTGCAATAAAGTAGTCACTGTAAGGGTCTGTGTTGAATACCACTGATGTTTAGATGGTTACTCTTGCTTCCATGTCCAGGATACTGCAACTATGCAGTATTTATAGGAGAGAAGAGGTCTATTAATGTGTCTCCTAGCCAGGGAACTCACGTTCAGATTAGTATTGTATTAATTTTTCCTTTTAACTAGGTAGAATTGGGAACAGGATGATACTATTATCAGCATGGTTATAAATGTTGTGCGCCATAAAACTGGCACATGAAACTGGTCTATCTGGTCATTGGGAAACTCTTGCATGGGTGAATGTTCAATGAGCTAAATACTAAAGAATGCTTTTTGAGTTGTACTTGGACAAATCTCCACATGAAGCTAGAGCACATTTGCCTTGAATAACCACTTCTGAATTTGGTCTCTTTTGCTTTGGAAAACCGGTGATTTGGCAATATTTACACAAGGGCTATTTTGAGGTTTCATTAAAACTTAAGAAAAAAAGCAATGTCTGTCTCCCATGTTTTTACTAGAAAAAAATGCTATAATTTCCAGAAGCAAATTATCGTGTTAACTTTTTTGTTTACTTGTTTTCACATCAAGGTTAAAAGAATAGAGCATACTGGAGTCAGGAAACCTTCGTGTCAGCATGAGGTAAAATACACCAGCATTTCTGCAGATTTCTGCACATACCACAACTAATAAGTTCAAAACCAGATCAGCTAAGATTATTGTACACTTGACTTGAAATGTAAAGGTTAATGCAGAAACAATCACTTAACACTGTTAAACCTCTTCCTTGTCAAATCACATATCACTAATGAGTTTTTGACTGCAAGTTTGGCCGTGTAAGTTGTGAGATTTCTTCTGCATTCATACGGTAAGAATAGATATTAGGGTAAAAATACCAATGGTATGGTAACTTCTGCACTTTAGGTTAAATAAATGCATATAATTTTCCTTTTTACTAAAAAATGACTGCTAGTAAATAAAAAAAGAAAACACAAGCAAACAGAAGATGGAATATTTGAACTAGTACATGCAAAATAATTATTCAGCACTGCAGACTAGTCTTTTGCAAAGCCTTAAATAATACATGCAGAAAGATTAGAAATCCCTGGCAAGGTAGTTTTGAATTTTGTCTTATATGCCCCTCCCCAATATTTTGTTTGAAGCTTGCTCGAATTTATAGGATGGCATATCTTTTTGTCTAATTCAGAAAGGGGTTTTTACATCAAAAACTGTAGCCAAGCCAATACTTTTCCTTAAACTGGTTGTTCAAAGGGGAAAAACAAGTTAAAACTTGTTGTTTAAAAACATATTGCTTTGTTAGACAAGGTTAAAAACTTCTTTTTTTTTTGTTTTTCTTTTTTCTTTCTTTATTTTTTTTTTCTAAACTAAACTTGAATGTGTACGTTGAGAAATTTCAAATGACCCTTTCAGGAAGTAGTTTTGGAAATAAACACCTGTCCTCATAATATATTTTCTAACAAGATAGCAGTATCTCTGTATTTCTTCTATTGTTCTATTCAGTGAAAATATTTTTTTCGTTTTAAAAAGTAATAAAAGAAACAGGTATGTTTCTTTAGGAAGTAGATGGCCATCCACTGGTTAAAAATCCAGCAATTCTTAATTGGAAAATACTAGTAAATGGCAGAAGCTTGTTGCATTAAAAAATTCTTTAACTGAGCTACAAAATACATGAAGAAAAGTGCAGAATGATCAGGGGTTAGAAAGGAAGCTAGAAAACAAATGTATAAAGACATACTGTATAAAGCCCTGAGGCAGTGCACCTTATATATACAACACAGAATGTCTACAGAATAAGCAACCAGCACAACAGAGGTATGACTAATACATAGGTATGAATCAGTAGATTTTTATTCTTCTCACATATTCCTCTTCCCAAAACCAGAGAAAAAGATAGAAACCCCCTCCTGAACTTGCTCACCCATTCATCCTTTTCAAATCTGATGCTCACAGTTATGATAGTTACATTTTAGCTTTGGGCAACTCAGAGTACTAATCTTACATGGCCTCTTCCAAACTAAATCATGCCCTCATGATTCATTTACTTATCCTCTTCTATTTTTTTCTCTTGGAGGACACTGTATCCAGGGTCTTTTTCTATGAAAATAATAATTAAAATTAAAAAAAAACCTAAACCAAAACAAAGATCTAGAACCTCTAATTTGTTGCTGTCCAAACTTAATGAATTAGAGCATAAGTTTCTGTGTCATATAATCTAGATTATGTCTAGCTCACAGTCTTACTGCTTCAATTTAGTTGTATGGAAGGGCTATTTTCTAAATATCAGGTTTGTAACTATACTTGAGTGCCAATAAATCAATACCTAATTGCAGTGTTGTTAAAATCAATTGACTAATTTGTCTTTAAGGTTTTCTTAGCGAGGCAACTACTAAGAATGGAAAGCACCATCTCTGCCATAATAAAATACCCCCAGCAAAACAGGTTTACAGAATCCCAAGGCGTCAGAGAAATCAACATTCAAGCAAGTGACTTTGTCTATAAAAATATCTCAGATATTTTATCACTAATATTCACTGTAAGGTCAGATCTTCTATGTTTTTCACAAGTGTGGTACTTGTGGGTTACTTGGAGGTAAGCATATGGGTTTGAGCTTTTCGCCATACAAAGACCCAACCCAAAACATTGTATTTCTTGTTCTAAAAAATATATTATCATAACATATTTGTGCATCTGTGGCCTTAAATGTTCTTTTCTGTGCAGCTGGGGTTTGAGAAGGACTCCAGTGAATTGTAGGCCTTGTCCTGGATCTTATACAAAAGCACATTAACCTTGGAATGTTAAAAGAACAGGATCTTGACATTGCAAATGTTACTGGATGCATCAAACTTTCCTTGCGGGGCTCCCTGCATCTCCCTTGGATACTATCTGAAACCATATATGGGAGTATTGATTTCACAGAGGGAATAATATTAGGATACAAATAATATTCTACTAATTATTTTGCCTTTTCAATATAATATAAAAGCATTGCAATCTGTTTTCAGCTGTTATTGGAGTTAAAAGATGAGTACAGTGGGCTTGTACAAGGTATTGTTGCTTTTACCCAACTTCCTTAAGTTTAAATATTCTTATATGGTCTCTGTAATTAATGGTAACGTGTTTTTCTCATGTTTCATATCTACACTTGGGCAATGACAGAAACAAGTGCCATATCTGATGAACCTGAAAGTGAGAGCAGGTGGGAGCAAATTTGCCAGGAGTCTTATTCCAGTTGACAGGTCTGCCTCTTGTGACATTAAAAATGCTTCAAGAGCTTTGATATAAATTAAGACATAGTCAGAAAAAAGCCACACAGACAGGGTGGGGAACCATCAGCTCTGCTGTTTTAGTATTCCCAGAGCTGACAGTAAGACTGCAGCTTTCAGCTGTGACTACCTTCCTCCTTATCCTGGACACTTGTACAATAGTCATGTTCCACGCCTGCCTGTATACAATGAATCACATCAGGCATTTGCAGGGATAAATCAGCAAACTTGATTTAAAGTTAAATCCCAAATCCAGTGGTTTTAAAAAAAGTCTTTTCATTGACTTTGGTGGGCTCAATCACAGCATGTCACTGGCACTTACTTGTCTGGCTACTTCTGTGTCTTGGGAGGTCCACATTTCTGCAGCAATTTGAAATCAGAATACCAGCATGATGTTCCAGCCCTTGTATAAGAAAACACTTATTAAGCTTCAACAAATAGGATGGGAGTAGCTGGGAATCTTGCAGAGTTTATGTGCAACTTAAGTTGGTTATATGCCTTATGCTGCTTCTATAAACAAGGGTAAATATTAGCTCCTCTGGGTGCTGCAGAGCCTCTCATCTTTTGTCGTTGGTGCTCTGTCTAAGAGATTAGTAAATAACAGTGCAAGCCCCAAGCTGCATAATGGAGAGGAATAAGACTGGGTTAAACTAAGTGTTTGCAGTACTGTGCTAGAGTCCCTGCCTAATGATGAGGTGCCTTTTGGAAGTGAAGGGTGTTTCCTTTTCTGTATGTAGTGTTCCGTTCCTAAAATATGTATTTTAACTCCTGCAGCTGCTGATTCTTCTTTTCTGATGCACCATGGTTAAGACAGCAAACACTAGAGGATAATATTCTGGCAGAAACTACTCTGCCTGCACTTTTTCCACCATCAAGGATGCATGAAGGTCAAAAGATTTCAAGGGGGTTATTGCAGATAGGAGACCTGTTGTATTGCTGTAGTGGAAGACAAATGCCCTGGTAGCATATGAGAAGTTGGCATTGTTTCATTTCTTTGCACATGTTCTTGCAGAGCCCTCATTTTTCAGTAGGGTGTGGGGTTCTCTCCTGGTAGAGAAAATTTTTGAACTCTAAAGCCATGTGTCCCTCTGAACCAGCAAACTCTGGTCTCTTAACCTTCCGCCCAGCCCCTCTCTCTGCACTGCTTCTCTTTCTTTCTCACTGGTCCCAGTCTCTTTCCTCACTTAAGCCCCCTTGTAAAGGACTCTTCATTCCTCTTCTCCTTTTCCTGACAGCTTTTACTCCTGGAAGCTGTGTACAGTTTCCTGATACCCATATCAGCCCTTTCTTTCTGTTGCTAAAAGTATAGCCTCCATTATAGCATTATATAGTCTCTAAGCAAAGACATAATCTTGCAATAAATTCTAGAGGAGCAATTCCCTCTTTGATGTACTTGATGTCAGCATCATTTAGATCTGTGTGCCAAAAAAGGAAGTTGCTCCAAATCTGAACACCAAGGATACTACATGGATGGAAAGCATGCCCTCTAGACCTTGAAGTTCCCAGGAAACCGTCATTTACTTCCATTAGGATATTGAGAAAAGGAAATTAAAAGGCTTAATATCTGTACTCTCTTTACTGCACTGCAGTTGCTGAGTTTAATGCAGCATTTGTGCCTAACAGAATAGATCAGCTGCATAACATGTTGAGCTTGTCATTATGATAAGATAGGGCAATAATAAAGAAGACATGAAACTACATCTCCAACAATGTGATAGGTCTGAGAGAAAAAAAACATCTCTGTTTTTGAGAAAAATGGACCTTGTGGAGACCTTGAAAATCCTTTTGGCCATTATAAGACAAGGCAAGAGAAACAACTCTTGCTGTACCTTTGTGGACAAGATTTCTGATCACAACTATTACAGAATGCTGAAAGTCCGTGACAGGGAAACTTCTCTCCACATCTGTGTCTGCTTTGATGGTAAACATTTGAAATATTTCCCTGAAAACACTTCCTTGGATTGTGCTCTTTATTAACATCAGAAAAATGTACTAGACTTAAACTTTATGTTTTTCATATGTGGGAAGTTTCTCCTATGTTCTTGAATTCCAACCAAGTTCCCTTCAATCTTGGTTTCCTTTCAGGAGGTCCTTATGTTTCCAGGGAACAGACTACACCAACTTGAAGAGGGTTTAGCCTAGTCTCATTTTAAGTTCTTTACCAAACTTTGCCTTTCTCTGTTTCCCTAACACTTGCTCCCCCCCTCACTTGAAATGAAAGAATTTGTGACTTATTATTACACATATTATACTCTTAAATTGTTTTTTTCATACAATCTTTGAGCATTTCACTATTTTACACTATTAATTGATTTTGTTTTTCTTTAAATGTAAATAAATTCCCCACGACAATGTCAGATGATGGATTCTCTTCATTTATAAAACCTTGCCTTTACCAGGTGTGTTTATCCCAGAAAGGCCTGGCAAGCCCCAGGGTTCTCGTTTTTCTTGTAATCTCCTTTCAGTGGCATCTAAAGTGGCATTAAGCACACAGACATTTTGACCTTGAAGTCTTCTTGACAGAACAGAAAAGCAAGACCCCTTAAATAATAAAAGAGGCAGTCCATAGTTTTATGCTTATAAAATAAGATTGCATTTCTTTTCAAAAGCTGTGGTGATTTTTCCGTGTCTACATTTGCCGTCTCTTTGGAGAGTTGCAAGTTTGTTTCTTCCATCTCCTGAAAATACAAGCAAAGTCTAGAAAGCATCTTCTTTTTCTAAAAATACACCCTATTTTAATTTCTGGAAATGCTAGTTGTCTTTCCTCATCTTTACCCTTCCCTTCTTCCAGTTTTAAACACTCCTCTTTTTCAGTTACCTTTTTTTTCTTTTTCTTGATAAAATGCTTTGTCTTTTATACTACCATGCTCCATGTTGACTAAAGATCTTGTAGCATTTTGGGTATGCAGTATTAGTCCCTAAATGCTCAGTGCACAGATTTTATAAATACTGTATTACCTTTCTCTTTAACAAAAAGAACCAAAATGTCCTATTATTATTAAGAATACAGTGATGAAAACTCATGTAATTTAATTCTGGTACAGTCTCTCATTAAGAGAAATGGAAAGCTGATTTTGTAGTCTGAATCTGTACCTTGATAATATAATAGCATAAGTCTCATTCACAGAACACAGTAAAATATATTTCATTGATACAACAGCCTAGTTTCATTTTTAATAAGTAAAGAGTTCGCAGTATTCCAGGCAATTCATTCTGTGATCAAAGTGTTGGCAGAGACTTTCAAAACACCTTGCCTGCTGGACTTTTTCTCCTACATTTCTCTATGGCACATAAAGCAATTTAGGACTAATTACCGCTGTTGCCTTTAGAAACCATGGGTTGGAAAACTGGAAGGAGAACAATTCAGATCCCACCATTGCAGCTATGTGGCAATGACTTCTCTAGGACCAGGGAGCAGCAGTGTGTCTGCAGGTCTTCAGAATGACTCGGTATCGTCGAGGAGGATGACAGCAGCACAGCATGACAGAAACCTCACCATGAGTTCATGAGCCCCAGCTCACAAAGCAGCAAGCTTAACATTTCAGGTGCCTCTTCTGGGGGGGGCTGCAACTTAGTGTTGCATTAATTTGGCAGAAAATACACCTCCTTGCTACGTGCGGCTAGGTTTAAATTCTGAGTGATATCCAGTTTATCACTACCAGTCCAGTCACAGAATCACAGAATAGCAGGGGCTGGAAGGGAACTCTGTGGGTCATCTAGTCCAGCCCCCCTGCCGAAGCAGGGTCACCTACAGCAGGCTGCACAGGACCTTGTCCAGGCGGGTCTTGAATATCT
>Ga0065711_1004661_pt1 | contig 22794 bp, 31 predicted proteins | sample Hoacrofraction12_FD_59098 | JGI IMG/M metagenome (GOLD analysis project Ga0065711, IMG submission 59098) | Hoatzin crop microbial communities from Cojedes, Venezuela - Epithelial fraction 12 v2 (version 2) | ecosystem: Host-associated > Birds > Digestive system > Esophagus > Crop | place... | reverse complement strand
AGGGGCAGTGGGGGGAGGAAAGTCTAAACTTTCCCTGATTGCCTTTGGGCATGGCCCAGCTTCCAGGGGACAGGGAGCTGGGCACATTCCCTGCCCGGCTGCAGACGCCCTGAGTGGCGAGGCCGGGTGTGTATCGGCGTCCTCACTCCAGACCAGAGCCCTTTTAAAGGACAGGAACAACTTGGTTTTACCCCATTTCGTCTTTTGGTGTCCCCACTGTTCACCTAGTCGTATCTTTCACATACTCCCTTTTCTTATCTTGTCCCCAATTTGCTGCTTGTCTCACCTTCCCTTTCACCTCTGCCCACGGTACTCAAGCATTTTTGGCCAACATCTGGCGAGTGACACATGCCTTTGGATATAAAGGCCTTAGAATTCTTTCTCCATCCCTCAGGCTGCCATCTCAAGAAGAGGTGTGGGTTTGGCTGCTCCCTGGGTCTCAACTCCTTTCCCTGGAGTCTGCCTGCCAGATCTTGTAAGCGGGAGGCACAGGCAGCAAGGTGGGAAGGGAGAGGTGTCTCCTGGAGTCGTTAGGCACGGTGTGGAGGGGACTTCTGCGAAGCATCCCTTCTGCAGAGAGACGAGGCCAGCACGGGACTGGCAGGGAGCTCACAGCTGGAATGGGAAATGCTGCCCGGATCAGGTCTCTGTCCCAGCCTGGATTACTAATCCAGCTGCAGGAGGACAGGCTGACGTGGGGGGGGCACATCCACCCTTGGATCTTGTCCTCTCAGTGTCCCACTCTGGGACGATGTTTGCCAGTGCTTAACTCCGGTGCTCCGACTGGCAGTGGGCATACCTCGGAGGGGGAGTAGACTTGGTTGAGGAGCTGGTTTAGGTGAGCTGCTGTTCTCCCAGAGCGGAGATGCGTAATCTGATTTAGAGTACTGCAGACCACCGTACCGCGGGGACCCCCTACAGTGCGGGCAAAACCGAGTCAAAGAAATCGTCCCTTCCATCAACTGTTGATGGGTTTAGGGAAGGCAGTGCTGAGTGAGGAGACTGGGATGCGTGACCCCAGCCTGCTAGCACTGTATAATGCTTCTGCTGCTTAGCTTCTAAATGGGCTAAACCTTGATTTGGTGGTGAAATCACAGAACTGGGAGTCCAGCCTCCCAGTCTCCAGCCTCAGCTCTTCCACCAAATCCCCCATGGAAATCTGCTGCCTTCTCCTTGCCCCTGTGAAAGCACTCCGTGCACAGCAGCAGAGCAAGGAGGAGCGTGCAAGGTGTTCCGAAGGATGCGCATTGCTGTGGCTCCACCAAGGTCAAAGGAGTTGCGCTGCCTGACTGAAACGGGTCTGGGCCCATGTTTCTGTAGCACTTTGAGATCTGAGTTGGAAGGAGCTAGAGACAGACCCAGTGTTTCTCCTGATCCGTGCTTATCATGAACACATGACATCTATTATATATTGTTACCATGTTTTGTTGTTCATCGCGTGCCTGCAAGCGGGCCACACACGTTGTGACAGTTCTGGTCCCTTCCTGATCTCGTGCCTCCACACCTTTTCTTTCCATCCTTCTGCTCCTTCTTGCTCCTCCTCTTTCCTTTCTCTCTTTCTTTTGATTTTTCCTCTCCCCTCGGTTTGCACGCACGCACGCACACACACAAACACATACGCATACAGAGCCCGTTTGCAGTTGGATCATCAGTTTTTGGCTCTCGCCCACATCTCTTTTTGATGTGGTTTCTAGAGGGTTTGGGCCAAGTCCCCCATTTCTCTCTCTGTCATCAGGAAGCCTGCTGCAGCCTCTGATTCCAGCCGGATCTGGTTAACTCTCTCTTAGGAAACCTTGCCACCTACCAGAGTAAGACTGGTGCTGTGAGCCTGGCCGGAAAGGAGAAGGAGGGCTTGAGCTGCTCTAAGTTACAGCCTGATGTTCTGGACAGTTACTCATGATTTACACAAATGTCCCTGAGCACAGAACAAGGTCCTGAGCTGATGCAGCATGGAGTATCTGGAGGCACTGGCTGTGGAGCTGCTCCTTTAGAGGATCTGTTTCCCTTGGTGGGGTTGTGTGGGGCTTCTCCTCTGCAAGGCCGGCAGTGGAGGGGCAGCGCCCTGAGCTCTGGGCAGGGCTGTGGCTCTCGGCTCTCATTTTGGGGCTTCTCGTGAGGGTGTGAAGTCCGTTCAGTCTTGGTCACAGCCTAGGGCATCTTTTGGCTTGCTTGAAGCCCTGTCTAGTGCATTGCTGTCCCTCTGGCTACTGTATGGGAGGGCAACCTGTTCACCTGAGCACCAGGTCACAGAGACCCACAGTCCGTGGGAGATGCAGCTTTCAGTCCTACAGGTGATTTGTCTTCCTTTGCAAGGCAGCGTAAAGATGGTGTAATCGTGCGTGTGAGAGGGTGAGCAGACAAGTTTAGAAGAGGCTTAACAGCAATTAAGTTGAAATGACCCCTCTGCTCTGGAAGGTTTCAAAGACCCCAGGTCACTTTTGGGAAGAGAGGCTTTGCTGAGTGCTCCTTGCCTGATGCCTGTCTCTGTGGCAGCGGAGCGGCTGCATCGCAGCTGGCTGCGCTCGGAAGTGCGTTGGAGTCCCCTGGGGGCTGCTGGTAATAGTTGTGCTTTCAGCACAGAGCCGGTGGATTGGACAGGAGGACAGAGGCAGGGGACGCAGCCCGCTCTGCTCGACACCCTGCTTGTGAACTGCCTGCTCAAGCTGCCCTTGTGGCTCGACTCAAATCCTGTTAAGTCGGCGGCAAAACTTTCACCAGCCTCAGTCCACAGGCCAGTAAAGAGCAAACAGCCTCAGTCAGGTCAGTTCCAGGGCCAGGGATGGGTTCGGGGAAGAAATACCTGAGAGACAGTTTGCTTTAGTAAAATGGGGAGGGAAGTAAGAGTAGATTGCTTTGGGCATGTGTAATGGGGCATGGAGACCTCGCTGACTCAGCCAGCGCTGCGAACTCCGTCCTGGTCACTCAAGCTGTGGCTTCTTGTCCTCTTGTCTGAAATGAGCCCATCATCTCAGCCTGCTACCCAGCAGGCTCGTGTCCCCTGCCACAGAGCATCTTTCCATGTGGCTCTAACCGGCCCTTGCTGGCCGTACCAGCCAGGAGCTGGGGCTGGAGGGGCTGTGGAGCCCAGACCCCTTTGACTTCCCTTGCAACTCAGTGACGAGGTGGGGGGAGATCGCCCCGTGGCTGCCCAGTGCTGCTCTGTGCATGCAGCCCACACGTGAACTTTGCATTTGCTGCAGCTGGTGATCCTGGACTAAATTTGTTACTTTCTAAAAGGAAAATTTGACCAGAATGGGCTAAAAGGCCTTGGGCTCCCCCAGTGTGGGCCTGGGGTGCTGGGACAGCGTAGCTCCTCCCTGAAGCTGCCTAATAGAAATCAGTCCTGATTAGGATTAGTCCAGCCAGCACTGAGCTGGCAGGCTGATAATCTAATAAAAATTCCCAGGATTGGTTTACTCTGGGGAGGATTTGCGCTGGACGCGGGAGGAGCAGGATTAGCCCAGCTGTGTTAGGGAAGGGAGGGCAGCCGAGGGTGGGCAGGGAGGCTGCCGAGAGGGTGGGGGGAGCGAGACAGACAGCAAGAGTAAGTGGAAGTGACAGGGTCAGACCGGGCCTTTGTCCTACAGCCTGATTAGAGAGTCTGTCCCCAGTTTCTTACACTTTGGGATGTTGTCGGACAAACTGGAGCTTAAATCTGTCAGAGCGCAGTAGAGATTGGAGTTGACGTCCCGGGAACATATTCCTTGCTGTGCAGAAATCCAGCCCTGCTGGGAAAATGTAAAATGCCCATCCCAGCCCTCTCTCAGCTGGAGGAGATGTGAGCTCAACTTCTTCAGCTGTGTTGGGTGGTTGAGGCTGAGCAGCAGAGGGACTTGTCCAGAAGCAGGTATCTGCCGTGAGTGGTGCATGTCCCATTCCAGACTGGTCTCTCCAGCTTCGTCCCCTGATGGAGAGGAAGTCCTGGAAGCCAGATTGTTGTTCTCCAGCTGAAATCACAAGGCTTTGCTTGACGTGGTGGCAAAGCCGCCCACCACGTGTGAGTGAGAAGGTGGCAGGAAATCCCTGTTCCTCCAGGGAATCTCAGGGTGGGCAGAGGCCCTGCTGCAAAGGGCCTCTTTTGTAGGCAGGGAGAAGGCCTGAGGCTGCAGGCAGTGATGCTTTGGACTGGAGGCGCCAAGGGTGTCTTTGGCTGCTATTACTGAGGAAGACCCGTAGTAGCGGAGGCAGAGTAGGAAGCTCTTTTGCAGGCGGTATTAGCCAGCCCCCAGCTGTGCAGGCACTGAGGAACATGCTTCGCAGTTTTCCTGTTTTTTTGGCATCTCTTAAAGCGCTCCATGCCCCACCTGGAGTTGCCTGCGGAGCTGTTGGTGTTTCTGGTGCAGTGCACAGGCGTGGGGAGCTCCCGTCAGCCCTCAGCCAGCTGCTCCTCTGGTTGGCAAAGGGAACCCAAGCTGCATTTCTGCTGCAGGGCTCCTCAACCTGTAGCCCCTGGAATGACAGTGAAAAATAGGAGTAACCTTGAAATGTGCATGCCCATTCCCATAATTTTAAAGCAAGAATATGCAGGGGAAGAAGAACAAAGACTCAAAGTTTTCGCGTAGATGTTGCACCGGATGATCTGTGGGTTACTTCAGCTGTGTTCTAGTGCATCATCTAGTGTCTCGCCAGTCTGCTCTGGCTTCCTCAGTTATGTTGTTTAATGCTCCCTAGACAGGTGGGAGAGAAAAGAGCCCCACAATCTTCTGAACTCATCTTTAACTCTCCCTGTTGCTCCCTTCTCCCCTTCAGCTCATCTGGACCGACTCTTCTGTTGCTTGCCTGGGAAGTTCATCGCAAAATCCCAGACTCTCTAAATGTGCCTTATCCCTCTGGGGACACGGCAGTTGGATAAAGACGCCGGCAGAGAGAGACCCTTCAGAGCATTAAGTGGGCAGATGTTCATGGACACAAGGCAGGAGCTGTATGGGATGCGAACCCACTCCTGGAGTCTGAACTCCACCGAGAAATGCCCTCAGAGCTCCAGAGGCTGCAGGTTGTATGAGGGGCTTTTTTCCCCTTTAGCAGCTGCAGCTACTGTGGATGGGCTGGAGCATTTCCCAGCCAAGTGCATCTGTCTGTGGGCCAGCGTCCTAAAAGCTCTGGGGTCTAGTGGTTGTTTGGGAAACACCCCCTAACCATCAGCCCCCAGCCCCAAAGAGAAAGAAAGAGAAAGCCTCTAAGATGAAACCAAGATAACTAAATAAGGAGAGCACTGTCCTCTCCAGGCTCGGGTAGCTGCATATATGATTGTCAACTTGATGAAATCCCCCCGGATGTAATGAGCTGATTTTCTGCTGTTAATATTGCATCTGCTGATGAAGGATTCGTTAGGATAATGGAACGAAGCTAAAATATAAATGACTCGCTGTCAAGAAGCAGCTTTTGCTTGTGTTCTCCTGACAGTTCCTCGGCCATGGCGAGGGAGTTTGGTGTGCTCCGCACGCGTTTGCGAGGTGTGTGCCGTTATTTGGCCCTGCGTGTACAGGGACACGCGTGTCAGCGTGTCTTCCCTACGAGCCGATGGCCCCGGTGGCCTGGAAGCCCACGGCACGCGCCCGGCCCGACCTGCTGACACGCTGCTGGGCAGCCGAGGCACCGGCGTGTTCCTCTCTCCTGCTTTTTGCCAGCCGGTGGGGACCGAACGGTGCTGCCGTCAGAGCACGGCGGCCAGGGAAAGTTGCTCCTTTTGGAGGCTGAGGATGGCAGGAGAGGCGAGGGAAGGTGCGCTGCTGGGAAAGTACCTGCGCTCGTACCCCAGCTCTTCTTCGCATCTGGCGTGTTCCTTTTTTCATTTTGTTTTGTTGCCAGAGTTGCTGGATTTTCTTTCTGAAAGAGAGAAATCAGTGTAAGCAAGTGAGAAAGTGAAACTGATCTTTGCTCACAAAGCTTGTTGAAACGTGGTGTCTTATTTTCATTGAAAAATGCAAAAAAAAGACTTTGATGAAAGTGGCCTTGTTATTGCTGAACAGTAATCTTACATCTGTGCGTAGAATCTCAAGGTTCCGCTGTCGGTTTTGAGAGACGGAGTTGTAAAATGGAACCAGCTCCGTCACTGAGGGGATTTCAGCTTCAATACAATTTCGCTCGCGCGTCCCCGGCACGGGTTTGCTCATCCCGTTTCAGGGCTGTGTGCACGCATCCGAGCGCATGCGAGATCTTTGCTATCAGATGTGCGGGGAGGAGAACCTAAGAAGATGTTTACAAGTATCTTTGGTATCTTCGGCTTTCTGTACATTTCATAACAGCTTTAGCCAAAACAGAACATTGCCAACCCCTCCTTTTACCCTGTGCCTAAGGACATTTGGTGTTTTTCCTTAAAGTCTGTGTTTCTGGACACAGGAGACCAAATGAGAATCTCAGCTTTCATTATTTGTTTGTTTTTTTTTAGTTTTTAATCACATTTCTCGCTCTTCTGATTACCAAGGAGGAAAAAAAAAAAGAATGAAAACATGAACTGTAATGGCTCAGAAATGAAATTAAAAAAGGCCTTGCTTTCTATTACTATTTTTCAAATCACATTTTTCAGCCAATGATGTCAGGGATCGGAGCAGTGATTTATTTTTATTTTTTTTTAATAGCTGGAGCTGACACTCTCAGCTGTGCTGTTTTCCCAGAGGTGTGAGGCAGTGGCGTCCCAGCCCCTCTAACCCGCCCGTCGTTGGGTGTTCAGACTCCTCTCGAGGTCCGGCAAAGCCTTGCCTGGCCCGGCTCGACTTTTGGGGAGTTCCTCTCACTGCTCAGTCTCTGCTAGCGAGGGACGTCGGTGCTTTAATTGAATCATTCTTTACAAAAGACCATGAATATAAATGATGGGGGAGGGGGGAGACACGTGAATATGATGCTAGGAATTTTGCACTGAAAAATATTTGATGGAAAACAGCTTTTTGACGAAGTGGATTTTAGAGTGTGCGTGCCTGTGTGCGTGTCTAAACGTACATGTATTGCTTTCTCAGCCCTTTTTGTGAAAATGCTTCTTTGCTCATCCTCGTGATAAATGCTACATGGAAGAAAATTTCCAACTAAAAAATTACTTTCCCAAAGGTGTTTGACAGGAAGAACAACCCACTCTGCCCAAGTCTGAGCTGGTGGTGCGAAGCGCAGGAAGCGAGTGAGGCGGCGTCCCTGGCACCGGAGGCGAGCTGCCAGGGCCGGGCAGGGCCAGCGCTGGCTGCGGGCGCCGTGCCTGGCCCCGTCCCGCCAGCAGCCCTGCAGACCACCCTGCGTCAGGACTGTGGCCTGCGGGAAAAGGCAGAGCAGGGGTGCTTTCCTGGGGACCAGAGTTACTCCCAGCGGGAAGGTGGTGCAGAAAAGGTGGACAGTCTTTTGTCTTTCCGTGCTTTCTATTGCACAAGCTTTAAGGTCCTGGACTCAACAGAGGGAGAAGCTGGAGAACAATTTGCAATTTCTTTGCTGCCTCTTGGCAATCGCAACATAGCCAGTCCCAGGCAACTGAAAGTCGTAAGCTGGGCTCCAAAAATGTGAGATCGTCCTAGAGGTTTTGGGATGCAGTAGGCAAATGCCGAAGGGTATGACATTCTTGGACTTGCTTTCTGAATCCTTCAGCCTTTCTGGGCTTCTCTCTGCAGAATGAGCCTTGACAAGGGAAAGGAGGTGGGCAGTGAGGTCTGACCAGCAACCTTCCCTCTTGGCATCTCTGAGGCTTTTTATACCCATTGCTTAAAGGCAGAGCGCCAGATCCCGAGCCAGCATGAACCAGCACAGCTCCGTCGGTGTCAGCAGGGCTGCCCTGATTCACACCCACTCGGGCTCTCCTCCCGGCGTCAGGGAAACTCTTTTGAGGAATTTGGTTGCAAATTCAAGCACTGCGTGGCTGGGACAGCGCGTCTGCATTAGGGGAGAGAGCCTCTCGGCTCTGGGGGCTTGCTGGCGTTGGGCAGGTTCGACCTACGGCAACCAGCCTTGGGGGAAATCTCAGACCGCCTCTCCCCAAATCCTCCACTCTGTTTTCTCCTCTGTTTCCGCTCTTGTCCAGGTACCTCCAGGGCCCAGCAAGCCCCGTCACCTCTTCCCACGTACCAGGTCTCTCGGGCCATCACTTGGAGCGTGTGTGTGTGTGTTTCTGTGTGTCACACTTACTTCTTTTTCTGGGGTCCCCTGCTTCATCATTATCTTAATCACTGTTGTGTTAAGTTTCATGCTTCCTTTGACCTTTATTTTCGGCCTGGTTATGCTGTTGATCTGCCTCTGACACTTGTCCCCTGGTGCTATTGCCAGGGAAACCCAGCACAGAGGCCTTTCCCTTTTCCCCCACCCCCTTGTCCCTTTCTGTTTAATTTTTTTCTTTCCTCTTTTTTCTTTTTTTTGTCTTTTAACATGGTTTTCCTAAAAAGTTTTTTAATCAATCAAATTTGAGGCAGAAAATAGGCTTGGTCACGCCTGGTCCTTGGGTCGTGTGACACTCACTCAGGGTCCTGACAGCTCCTCAAAAGGGGCACCCGGGACGAGGAGGGGGGGCCGGCAGCACGTTTCCCCAGGAAAGGGCCCGTTTCCATGGCACTGCCCCCACCTCGCCGCCATCCGCCAGCCCGCCGTGGGCCTGAGGCTCTTCAAAAGGGGCGTTGGGAAGCGTGCGTGTGTGCGGGTCCAGGGAACAAAACGGTGGCGTGGGGGCCGTGGCGGCGGGGGCGTGCTGGCTGCGCTGACAGCTGCCGGGGTTCTCTGCCACCGCAGCTCTGCGAGCCAGCGGGAGCGATGGCGGTTGAGCCCGGGCCCCAGCCAAATCCGCATAATCAGGGACTTTTCATAAATGCCCCATTTTTCATCCCCGTCTAAGGCGTTTGCCAGAGAGCTGGTAGCCCTGACGTGGAGGGACAGCGCTCCCGAGTCTGGGTCCGCAGCCCTGGCGCTGCCCTCCTCTCTTGCTCTGCTCCCCCTGCACCCTCCTCCTCCTCCGCCCTCAGCTCCGCAGGCTGGCAAGCGCCTGTTCCCCGCCGAACCGCAGCTCGAGCCCCTCTGCCTCTAGCAGGGCCCGGCTGGGGCGGTGGAGGGAGCGTGGATGGTGCCAGCTCCCACCGCTGCAGGACCTGGCTTCTGCACACGCCTCGCCATCCTTGGCACTGTCGCTTTTCCTTCAGGTCCCCCCGGCTTCCCTCACCTCTGCCTCTCCCCACCCTGCCCTGGGAGACCACTTGCCCTTCTGCTGCCTTCATCCGAGGCTCTGTGCTGGGGATTTGAAAGCCCTTCTCTTCCTCCCCCCAGCCCCTTTCTCAAGCTCTCTTCTACTCTGCTCCCTCCTGTCCTTTTCCCCATGCCCTTTCTGTTCTCCATTTGTGCAGGGTCTTTTCCTCTCTCTCTTTTTTATAATTAATGATTAGTTTTAATTGGTTTGCTTAGGCAGCCTGACAGCAAATTAGCAGGAGCCAGCCCAGGGCTGCCGAATGCCAAGTTTGGGGACTGCTGTGCTTTACAGCTGTCGGGGCGGGAGGTGAGGTGAACTCCCCGGGATCCTCCCTTGTCCCCCACTGCACTGCGAGGTGGGGGTCTGGGGCCTTGCCTGGTCCTGGGTGCCGTCAGTGCTGGGAAGCTGGGACCGGCTGTGGACTGGGACCAGCAGGTCCCTCTGTCCCGTGCCTGGCTCCAGCGCTCCAGAGGTGGACGATGGGCGCTGAGCTGCAGGGTTACCTCCAGGATGGCCCCTGTCCCTTTGCCACTGCCCGGCACTGGTTTTCCTCCTTCTTTTGCATCACCTTGGTTGAGCTGGACTGGACTCTGCTCAACAGGTTTGAGCAGAGGGGAAAAGGGTGAGAGGCAGGGCAGGATCTCCCCGGGGAGCGCTGTGCCCAGGGGGAGTCCTCGGGAGCAACGAAGCAGGCGGCGCTACCCAGTGCTAAAAGGCAGGTAATGGGGAAGGGGTGGGAAGGGAAGGGGGGCTTTGCTCTTTTCTTCCTTCGCAGTGATTTCCCTTTGCTTTGCTTTTCTTCTCTTTGCCTTTTTTATAGCTCCCATTTTTCTTTTTTATGAGAGAGAAACTGCAGGGTTCTCCCAGGGCTGGGAAGAGGACTCGGTCCCAGGCTGCTCCCAGCCAGATGGAGGGGAAGAGAAGGGGGGCAGCGGGTCTGTAATCCTGGGAGGAGAGTTTTCCTGGTTAAAGAGGATTGGGGATGGAGTCTAGGACATCTCAGCATGTAGTTTTAGGAAGAAGAGGCAGACCATGACCTGTTTGGGGTGCTTGTTACCCTCATTTTCAGCGCAGAACTTTGTCTGAGAGCACTGGCAGCTGTGTAGCCCTAAAAATCAGTGGATGTCGTTGGTTTGTGTTGTGCTACTGGTATTGCCTTGTAATGGCAGCCAAGAAAGGGGGAAACAAGCAATAACACAAGTTTCCCGCTCCTTTCAGCCCATGCATTTTGTCCTGAGCAGCCCAAGATCGGTAGGAGACGATGGCTGGGTGGGACCGTGTGGGGAGAGCACGCAGGACTCTGTCCGGGGCAGCTCGTGCTGTCCTTTAGCTGCCCCTCACTCCACCCTGTCAGTCATGCCAGTTCCTTGCCTTGGCTCGCCAGCTTCTGCCCCTGCTCAGGCCAGGCTTGGACCAGTCTGGGAACATTTCTGTGCCACTGCTGCGTCCTCTCAGTCCTGAGAGAGGGTGTGAGCCACATTCAGCATCAGTGCCTGGACAAGGTCCACGGCCCAGGGCCCGGGCTGGGCTCACAGAGGACAGGGATGGCGTTTGTACCCGCCTTTTGTTCTGAAACATCTGCTCAGCAGATGAGAAGGCCCAGCTATACCTACAGAGCAGCCAGGATATTCCAGCCCTGCTGCAAAACCAAGAAGGCTTGTTGGGCTGGTGACAGCAGGGGGTCTTCCTTCTCCCCAGCAATCCTGGACCTTCTCAGTTGTCTTTGCTTCAGGTATTAGTGGGTGCTTTTGCCCTTGCTGGACACCAGTCCAACCCTCCAGCTGAGTGCTAATATCTACAAATGCCTTTTTATGGGATCCAGAGCACACGTAGAACTGAAATCAGAGAGGTCTGGTGTCTTCCTGGGATTTCTGTCAAGCAGGAACAGCCTTTTCGTCAGTCACAGAGGTCCCTGCTGTATTCCAGATTCATGAAAGATGGAAGCCAGCGCAAAGATGTCTGCTAGCAGATCCGTGTGTTGTTCAGCTGTGAGTGTGCTGACAAACACCATGCTGTGATACCTTGCTGCAGCCTGGCCCCTTCCCCAAAGACCTGGACGTTTAGAGCTCACTCAGGTGAAAATACTGATAATGCACGTAGAGACTGCTGCTGCGCAGGCGGTCCCCGAGGCTCAGAGGCTTTGGTCACAGTGCTCACTCTGCCCCTGCCATGTTCAGGACATGCTGCTGTGCACACCCACACAGCTCGAGTGTCTCTTCGCAGTCCTGATGTGACCCTCAAGAGAGAGTCCCTCATGTGGCTTTGCCAGTGTTTTGGACCTTAGTTGAGCTTTGGGTCTCTCTAGAGCAAAGCTAGGGATGAGTCGTCCTTTCCTGGGGAGAGAGAGAGAGGGATGAGAGGGAAGTGTGGAAAAATACCTGGTAGAAAAGGCATTGAGACCTCCCAGCTAGCTCATTTCAGTTCTGTGTGATCTTGGCTTATTCCCACAGCTGATGTCCATGCAGTAGCTGAAGATGCATTTTGAACTGCTGCAGAACCTCCATGTTCTGCGCACTTGGGAAGTCCTCTTTTCCTTTCCACACACACCCACCCTCTCAGGAGGTGTTTGAAGACCCTTCTCACTTTCTTGTAGGCTGTTTACATTTCACTGCACTTCAGTGAGCCAGAAGGGGCTCGAGGAGTTGGCCATGCGCTGTACGTCCTTGTGCGCCAACAAGACTGGGACAGATCCAGCTGAGCCTGGTCATGACCCACCTGTCTTGTCTGTTTGTCAGTCACATCTTGGCCAGTGCCAAGGAGTAAGTCATGCTCAGGCTTTTTTTGCTGGGTGAGGCTTGGGCCAGGGCAGATGCGCGGCCGTGTGCCTGGACCCTGTGCCGTAGCCCCTGCAGTGAGGCACTGGAGGCACTCAGTGACGAGCTCAAGGCCTGCAGCACGGTGGTGGCTGTATTCCCACCCGCAGGGCCGAGCTCAGGCTGCGGGCACTTGCTGTGCAGCTTACTGACTTTATTGCTGATCAGCACACTTTCAAAAATTGGTAGGCACTGTACAGGGTTAAAGGAAGGTACAGCTCCTTCCCCGTGAGAGTAGCCGACCCTCTGCCTGGTGTCAGAGCTGGTGTCACTTCTCATTTCCACAACGTAGGTGCCGATATTCAACCTCTCCCTTTGCAATTTAGGGGACTCCATTAGAATTGCGTAGTTCTTGGCAATTGAATAGCAGCTGAGGATCACCAGCTGTTTCACCGTAGAGCTACAGGAGGGAAACTGAGGCATGGAGCTGAAGGTGCCTAAAGATGCCCTCAGAGTTCCCGGAGTGACTTGCTGAGGAATTATCCCACCTGAGGTCCTCGGCTGAGCATCCCACAGCCTGCCAACACAACCCATCGTCGCAAACGAAACCAAGGGGAGTGGAAAGCAGTGATGCCTCCTGCCATGCATTTATCTTGGCTTGCCCCTCTTCCTCTCCTCTTCCTCCTCCCGCACCCCTCACCACCTGCATGTGCCCTCAGTCCTGCCTCAGCGGCAGCCCGAGCCGGCTCCTTTAAGGCAGGCACGCCGGGGAATTGTGCGTGGTGCCAGCCTGCGCTGCCAGTGCCTCTCCCGCTTCCCCCTCGGAAAGTTTCCTGCCCAATTGTTATGTGTGATCCGATCTGAAAGTTGCTCTCTAAGCTTCTTGTCACATTTTGACTTAATGAAGTGCAACTGGAGTGGGAATTGGGGTTCATCACGCCAGTCTCACTGCGCTCCCTTGTTGTCAGAAAACAGGGGCGGTTGGGGACCGTAATGCAACGCTGCAAGTCGTTATCATTCCGGTCAGTCTGTTTAACACAAAATTAAACAAAGAACTAATTAGTGCCTCATGAATTAATAAATGCGCAGTTGCCGGGTAGGAAGGGGAGGAAGGAAAAAAGGTTGTTGAAGGAAAGATACTGAAAAAGTCGAATTAGGATGTGGTGTCAAGGGGGAAAAAAAAATAAAAATCTGAGTCCACTTTGGCAAAGAGTTTGGATCCGTTGGTTTCCTTGGAGTAAGCTCCCCTCCGCCTCCTGCGTCCTCCTTGTCTGCTCTAGAGCAGCGATGTACGGGCCGGCATGGGGACGAGGGAGATCTGGATTTCTTCACGATGTTCCCTAGAAGCTGGAGCTGGGATCCACAGGCCAGTAGCCAGGTATAAATATTTATCCAAAGAGCTTGATGCCCAGATGTGGGAGCTGAGAGGTGCGGGGTGGAAGCCCTTCCTTGGAAAGGAGAAAGGCTTCGGAGATGGTCATGGTGAGCGGGTCCCCTCGCTTTGTCTGAACGCTTTGGAGCTTTGTGCCTTCTGGAGACGGGTGTTGTGTGGTGGTTGGGGCCTGTCCAGGGGAAGGAGGAAGCCCTTGGTCTCCCAAAGCGGAGGGGCTGGGGCAAGTGAAGTAAAAAGGGAAGCCCCACGGAGAAGGGCAAGGAGGCAGGGACGAGGCGGGGAGGAGGAGGAGAGAGGGTGACAGTGGGGTTAGCAGGAAGAGGGGCAGGCGAGGTGGCACCCATGGCTTTGGAGGTGATAACATGTTGCTCATTTTTCTGGAGAATCCAAGATTGTCACAATAGCAGTGTGTAATCTCAGATTAACTATGTCCCGGCAGCGCTCCCCCTGTCCCTGCTCCTTGCCCTGTCCATGCTGGCCGGCCCCGCTTCCCGTACGGAGACGTGCAGTGCCGGGGAGGAGAGCCGGCGCTGTCGCAGCGGAGCTGGGTGTGCGGGCTGTGCCGGACGCCCACCCGGCTGGGCAGCCCCGCAGGTGCCGTGCCGAGCCGTGCTGCGAGCGAGCGGGCTCTGCTCTGGTGCGTTGTCAGGCAGGGAAGCAGGCAGAGCTGGGGGAGGGAAGAGTCCATCCTTAAGAGGACATGTCAAGTACAATTAGCGTTATCTGTCTAAATATGTACTGGGAACACAGAATACAAGAGGAGGCCTGGCTGGCTTTAATGGAGACATATGCAAGGTCATATTGCCTCATACAATCCCCCAATCTGATTTGGGGATTACACATTCTAAGTAAATTGGCGTTATTCCTCTTGCATCATTGATAAGCTGCGGCCGAAAGAGGGGAGTAAAAAAAAAAAAAAACAATTAAAAACTCAAACCCGAGAACTGACCAGGCACAGGGGCGAGGGAGTGGAGCCAGGAAGGCTGAGAGTTACAGGCAGAGAGCTTGGAAAGGGGGAGAGAACAAAAGGGAGGGAGAGAAAGACGCGTGACAGGGTGGCAGAGAAAGTGATGGAAAGAGCAAGGAAGAAAGGGAGAACAAAGGGAAGAAAAAGGTGGGAGAAGGGATGAGAGAGCCGGAAGGACAGAGGGTGCCAGGGTGGGGAAGGACCTCAAGTGGGGGAGCTGTTACTCCAGCCGTGTCCTCGGCCCCAGGATTTGAGTGGGAAAGGAAGGAGCTGGGCTGGTTATGCATCTTCCCCACCCGAGGGGCTCCCTGCGCTCCGTGTCCGTCCGCCCATCTGGGATATCTCACCAGCTCCTTCCCGCTCTGGGTCCCAGCCAACACCAGGCATCTATCTTTGGCGCGGTGGTGGAGTGCGAGTGACGGGGGGAGGCCGGCCGGCCGCACGCACGGAGCACCGGGGTCCCACAACGCAGGGGCGAGCTGCAGCGGCAGCATGGACATCCCAGAGCTGAGGCCCTCTCACTTTTGCTCTCCGAGGGGCTAAAGCAGGACCCCTACACGGGGCTGAGTCGCGGCACGCGCTGCTGCGCCCTGGCGAGGGAGGCGTGCTGTGAGCCGGTGCTTGGCGCAGGCGGCTGGGGCTCCTGGGTTCAACCACAAACTCTCTGTGCGTGACCTCGGGCCAGTTTTTGATTTCGCTGCCACGTCTCGGGCAGTTGCGATGGCTCTTTTGGCAGGGTTGCAGAGCAGAGAGGGCAGGAATGGGCCAAGCACCCTTGCCGCTGTGCCTGCAGCTGCTCCGTGCTCCCTGCCACCTTCCGGCTCTGGGAGAGGGAAGTCCCTGGCTGGGTGGCTGTGGAGCAGTCCTCCCCCTCCTGCAAGCTCTCCTCCCGCCCTGCCTGTGCGGGATAACCCCCTCCGGAAGTCTCACTGCACGGCTTTTATGCTCTGTCACATTTTTGGAACATATGGTTTTAAATAATTTAATTTACTTTTCATGTGTTTTGCTGTGACTTTTTTTCCCCTGTCCCTTTTCTCTTTCCTCCTCGCTCTCTGCGTTCTCCGGGAAGGAAGACGCACAGATGAGTGGATATGGGGGTTCGGTGCCTTGGGACCCAGTCCTGCACCCCAGCATCTTGTGCCCCGTTGGTGTGCAGGGGAGGCCTCAGCATTAGCACACCGGTGAACCTCTGGGAAAGCGGGGTCAGCAGCGGAAGTGGGAGGATCGGGGGAGAATAATTTGACATGGAGCAGAAGGCACCCTTGGATGTGTGGGCAAAGTATGGTGCAGACCAGCACGACGTCTGTCGGTGGTACCTGGGAAGCAGGATTCAGGCCACTAATAGCTGCTCCCTCTATGCTAAATTATTCCCAGCCCTCGTTAGGAGCCTCATGCACAGCGCAGTGCAGAAGTGCCGCGTGTCTCATGGTGTGCACGGCGCTGTGTGGTGCAGCCGGGAGCAGAAAAGCACTTTGTTCCCGTGCGAAGTCTGAATGCCCCATGCTGGCCTCGCTTTGCAGCTGGGTTCTCACCCAGCTTTTGTGAGTGTCTGTGCCTTGGCTCTTGGTCAGGTGTGCACTGTGTGTTAATTGAATCCTTTCTCTTCCCTCCCCAGGATGAAGTGAATTTAGAGCTAAAAACGAGGCAAGAAACCAGGCCTTGAAATCTCCGAAAGGTAGGAGAGACTTCAGACTGCAATGGGTATGTCACTACGCCCTCCTGGGTTCTCTTTTCCTCTGCGTGTGTCACACTTCATGGCCTGCTCGCTGGGGCTGTGTCTGCACTAGAACTTCTGGGGTTGGACCCGTTGTTAGTTGTAAAGTGAGATGAAAATGAAAGAAGGTCTAATGCAGACATGGCCTGTGTGTGTCCTAACCCTGTCTTTGTCTTTGTTCACCAGTTGTTCTGGGCACCTGGTTTTGTCACTGTGGGTTTTCCTCAATGTCTTCTCTACTGCCTTTATCTTTACAGATAAAAAAGTGTATAAGGGCTTTGGTGAGGAGGATACTGCTTTGTCTTCGTCCACGTGGGCTGGTGGGAGATGGATAAGGTCCTTTCACTGAATAGGATGCAGTCTCCATCTACTGTGAAGTTTTGCTGAGCTCAGTTCACATAATTTAAGATAGCGATGTGCATGCTCTCCTCCTCCTCTGGCACATTTTTGTCTGTTCAGACTGTAGCACCATGCTGGTAGGATGGAAGCAGCTCTGTGTCTCCAGCAGAATCCTGACTTTTCTGGATTTTCCCTTTACCTAGACCCTCATGGTCTGTGTTACTGCAAAAAAACACCCCAACTCCACGGTCTGCTAGAGCTGGATGGTTGCTTAGTCCGTGCCTGAGAAAAGTTAGAGGCCTAGAGCCCAGGGAAATGAGAGGTGATTGTCTCTTTTAAAAGCCTTGTCTCCATGTGCTGGGTAAGAGGGTCCCTGTGCCACCTCAGGTGACGGTCACTGAGAAGTCCCTGCCACACCAAGGCAGTTCCCACTGTCCTTGCCTCTTCCTCATGGCCCCAGGGGACCACGAGGCTCCCTGCTGTGTCACCCCAAGAGTTCCCACTCTCTGCCCTGCGTCTCTGCACTGCACCCTCTGCAGTGCCAGCGAGCTGAGCCTCTCCTGTTGCTCCTCTCCCTCCCCAGGGCCAAGGCGAGTCTGGGACTGGGCCAGGGCAGGAGAGGCAGTGGCGGTGGGGAGGGTGGGGAGCGCTCTGCCCCGTGGGACATCGCCTCGAGGTGCCGGGAGCGCTCGCTGCGGTGCGTCTGCACTCAGAGCATCCCTGCAGCTGTGGGGACCCCCGAGCCCCAGCGTTGGGGAGCCCATAGGCTGCGTCTGACTGGTGTCGGAGAGGCCTGGGCTGGCTGGGGTGGGAGGGGGCCCCAGGCCGGGCTGGGCAGTGTCAGAGGTGACCGGTGGAAGGCCAGTGTTATGTAAATACCGCTGCTGTAACATGGCAGGCCTGAATGGCCCTATGCGTCCATCCATCATTGCTGGGGAACAGAAGCCTCCCTGGGAGCACGGGGGGCCGGCAGCGCGGGGCATGCAGACACAGGCAGCATGTGCCCTACTCATAAACTGTTTGTTTTCTTTTTGTCTCTCTCTTTTCGGGACACCCCGCCGAGAGCAACTCTCTGTTTTGTCCTTGCAACCTCTCCCCCAACCTTCCCCCCGCCACTTCAGCCCTTCCTTTTCCTCCGTCCTTCCCCCCCGCCCGTAAAAAAAATGGGGGAGCGGTTGGGGAGAGAAGAAAAAAAAAAAGAAAGTCCCCAGTTCACATTGCGGCTTCTTTCTCTGACTTCAAAGGCTCCCCATCATTGTTTGGGATCGGCAGGCAGTGGCCCTGAAAACGTGATCACAGCCGGGCACAGTGTAGGTCACCACCGAGCGCCATGCTCCGAGCGCTGAAAGGAACAGGCAGATTCTTCCCTTTTCATGCTTCACAACCCTGGTTACAGCGCTCTGCCTCGCCCGCGTGCTCCTTGCTGCGTGGCTCTTTTCTCCTCCTTTTCCTCCCTCTCTCTCTTTCTCTCAGATCCCTCGTTTCTCTGTCCGTTCGCTCTCATTCTGCCCTCCTCTGTGCCCAGCATCACACACTTTTCACACTTTCCTCTCTTTCTTCTTTCTGTTGCTTTTCTTCCTTGCTCTCCTGCCTGCTATGGCACTGCTGCCCCTTCTCTCTCTCACCCCTTTGGTGCTCTGTTACATGAATCACGGTTTTCTTTCTCCCTTTTCCCTCTCCTGCAGGTCAGGCTGGAGGTTGGTTTCCTCATGCTCCCCGTTCTTGTTCAGCAGCAGCCTTCCTCTGACATTTGCCCGCGTTTCTGTCTTCCCCTGTGATATCTCACTCCCTGTGCCCTAAATGGCGGAGGTTCTGTAATCTCTGGATTAGCCCCAGACAGCCTGCAGTCCTGTTCTCCCCGCAAGGTGCGAGCCGACTGCTTTCATGTGCCATGGGCTTACTCCCCCGGAGTTTAGCACGACGCGGTGCCTGCCCACAGCGCCAGCTTCCAGCCTTGCTCCCTGGCTGCGCTGGTTAACCTGCGAGGAGCTGGCGAGTAGGTTTAGTGTAGGGCTGGTGTTGCAGCCGAATTCTGGCTTCACATGTAGCCCAGGGAAACAGAGGAAGCATCTGAAACTTGTAGGTCTCGTGTGGAAGATGACACTGATAGTCGTGCTGGGTGGCAGAGTTAGGGAGGGAGAAGGCAGAGTGAAGCAGGCCCAGCAGTATCCATCCCAGAATACTTTTGCAGTGGATTTCAACCGGGGAACATCGCTCCGTTGTACTGAAACTTGGGTGCGTGTTTGGCTGCACGGTGAGCCAGTCGGACAGCAGCTCCTTGCCTGCAAAACGTCCCTCCCAGCAACACGCCGAGTTTCCTTTCGTCTGGAGCAGAACAGCACAGGGCTCTGCACCCCTCCAGCACCCAGCCGGGGTACAGCTGCCCTGTCCTCCGCCCCCGGAACCGGAGATCACGGCGCTGCTGCCTCTGGTGATTTGTGAGGTTGTTTTAATGCCGAGGAGCCCACCAGGACTTGTCTCTTGCTAAATAGGCATATTAAGGGACATTGCGGCAGGGGTTATAGAGTAATAATTTGTCCTAATGAGCTGGTGTCACGTTCTCCTAGGCCGAGCTGTTCGCGAGCAGGAGCCATGGTAGGAAGGGGCTGCACTTGCTGACCTGTCAGCCCAGGTTAATGAAGTCCTGCTCCGCTTGAAGGGTCAGAGAGCAGCGCTCAGCCAGCCTGCAGCGGCTCGGGGGGCCGGAGGGGAAGGACAGGGCTCTGCCCTGAGCTGAGTGCCCTGGCGAAAGGCCTGTGCCCTGCAGGACGGAGCAGTAGGATGCGTGTTATGACACTGGGATCTCTGTGCTGTGCTGGCGGGCTGAGTGCCACTGCATCCTCCTCAAACTGTCTCTGCAGGCAGAGGTGAACCTGCTGCGGCTGAGGTTTGGCAGGGGTTTGTCCTCTGGCCTTGCAGAAGAGTCCGTGTTGGCACGGTAAGAGAGAAGACATCTCACCTCTTTTACAGGTGCTGCCAGGACTGGCAAGGGTGAGCTCCCACACAGCCAGGCCAGAAGGAAAATTGCTCGTGACACCAAGGGACAGGTGCAGGCAAATGGCCACTGGTGATGACTGGTGTCTAGCTGGGAGGTTCACAGAGAGATGCTGCATGTTCATCCTCACCTTTCTCTGTGCACAGCTTTAAACTGAAAGAGGGCAGATTTAGATTAGATGCAAGGAAGAAATTCTTCCCCATGAAGGGGGTGAAACACTGGCCCAGGTTGCCTAGAGAAGCTGTGGCTGCCCCCTCCCTGGCAGTGTTCAAGGCCAGGTTGGATGGGGCTTTGAGCAACCTGGTCTGGTGGAAGGTGTCCCTGCCCATGGCGGGGGTGTTGGAACTAGGTGATCTGTAAGGTCTCTACCAACCCAGGCTGTTCTATGATTCTATGAAGTTCTCTCTGTCCTTCCTGCTCTCTCTTTCTCCTCCCCTTATGCTTCCCTGTGCTTGCGGAGATCCTTTGCCTTGCGTGGCAGCTCTAAGCCCAAGCTGCCATCCCTTCCAGGTAGCTGGGCAGCAAAGGCACGGGGAGAGTTTTGCCAGTCCCCCAAGTGAACGGCATCGGGGAGCAGGCCGGCGGCAGGACATCCTGGGCAGCTGCCGTCTGAGCGGGGCTCCGCACCCTGCGGGAGAGCGTGGGAGAGGCCGAGAAGGGGGAGTCCTTGCCCACCTGCTGCCCTGGGGATCCATGGCCTGCCTGGCCCCTGTGGATCACACCACCCTGTCCATCCTGCGGTGGGACAGTGCCCTTGGCCACACCAGCACCCTGCAGTCTGCAACACAAGCCCTGTATGCCATCTTCCTCCTCCTCCCACTTGTTTTTCTTTGCTCCTTCCCCCCCCCAGCTTCTCTTTGCCTTTCTCTGTCTCCATCTCTCTCTCCCTTTCATCTACTCGGAAGGCTTTACTCTACTTCCTTGTCACCCTAATTGATTGCATTAACCTTTCAGCGTATTGGATTTCCCCAGCACCGTGCAGAGCGCGCTGTGCAATATGCTGATAATCTGGGCTGTAATGGACAGGGAGCAGTCAACGAGCCCCTGCTCCAACAGGTTCTGCTGACAACTTCTTCTCGGGGAGGGGGAGCGGGAGCGCGCTGGTGGGGCCTGCCCGGCACGGCTGGCCTGCACGCGCTGGGCCGGCCGCTCGGCAGCGAGCAGGGTGGCAGTGTTAGCTCAGAACAGTCCTTTGGAAAGGACCCAGCTTGGGGAACCGGGGGGAGATGTTGTGTTTGACCCCGTTCCTGTAATTTTTCCTTGCGTCTGAGCCCCCCTTTCCCCTGTCTGCTCTGTCTGCAGTGTTGTTCCATCTGTTCAGTACTGAATTAATGTGCGCCTTACATTTAGGCACTTGTTGCTAGTGGCGGGATGAGAAGACAATCTCACGCAATCTGCTTGTTTTCACATTGTGCTTGCCTTTGCCTTTAATTTCGGTGTATGAGGATGTGAAGGAGGTGGTCACTTCCTGGGGTTTCGAAGATAAGAGCATAGGAATATTGTGCTCATGAGGAGTGCAGAGAGATCAGGAGGCAGAAGCCCTGAGTTATATCTCAGGCTTGGCCTTGGAGAAACCCTTTCCCTCCCTGGCACCTTATTTCCCCACTCAGGATGGCGGAGCTGTGATTTCGGCGCCCCGTAACGTGCTGCAGAGTCTGCAGGAGGGCTGTGGGGAGACCTAGAATCACAGAATGTTCGTTCACAGAACGTTTGGGGTTGGAAGGGACCTCTGTGGGTCACCTAGTCCAACCCCCATGTTATCTCTGTTCGCTGGGCGAGGCTGGGAAGGTGGCTGCAGACAGGCAGTGAGGCTGCACAGCCAGGTGTCCCGGCTCCCACTGACTGCGAGGCAGGAAATAAACCCACAAGATCAGGAGCAAGAGCGTGCGAGTCTGGGGAAGGCCTGGCATCCTGCTGGTGGTCAGGCCCGAGCCCAGGGAGGCTGTGGTGTTCGTTTATTTTAAAGGACTGCAGTGACGAATCTGCCGCAGTCTGCTGGCGGTGGTGCCCCCGTGAAGGTAGGCCACAGTTCAGCAGAATGCTTTGAGCACCAGGTTGAGTTTTGCTTACACCAAAGTCATTTAAGCACATTTAGAAGTCTCATTTGACATGGAGCTTAGGATGAGACCTAGACCCTTGTGAGGCCCGTTTATAGTTCTCCTTTTTGAACAGCATTTAGCACAAGATGGGTCTTCATTTGTGGTTACGGCTCACAGTGTAAAAAACAGCAATGGTGGAAGGGTTTCTGATTACTCCAGAGGTCTTTAGCTCCAGAGTTACATCGCCTTGTTAAAAGCAGAGTTTCTCCTGCTGCTGTAGAAGGTGGCCCACTCTGCCCTGGGAACTTTAGAGCTGGCGTTTAGAAACTTTGGGAGTTCCTGAGTGCACCAGGAGGAGGGGACAGGGCTGTATCGTGAAAGGTAGAGGTAAATCCCCAGTGTCTCTCTGCTTCTCCAGGAAGAAAGGAGAAATGACAGGAGTCAGAGAAAGGAAAAAAACTTTATTCCAGGTGATCATTCTGCAAATGGGAGGCACCTAACAGGCCAGGAGGTAGTTGAGGGGAGGGACTCGATTTTAGGTTAAATAGAGAAGGAATAGGATCAGGAAGCAAAGGTGGTGAAATTTAAAACAAGCAAGAAAGAACGAGAGCGGAGCGAGAGCAGCACCTCCTAAATGGAAGAGTAAACAGGCACTCCGAGGCATTAACTTAATTGATTGTTCTGCAACAGGCTGAACGCTGTGTTATTCTGTCGCCGTGGCAACAACCCAAAAAAATTGTCAGCCTGTTTGGATGAAGTGAAGCGAAACATTCTCTAATTTGCGGTGATCCGAGTGTTTGTTTTCCTTCCGAAGAGGCGGGGGCTCTATTGATCTATTGTTTGCACAGAGCTTTTTTTTTAATGGCGATATGGGGAGAGCAGGAGGCTGGGGTGTGCTCCCGGGGCAGGTGGGGTGACCGGGGTGTCTCTGCGTCTTTCCCCAGATCTGCCTTTGCAGGGTGGCCCGCGAATCCGGCTGAAACTCCAGCGGCAGGAACCATCCCAAGGAAGCTTGAGGACAGGGGAAAGTGTTTGGCTGTGATGAGCTTGTGCCAGAGCTACTGCTTTGGGCGTTCCTGTTCTTGTCCCTTTGGGCTCTTGCAGTCCCTTCTGTGCTGCGGCCTCCGGAGTTAGGCGAGGACAGCTACTGCTGTCTCAGGGAGAAAAGCAGCTCTGTCCCCCCGGCTCCCATCCCAGATCCAGGCTATTCCGTTTAATGTGTGCAGACCTGTGTCTGCGCAGACCCCGTGCTTGTGGGGATCCATCCTCGCGCGCTGGGTGCAGAAGAGGAGTCGTGTTTGAGTTTTATCCCAGGACCACAGCTGTGGTGAGATCACAGAAACACAGAATGGTCGGGGTTGGAAGGGCCCTCTGTGGGTCACCCAGCCCAACCCCCTGCCCAAGCAGGGTCACCCAGAGCAGGCTGCACAGCACCGCGGCCAGGCGGGGCTGGAA
>Ga0065711_1035108_pt1 | contig 22795 bp, 11 predicted proteins | sample Hoacrofraction12_FD_59098 | JGI IMG/M metagenome (GOLD analysis project Ga0065711, IMG submission 59098) | Hoatzin crop microbial communities from Cojedes, Venezuela - Epithelial fraction 12 v2 (version 2) | ecosystem: Host-associated > Birds > Digestive system > Esophagus > Crop | place... | reverse complement strand
GTCCTCCTTCTTGCCCTTTTTGAAGATTGGAGTGACATTGGCCTTTCTCCAGTCCTCGGGCACCTCTCCTGTCCTCCAGGACCTCTCAAAGATGATGGAGAGTGGCTCAGCAATGACATCCGCCAGCTCCTTCAGCACTTGTGGGTGCTATTGTCTTATGTTTGGGATACTGTCTCCCTCAAATTTGATTTTGAAGTCCTCTGTTTTTTCAGTATTTCCAAGTAAGTCTACTATAGTTCCCAGTTTACTCATGCTGAAATAAAGGCCTTCCTAAGGAAGATGACCGTGGTACATATTTGTTTTTAAAAAGACATATCACAATTTTTCCATTTAAATATAACTGATTTCAAAGCTAATGACTTTCATTCTACAGCAGGGATTGTTTTGTAACACGTTACAGAACTCTAGCATTTTTGACAGTACTTCTATTTGTTCCAGAACTGCTCATTTATCTGGTGGTAGAATGAAAAAATATTGGCCAAGTATAGGAGCCCAGGTTAGGCAGAGGCCAAGTCTTTCAGACTCTTGTAAAGATAAGGGTCAGAAAACACACTTGAAAAGACACGTTGTTCTACATTTAACAACATTTGAGTTCCAACACCACTTCTTTCTACGTGGTCTGATTTTAATCGTATCACAAAGCCTGCTTCAAATTGCAACATTGACCAGGCTATTCAGTTAAGTAAATGTAATATCCAACTTCCACAATTGCTTTACAGCTGAATTTTTAGGATACTTCACAAATCCATGACAGTCATTTGGTACCTTTCTGAATATCTAAGCCAGAGACTGGAGCCTGGAACTGTGAGAGCAAGGACAGTAATTCCTACTGGCTGTTAACTAAAGTACACTGTTAGTGTGGAAGACCTCTGTTACCTCTCTCAATATCTTGCCCAAAAGCTGAGTAGATAGAATTGGAAAGAGGTCAGTCAGCCATATGTCACATACAGATCTTATTGTATCTGGAGAATCTTTATAAATGGAGCAAAGTATAGTAAGACAAATGCATTCAAATTCGTCTTAATTAGGATTCCCCAAAACATGTAACCCTCACCCTTTATGGTACCTCACCATGTTACAGGTGTTTTCATTTACAAGTCATTGGAAGCACACTATTCATGCAGTTTTAGTTTATACTTTCTCCATACTGAATGAGGTCATGAGGGAGAAAAGACAGGTTTGACGACAGTCTGATTTCATCACAATGCCAGTCTTTTCTTTATATTTTTTTTGTAGTTATCCCCAGTTCTGAAACAGAGGTATCCTCTTTCCTCTCTGATCAAAGATTTGAGGTTTTGTGAAAATATTTGTTTATGTCTTCTTATACAAATCCTTGCATGTTGAGCCATGAGCCAAAAAAACTATCCTTGACATGTGTTCTGCATAGGATCTGCTTATTCTGCATAGAAGCTGCCGGAACAGCTGGTTGATGCAGGTTGCCAGATCATCTCGTAAACTTCCCTGTTAGCTGGCAATCAGGAGAAGTCCTAAGCGACCCTGGATCAGAACAGCCTTTGCAGATCTCATAAAAACTTTACCTATTTCTTCTTCTCATGGACAAATAGACCAATACCTAAAGGTCTGGTAAAAAAAAAACTTACCAGCTTATTGCCAAATATTCTTTTTTTATTAATTCTTAGCTACTCCAAACTCCTCATACAGTGCTAGTAATGTCTCTAAGCTCTATTAATGCAGCTCTGCTGCTGACTCACAAATTTCACTAGATTCATCAAAATGTGTATTTGAAGATGTACATGAGAGCACAAGTACTGAGTCAGGGACAAAAGAAACATAGGGAAGAATGTTGGGGTTTTTTTCCCAACCTTAAATTCACTACCATATGGTTAGCTAGAAAAAAATATTAAGAAATTATGCTCCTCTCCTATTTTTTTATGTTATTTATTTTTGATGGGAATTTTTCACTTGATTTTGTTCCACAACAGCATTGTATGAAGCAAAGTTTCTGAAAGCTTTGAGGTTTTGTAAGTCCTTGGTTGAGCACACATCTAAACAAGGTTTCTGTGCTTATAATATGTTACTTAATCTTTATCTTCCAAGTAACCAGTAGTACATGATTTATACTGATTTTTGTGTTCATGGCGGCGTGCTGTCACCATCATCACACTAATACTTTCGAGACCGGAGCCTTTACCTTCCATGCCTTTCATAAAACTTTAAGATTCACAAGGGAAGCTGCAAAATAGGAAGCATTGTTTATTACTCTTGAAGTATACCTCAAGTACTATGTAGTTCTTAGAACATACTAGGTGAAGAATTGTGTACATCTGTCATCTGATGGGAACTGAGAGTCAGAGAAGCTGATTGGCTTACAAAGGAAATATTTAAGTTGATTGTACTACCTATACCTATAGCACCCGAAAATGATTTTCATATTCTTTTTCACCTGTAACCAGTGATCCTGGCCCTGCATTGTGACTGAGAACAATTAAATAAAGCTCTCTCATGATATTCTTCTCTGCATTCCTCTGTCTCACCTTGCTCTCTAGATGTATCTCTGTGGAAGTTTCATGGTTGATATAACTGTAAAGTAGCCAAGAGCTTCAGAGACTTCTGCTTACAGGGTCAGAGATATCAAATTGGAGATTCAGCAGCTTAATGTGTCTCTCTGTGGACAGCAAATCCCTGATGTGAGTATTTGCATTGAACTAAATTCGCTTGTTCATTTCATGGTGGAGATAAAACGCCATGGAAAAGAAAACTGCTCTTTCAGAATTTTACACAGCCATATGACAGACAGAAAAAATGGCCCTTTGAGTACTGTGTGCAGTTTTGGGTGTCTCAATATAAGAAGGATATCAAACTATCAGAGTGTGTCCAGAGGAAGGCAACCCAAAATGGTAAAAGACCTCAAGTGCAAGACTTATGAGGAGCAGGTGAGGTCACTTAGTTTATTCAGCTTGGAGAAGAGAAAGCTGAGGGATGACCTCATTGCAGTCTACAGTTTCCTCAAGAGAGGCAACAGAGGGGGAGGTGCTGATCTTCTCTCTCTGGTGACCAGTGACAGGACACAAGGAAATGGAATGGGGCTTCATCAGAGGAAGTTCAAATTGGACATTCGGAAAAGGTTCTTCACTGAGAGAGTGGTTGGTCACTGGAATAGGCTTCCCATGGAAGTGGTCATGGCACCAAGCCTGTCAGCGTTCAAGGACTGTATGGACAACACTCTTAGTCATATGGTTTAATTTCAGGTAGACCTGCAAGGAGCAGGGAGTTGGACTCACTGATCCTTATGGGTCCCTTCCAACTCGAGATATTTAATGATTCTATGGTGAAAAATAAGTAAACCCATCACACAGTATCTTTGCATAGTCATTTGGTCCAAATCTACTTATTCTAAGTGAATGTTCTGGTAGCATTTAAATGTGGATTGATCACCTCCAGAGTGCTTAATTTATTCTGTCATGTCCACCAGTGATGTCCATGTATCCTTCCAAAACTACCTTTACCATTGTTATAAATATATATCTAATTTCCACTGAATTAAACGAGTTGATACAGAAGAGGAAGTTCTTGCCATTGTTCAATAACATCTCTCTACTAGAAATGAAAATCTGTCCAATAAAATGCATCTTCTTTTTCTGGATGGGGCATAATTTACTATAAGGGGAACAAGATTTGAAGTACTTTTATTTAGGAGACAATCCCTTCTCCTGTTGGGAAGTTTTATTTTTAATTTTGCTGGATTTGCCTCCTCTCACGCTTTCAAAAGTTGAGTAACAGGCTTTCAATTTGGTCTGGGAAGATTTGAATTGATGGAGAAGACACGTGTAAGTTTTGAAGCAAGTCATAAGGGGTTAACATCCAACTCCTGTAAAATCTTGTAGTAAGGATTTGAAAAAAAATGTAGGTAAAATATGATTCATTAGATTCCGGTAGCTGGTATCTAGTTTTCCAAACCAAAATGGTTTTTACCCAATATTCAGATAAAATTCAAATATTAGTAATGATAGAAAAGTATTCATATTGTAGACAGAAGCAGTGTATTACATTTTATTGTATGCTGTATTTTCAATGTTACATATTTTTATGTTTTATTGTAATATTGTCTTTTATTATGCAAACCCATGAAACCCATAAACCAAGAAAGCACAGCCTTTACGGTTCTCTAATTAAGGAAGAAAATAGAATACCTCATCTAAAGTGGAAGTTCATTACTCATAACTGAGCTCTAAACTATTTGTCATTCATCAGAAAAAAATGTAGCTGCTCTGGACTCTTGACCCTTCAGCAGTATCTTAGTATGCAAGTTGTTTATCCACTGAAAATATTTATGCAAGGGATAGGCCTAGAATGGAGGCTGAACAGAAGCTTTGTGATAGAATAAGGGTAAATCTCATTCTTACTCTGAAAAATTTGTGAAGTAAGAAAAAAACAGATTTATTTCATCTTTTCAACCAGTCTACAGCTCTCCTTTGCCACCTTTCCCTCAAGTCTTTTTAGGCATGCAAACACCGCATATCACATTGAGTATTCTTAACAAAGTCTTCATCCTTTGTTGACTAGGTATGGATAGCCATAATGCTAAGCCTCTGGCAATACACAGAGGAATATTCTGTTTTCTTGAAAATGCACATACCTTCTAATGTAGTTTGTTAAGTTTGACTCATAAACTTTTGGGGTTTTTTTGCTATCTTCAAACAAACTTCACAATGAACTCCTTATTTCTGAGCCCTGTAGAAAGCTCAGTAGGATACACAGGAATTTGCCTTTAATTAGAGCTTCTAATAGAAATGTCAGAAAGGGATGCAGCTACCTTAAAGTATAACAGAAAATTAACAGTTTTTTAACTGCCATGTTTCTAAATAACAGTCTCTTTTTTTTCTTTTGAAAGATCACATAAATCAGGCCACATCACCTGGAAAAGAAAGGAATGCCAGTGTTACTCTCAGGTAGACTCAACTTAAACCAAACTTCTTCCTTATTACTTTTTTCTGGGTTTAGGTTGAAGCTGTAACTTTGGGGAAGTAGCAAGAGTGCTAACTACTGCATATTAAATACAGAGTTCCAAATTACGTGCTTGCATTTTTAATAGTAACCCTTTTGGAGTGATATACTAGTGATAATTATACTAATATATGTATTTAAGTCAAATAATCTAGTATGGATTCTAAAATCAAATGAGCCTTTCTCACATAGTCATTTTAAATTAAATGTGGTTATTTAAGTAAGGAGAGAGGTCTTAAAAACTACAAGAAAGATGCTTTGTCTCTTGTTTGCATCTGTTCTTTATGAGGCCAGTTGAAATACTACCATTTTTCCATTCGAATAATGTACTCCACTTTGAGAATCGCCATTTCAATAAAGGAGCTACTTGTGAAAGGAGATAGTGCTCAGTGTGAGGGCAGAGAGCACATTCATACTCTACGGCTACACTGGTTTATTTCCCAGGGGCTACTACGGCATAGTTCCTATTAGTAGTCGCAGAGGATGATCATGTAGTGTAGATAAAAATCCACAACTAGGAGGAATCTCATCTAATTTCAGGATGCTACAACATAGATATTTACACCTGAACCAGACATTCTGATGCACTCTGTAGCTGGTGGAGAAAAATAAGTCCTTTTAGGGAGTGATTAATTTCATCCAAAGGAACAACGAAAACAGGTGAGAAGATCCACATCCTACGAAGGGCGATTTCTCTCCATTGACAGTAGAGACAATCTAGACACCTTAGCTCAGAAAAGGACGTACGCAATGTGGACATCTAAGCTTAGATGAGATGAATCCCAATTCAACTGAGAACCTCACTGTTTTGCCTAGAGCTACTTGGACTGACTTTGCATTTTTTTTTTCAAATAAGAGTTCTAGTTTCTGGTGCTATGTGCTGAATGAATTCGGGAGAAAAGTGTACCACAGACAAGTGCTATGATTGCTACAAGACTGAAGTACAGGAAAGCAAGTTCTCTCTGATATAAGCAGGTATCTCTCTGATATGTCTATGATATGAGCTCTGGAGGAATAATAGTAAAGATTATGAACATACATGCAAGTGATGATAATCTGCTTTATGACAATTTCTCTGAAATAGCTAACTGTAGTGACTATTGTAACAGTAACCAAAATTTTCTGTACTGATTGAACTGGATTTTATATATACACAGAGGTGTTTAAGGTCCTAGTCATGGTACCACCCATGATGGAAATGCGAAATAGTTTCATTTGGTCCTATTAGACATGCAGTATTTGTGGGCAGATAGAAGTGTCTGTCATGGGTCTTTATTCTCTACTGTAATATTTTTAGTTAAAGTATGGTAAATAGAAGGACCATCTGGAATGAGACTGTTGCACCTACTGAGTATGAGTGAGAGTGCCTGAACAGGTGGAACATTGTAACATAACCTTTTTAGTAGTCTCTAATGGCAATTGTGGGTTCTCAGTAACTCCTATGAGTTAGTGACACCACAATTTAGGCACTGCAATAGTACTGTATTGCAAGTACACTGTAATAAATTGTGAATCAGTACCAGAGTCATTGATCTGGAGATATAAATGTAAACATCTATACCTAGAGAAATAAAGAATTAAATTCATTTGGCCTCTTTTTTTTTGTTAGTTTGCTTGTTTGTATGTGTGTAGAACAGATGAAACACACTAAAACCAATGAAAAGGGAAAGACAGAAATGCAGTGGGATCACAGTATCAGTTTCTTTACTGAGCATCCATTTCCAGAATACTGCCTTTGAAAGAACTGCAGCTCCACTGCAAATTTTAAATATAACTTATGTCTGGCTCCTGACTTTGACATGGAACTACCTGCTTGCAGGTGCTTAGGAAGAGAAAGTGTGGTAAAGATAGAATCAAAACATATAAAAAGTAGGTTGGTTAGAGATTAAATTTTGTATTTCAGCATTTTCAACAAAGTACGTACTTGACCATATTATACATTAGGAAGCCAAGCTGCTTTCTAAATGCTTTTTATCTCATGTAACTTCTTTACCAGTAATGAATCTTTTTACCTCTTTCATACTGCTTAATACATTCCACTGCTCAGCTTGCCTAAAGCTGAGGTTCATTTCCTTGAAAGCATCTTCTTTTCAACCCATCCAACTTTGATAATTTCCTTTTTAATAAAAGCTGTTTCTGCCTATCTGTAAAGTACAAGATTGAGTAAGGCTATCCTTGCATACAACTTTTGTCATGCTCAAAAAATAGTGAAAAGCTAAGAATATTTTTTCTTATATTTTAAAACTTTTTTTAAAATGGATGTGATAAAAATGTCCAGCTAAGGACTCTCTAAAGCAAAATGAGCACAACAGTTTGATTCTCAAATTTTATATTATTCTGAGAGTCTAAAGAAACTTCTAAGTGGGTATCAATTGTATTTGAACCCATTTTTATTTGCTACCTTACCATAGTTTTAATGTTAGCATCATATCCTAAGGTTTTTCTTCTACCTTCCTGCTAGTCTTCCAGCTCTTTTCCCTCTCACTGGCTGATGTCATCTGGCAGGGAACATAGGGAAATACTCCCGTGTTTGTGTAATTAAGCAATTCATGCACATACTCAGCACTTGTGTATTGATACACATATTAAAATAGAAAAACTTGGAAATACATTATGCTGTATAAAACATCTAAATTTTGCTATCACATTCTAAAACCCAGGGAACTTTCATTGCCTAAGAAAAATGGGACCTGTCGCTCAAGAACATTAGCAAATTACCTGATTTTTTTGTTATTGTAGATTGATGTTTATTTATGCATCACAATCCAATTTTCAGCCCAAGCTTCCAGCCTTTGCATCTGTAATCCTATCTTATTTTTCCCTGCAATTTATTAGTAGTGTGAAATTGTGGACCCAATTCTCTGCAGGTGAAAAATTGCACCTACTGAAGAGTAGGTCTGAGAATCAAGCTTCTATATGCATTGATTACTATAGAGCACAATGTGATATAATAGGTGAGAACTAAACATGGTTATAAAGATCAAGTCTATTGTAGGTACAAAAGCCTATTTTATGTACATTAAAGAGCCTTGATTATTTGAAGGCATTTGCGCTGTTGGTTATTTTACACAGGTTATTTACACTGTTGATTAAATTGCTTGCAAAGCAGTCAGATTTCCATACGCAAGTAGTCTAACAGAAATATGCAGCCAGCAATTTGCCAGTTGTCTGCTGACAAAGACAGAGAGTAAGCCGCTTACTACTGTTTTTATACAATGAATCATTTTTGTAAAAATGGAGCAGTCTAATGAAAATTCAAATGTATTGCTTTTCTGATTCAAACAGAAATCCAAGCACTTCATATACTCTGCAAATAAGCCTCATTTGCCACAGTGTATCAACTATCAAGCAATTTCAGTTCTACTTGCAGATTTTAAATAAAATTCTCCAAATTTAAACAGGTAGTTTCATTTTCCCTCCATAAATAGATACTTTCAAAATATTTAGATGTCTGTATGTAATACTGTTTAAACTGTTTGTTCTAAAATGTAATTAGGTATCTCAGTGTTTGAGTTACCGTCTGATGTCTCCCTCATTTAAGGAGAAAACATAAAAAAATAATTAGGATAACGAAAGTCAGGAACAATGCTTACATAGCATGTCAGCATCTTTAATTGTGTCTTAAATGTTAGGGTACTTAAAGGAGAACTGTGGGTAGACTGGCACTGCAGGAGAGGTGAAATGCCTGGTGTCAGTGAAGTTACTAGTTGATTTGCTCAGGATTTTACTAGGGGTTCTGTGGTCAGCTGACATAATCCAGAGCAGTTCCACTGTGGAGGACAGCGTCTCAGAACTAGAAACAAGAGTATAAAATGATGAACCTTACAAAAGGGTTCCTTCCCCTTTGCATGCAACAGTGATTACCAGGGTACTGCATGTCAGACCCATCTACAGGACTGAGCTCCGCTAATTTTCTCTTTTACGGCATTCTAGAAATTGATGCTTTGTTGCCACTACTGCCTCTATAAATATGTAGAATCTTTTGAACATCTGGTATGCACTATTGTTGCAGAACACTTGCGGATGAGTGTCTTCCCTGCTCACCACTATCACCACACCACGCCATTTCCACCTGTCTGTGTGGTGCATGTCTGGTTTGTTGCATGTACTGCACACATCTGTTCTATTGCGTATTTCGTTATTTGAATATTACAAGCTGAAAATATTTTCTAATAGGTATTTATAACTAAAACAATATTCTCTTTTTTGCACTATATATTTAGAATGTAGTCGAATGTAGTCCAGCTATCTGTGAAGTTAATGGAAACTGGATCAGGTCCTGATCATCAAAATCTTTTTCATGTGCCAGGTGGCAGAAACATTAAAGATAATCAGATTTCAACTATATTTATGTGTTAGTGAGTTTGAAAAGATTTATAGTATATTAAGAAAATATATTTAGAAAGGAGTAGAGATTTCGTGTTTAATTTGATCTACTTCCAAAAGAAAATACCTGAAAAAAATTTTATACTCAAAATTATTATTTTTAAAAGTTTCTTTTTCACAATGTGCATTCTGTAAATTACTGTATATTGTGAGAAATCATTCTTTTCTCAGTTTCACAAGGTCTTTCACACAGCAGGAGAGAATACAAAGACTCAAAAGTGGTTACAGGATACGTTAAACATGGTTGCAGGCTCACAGAGACTGGGACAAGCGTTCAAACATAGATACAATACTTGAAACTGCTTTTGAATCAGTAATGGGAGTTGACTGGATTATCAAAAGAATACACCTTTTTTAAAAAAAAAGTTATATACATTTTAAATGTAGGGAACTTGCTTCATCACTTTCATGACAGTACTGCAGTCTGGCAGAATTTGCACTGAAATTTAGAGAGCTGTATTTTCAATCTATATGTATATAGAATTCATATAGTATATGTAGTATATACAGTGTATGTATATATATATAGAGAGAGTATGCATTTGTTTTCAGAAAGATTAGCTCATGGGTAAAGTAGTTTTGATTTTAAGATCAATTAATAATTTGTAAGAAATGAGAATATCTACTGTCAAAGATACCATATGCCTCCACAAAGTGGTGGAGAATGAAATACACTTGCTAAACAATGAAATTTCAGTTAAATACACCATATAAACAGAATTGCATTCCTGCCCAGCAATCAATTAAACACGTGCTGAAATTAAGTAGATGCTCTAGTATTTTGCCAAGTCAAGGTCCATGTAAAGAATTACTGCTCTGGATGAATAGCAGGTGATTTCTTGGCAAGGGTTGAATTGCAGTTCAGCTATCTCCAACCTTAGAGACTGTCTCTTTAAAAAGAAATGAAGTCACATCATTTTTAGTGAGAGAGAGTAGAGGTGTGGTCCTTTGTTTTAGAAAAAAGTAATCAATAGATACTCATGTTTTTTCAAACGCCATGCGTACTGATTGGTTGTTGGTGTTCACTGTAAACAATCTATTGCTCACACCAAAGTATACAGTCTTTTCTTCTATTTATGTATGTAATATACATATAATTATAATATGCTTTATATCATTCTTTTATCTAACTTCAGGTACATTAGCACAGAATATCAGAAATTAAAAATGATAGCTGGAATCTTTTTATCATAACTAGAACTGTGAAAAAACAGATTATGAACTGGGTGCCTGACAGGAAGAAATACATAATAATAATAGCTGCTCCATGTGCAGAGAGGAAATGAACTTGAGCATTGTCATCAAGAGACTGTGGCCATGTGCTCAGCTTGACTTTTCATTTTTCAGAAATAAGGATGAAGGAAGTTGTGTATTCATGATTTACTATCAGAATTCTTCAGATCCTGCCCCCTGAAAGATTACCTGGTTCTTTGACCACACTAAATCTTTGTTTTAGAGATACATTTGTACCTTGGGATTTGTTTGTTTTGTGGGTAATGGGGAGTGTGTGTGACTGAAAGGTTGAAAGCTGGTTTACTCTGTGCTGTTCTGTGTATATGTGTAACCCTATTTCAGAAGGTTGACCATGTTACAGATTATTGTCTTTTAGTCCTAGAAACAGCACTAAAATGGCTTGAGGAGAAAAAACATGCTACTTGAATAAGTTAAGAGAATTTTGGAAAATGTAAATAATCAGTCTTTATTCCTTTATATTAAAAAAAACAACCCAACCCACAGAAGTATTCTGGCTTGTGCTTTGAAGGTCAAATCAGTAGAACAAAGGTTTTCTGAAATGTAACTATTCCTGTATATTTATTTTTCAATTATTCTTTTTAATTTTTAAAAATAAGATTATTCCTTCTCATTTCTTGTTCTTGGGTTTTGTAAAGCAGCCACCAACCATATAATGCACTGTAATTTTTTGAGAGGGAGTATTATTATTTAGATGTCTAGCTTGAGAATATTTAGCACTGTACTATTGAAGTAAGATGTGCATTTTCTGTCAACCCAGGGGGTGTGTTTGTCTTTCAATTAACTTTACCTGGGCTACTAGCAATACGGATGGAATATAACAATTAAAATTTGAAGTCAGCAATAAGCATGGAATATAACAATTAAAATTTGAAGTCTGTGTCCATGTTTGTGGTAATGTGTGCATAAAAATGAGTAGGGTGAGACATCCTGGATTTCTAGGTCAATTCATGCAACATGTATGATTTTACAAACTTCTGTAATGGTGGTGCTCCTTTATTGTGCCCAGATATAAAGCTGTCTTTTAACAGAATCAAGAAATAGGTATTATGTCTCTGTCCTTGAGATTGCAGGTCAACATGATACTGCCTTTGATGTGCAAGCCAGTTTCAGAGGTGCCTGTCTGTATCGAGAGCCAGTACAGCTTGTGGCCTTCACAGTGGGCTGCTGCAACTGTTGAAAGGACAGTGACACAAACATGGACCACTGAAATGACCCAGGCTAAAATGAACTTATTTTACAGGTTTATTTTTAATCCAGGTCACATCTGAGATTGATTGATCAATCTATCTATATGTGTACTGAATATATATAAGAGGAAGAATGTATGTGTTCGTATTTTCTAATTTATGTTTGTACCTATATGAAACGTTCTATATTAGAAGATAAGCGCTATCAGCTTCCACAGAAGTACTGAGAATGGTAGAGCCCTCAGCATCTCTGGAAAGAGATTAAGGCCTAGAAGGTTCATCTTGTATGTCTAATACAGAAGTGGCTCTGAAAATTTTCTAGTACCATTAGTGATTTTTAAGGCAATACTATTTAGTCATTCTTAACATATCACTTGGCTAGCAGAATCCCTCTGTGGATCATCGTGAGAATTAATTCTTTTATAAACCCCCCCAAACTAACATAAATCATCTGCCAGAAGAAGATGGCTTTTATGTTAACCATTTGTGCTTTGCAATAGCATAGAAAGGTCTACCTGAACAGTGTTGCTTTCGATGTATTTGTTGCTTATTTGCTTTGATACTGTGGTAGAAACATTTCAGTAGAGTTTATGGAAAAAAAAAGTCGTATTTGTAGCTGCCTAAGAAATACTTCATTTACTTTTTATTGAAGTTCATTACTTCAGACTTTGTAAGATACAGTATTGCTTGGAGCTGGAACCTGACCCTACTTTGCCTTTTCTTTCTTCACATATTTGCTTTTATCATATCAGTTTTACTCAAGTGACACTGAAATGTGGAGATTTTTCCAATTTTTTTTTTTTTTCCAGAAGGTGCTTATCAGTTGCAAGGCCTAGATTGTGAATGCGAGCTTTGATGTTTAACAGCCCCAGTGCCTTTCTTTTTTATTTGGGACATTAAGTTCAATTACATAATCAAAGTATCTGTTCAGTGCTTTTGCTAGAATTTTTCAATAATTAAAATACCTGAACTTATTTTAAGTAGTCTTTCCTCAATATTTCAGTTTTAGTAGAGACGTGACTCAGACCAAATCCTGTTCTCAGTTTCACTGATTTCGAATCTCTCTGTTATTGTTCACAGGCCAGTGTAGCATGTTTCAGAAACAGTACTTTAAGAAGTTGCCTGAAAACACATCAGCCCAAAGAATGTCTACTGTCTTTTGGTTTGTGCTGAATGAAATTACATACTGATAAAGAACTGCAATTTAGAAATTCTTACTTAGTGAAAAATATATTAAGTTCACCCTGATGTTTACTGACAAGTGTAATGAGAAGCAAGCTGTAAGTCTTTCAGTGTTTCAGAGCTCTTGTGCTTTATGGAAAAGCAATTGCTTTGTATGTTTTAAGAGATGGAAAAAATCAGAACATCAAAATAATTTTAACTGAATGGCCACATGTCAGTCCACATTTTAAAACTGCATTTGTCCCCTAAACCTTTTAACAGGATTTTTGTGATCCATTAATAGAGTTCCCTTAAAATAATATAGCTTATTTAAAAAAGATATTTCAAAGCAGATGGAAGAGCTGAGTGAGTCTGGAGATACTCTGTTTCCACTTCAAGCTCTCCAAGCAAACTCAAAGCCTAGCCAGTTTGCCTCCAATGTCCCCACCTGGGAAAATAAGATCTTGAAAAAAATTATGTCTCCTGTTGTTATAGCCAGACATATGTTTTTTAAACTTAGAAAAGGCTATTAAGTTTCATTTAAATCCTTCAGGAAGACAAAAAGAACATAGAATAAGGACAAATAGTCATAGGAAGAACAAAGAAACAGAGGTGGCATTCCCACTTAAGGGCAGTGGTGCTGGTAGCATAGCCACCGAAGTCTGAAACAAAGGATTTTCTAAAATTACTGTTACTGTTGTTGCTGGCAGTGGGCTTGACCTTTATTTGCTCATATTTTTCCGTGCTATATCTTTACAAATCTTTTCCAACCTTTGCTACTTCTTCTAGACTTTTGAAAATGACCACGTTTTTGGCTTTTGTGTATTATAAACCTTTTCAACCACATATAATTTTAAAATGTGATTGATTTTTACATCTCCCAGGCCAAGAGTCAAACAGCCACACTTCCATTAAATAGTACCATGTTCAATAAATAGTGCTTTGACAATCAGCAGAAGTACTATACTGTTGACAGGGTAGAAGAATATGACCGTAAATAAAGAGGGTTAGAATATGCAGAGAGGCTGAACGATGCATGAGTTCAGACTGTACTGAGAAAAATTACAGATGACTCAGAAATGGAACATTACACTGACACCCACTAGTCTCAGCTTCAATGAGTCAGTCAGAACGAGTACCTGAACATGAATTCCATGTTTCATATTGGTTTGTAAAAAAGCAGAATCCTACTGATGAGGTTTCAGAAAACCAAACCCCTGACTTCCTCAGCTTATTTTCAATGAAAGAAAAATATAATGTGGAAACTACTGTTATGTCTAGCATAAGATGGTGAATATACAGTTGTAACTAGTAAGTCAGGAAGCCAGGCATGCAACACGGAGGTGAAAGTATTTTGAAAAGATAATACATTCAAAAGCTTCTTAGTTGTAAAGCAGTGTTTTTGTCACTACAGAACAAGAGCTTTTCAGCTACTATACCATGAATTAATCTGACTACCCATCCTATGATACTGTATGAGTCTTTTCCGTGCCTTAAGAGTGATTGTTTTAAGTTGTTGTAAGTTATACAGAAATTTAATCTCAGCCCAAATCGGTGGTTCTATATTTTGAGGGAATGTAGGGGGTTAAAATTATTTTGGCAGGAGAACACAAAGAAAGTGCTGTTTGGCTTATATCACAAGGATGTGCAGTGGCATCAACAGGGAAGCATGCAAAGACAACAGCTTTTAGGACATCAAAAGTGTCAGTATCAGAAACAGCAGCAGCATGAGCAGACTGTGCTGATGGTGCTTCTTTCTTGCACTGCCAGTACAAAGTTCACATGTGCCAACAGTTATTACAAAGTGGAATCTGAGTTACCATAGTTATTTCCAATCCTAAGTTTCTGGAAAGAGTTACCCAGTATTGACAGAGACTGGAGTACGTGTTTCTGGTTACTAGGTCAGAGCTTCAGCCATCCTGGCAGCAGGGACTTCAGTGGAATCACATCAGTTAATGCCAGCTGTATGACCCCGTGCTGTATGATCACCTACTCTAATGTCCTCCAAAGACACAAACTAGGTCCTCTTCCAGCCACAATCAGAGAACAGCATGGTAACATCTAAAGAGTTAAATCTAACTCTCTGGCTTACCTATAAGGCTTTGAGCTGTGAAAGGCAAAGAGGAAAAAGTATGCAGCTGGGTACTACCTTCTAGGATGAAAGCCAAAATAGATAGGGAACATCCTCTTCCCATGGAAAGTTTTGTGTAAAAAAGTGATAACTATCTTGGTTGTCATTTTGTTTGAAAAAATTTCCCTAAAACCTTGGGAGGGTGGTTTCAATTAAAAAATAAATTTTATTTACTAAACATTGCTTAGCTGTCCCCTGAAGAGCCTTGAGAAAAATGTCTTCGATTAATAGTTTTGCAAAAAAAAAAAAAAAAGCTATTCTTTTGCTATTTTAAAAAAGTTTGATTAAATGTTTCTCACTAGTCGTCTTATAAGCTTTTATGACTACCCTTAACCCACAGGGTGCTTAGGTAAATACATACAAAGACAACCAAGATAATGCAGTTTAACTAGGTATCTCACAGTACACTGTATACTTCAGCTTGCAGAAAAGAAAAATCAAATAATATGCTTTAGCTCTTTAACTCTTAGTTAACATATGGTAACTCAGCAAGGCAAAAAACCTACATCTCTGAGCCTCATGTGTTTTTGCACATCAGTGCTATCACCAGTGAAATTACTTTTGTGATTAGACTGATTCTCTTCAGTGATCTGCACAAGCTGTGGAAGAGGTCGGTACCCAAAATTCTTCATATATATTGTTTCCTCATGCAGTCAACTATGTATGTTGATAGCTTGGCCCCAGTTAAACCAGTGGAACTTAAAACACAGCACTGCAAAAATAGAAAGTAACATTTTGGAAATAGGAAGATTTGCAATTCTATGATGGCACTACTCAGATAAGAAGTTTCTTAGTTAGGAACATCTTTTTCCCTTACTAGGATTATATTCTTTCTACCAGACCTGGGCATCCAAGATTTTTGTCACAGGTGACAGATGAAGTAATAAAACAGTTAAAACCTTGTTGGGTGGCAGATCTGCCTGTTATAAAGTGGCTTTTGCAATAACCTGTAATGTAGTCAGTGGTTGTAGATGAAGTTTTAAAATCAACAGGCTAATGTGAAACCCTCAAATACCAGCAAAGTCAAAATATTTTTATAATCCCTCTAAATGTCATTGGAATCATACACTTTGTATGGCTAACAAGAATTATGCTGGTACAAGAACTGTTTTGGTAAAAATACATCTGTAGCATTTATAAAACCTTCCAGTATATATTAATTTTGGGTCAGAACTGATAGCTAAAGATGCAGTTAATATGTATTGGCAATATTTGTGGAAAATTCTTGTTACTGGTGTCTTGGTCCTTGGATGTTTCTTTGGCTCCTTCACATAGGCACATGTGTGTGCATATGCACACACACACATACACACACACACACTGGAAGTTCAGGTATTATATGCATAAGATGTGATCTTGGCCTACTGGTGAACATAGTCAATAACAATTCTTTTTTTCCTCCCATCAAATAGAGGGGGGAAAAAAGAAAAGAAAAAGTCAAAATGTTGGCAGGCCTGTTTGTGATTATGTTTTGTCAAATACCTGTAAGATTAACGCAGTACTAAGTAGGTGATAAATAAGTCTTTTATTTGGACTGATGGGCTGCCATTTTAAGCCACTTGTAGTTCAAAAATTCAAGCATTTCTAAGTCTTTCTGCAGAGGCTAGCTGCAAAGCTGGCACTGTGAGAGCAACCGAGTGGTTTTGTATTATTCAGTGCCCATCCAATCTCACCTACTAGTAACTCAGAAAAGAGAAAGGAGATACAATAAGCCTTAACTTATGTTTAGGTCTGTCCCCAACAAAAGTCTTTCAGTATTTAAAAGAAAATGCAATAGTAATAGAGGAATAAACCAAAAGCAGATTGTAGTGCAGCAGCACATCTCAAAAACCTTGCTCAGTCACTTTTAATAAGAGTTCAGCACAGGTTCAATACAAAGGGTTCCCTTGCCCTTGCCCAGATGAATTAGCCTTTCACATGGGTTTAGGGAGTAGGGAGGGGGCAGGGCAATTAGCACACAACAACAGCAGGAAAAACATAAAAAAGATGCTATGTATAAGCAGTGGTGATTGGAGAGAGTGAGACTTTAGTGTTTGATAGGTTTTTGCTTCAGAATTTGAGAAAACTCTAACCAGGTCCAGGCATACGTTGTAACCTGGGCACTTTTTTGGAACTGCAGTTAAGTTGATGCAGAAACTGAAGTCACTCATTACTAATGCCATTATAGAAGGTTTAACATGGGACATGGTATCTTTGGATAGCATTTATATAATTTGATCATCTAACTTCATTTTTTTCTGTAATTTCCACAAGGAATGCTGTACAAGCAGACAGTCCCGCCTAGAAAAAAAGTAAGGAAATCATGCCTGGCTGACCTTTTTCTTACCTACTCTAAAGACACAAGAATTTGACGCAAATATCACATTTGCACTAACCAAATCAACACTAAATGCTCTGTGAAGTGGATTGAATGTGGTTTTGTAGCTGAATACAGCTTTCTTTGAGTTTCTTTTGGGGGCACATTGCCTTTGGCTAGACTGAGCACAAGTCTTGATGTTTTCCAGGTTATTTTGTGATTCTGAAGTTCCCTCTGAAGACAGTGTCTAGTCTGTCCACTTCTAAGCAAACAGAAAATAAAAAAAACAGGACACACTACATTAAAACCATTAATTCAGCCCACCTCTGAAACAGAGAAAAGTTTGCATGGAGTTGGCTGCTTCAGTAGCCTTTCTGTGATGTTTGGAATATGAATGTGAGTTTAACTTCCTCAAAAAATCAGTAGTAGTAACTGACCTTACGCAAAAGTCTCTAAAGTCATTTTAGCCTGGAAACTGACCTTGGAGAGAGAGTGGTACTTTGTGATTACCTGCTCACTATATTACACTGATTCCTCTAGCGCTGCATCAGAAGTGGTGTTCAAGAATTAGTTAGAGTAACAAGAACGTACACAATGAACAGCATTATTCTGAGTAGTGGTGACCCCCAACTAGTCTATGTCTGTCCAGGCTGTCAACACCTTGTTTTTCAGACCAAAATAGAGGCACATAGGAGGGTCAAACACTGAATGAAGGAAAATACCCTGGGGAGTTGTGCTCCTAAATGGATGTGCTGTGCATCTGCACAGTTTTGCTTCTTTCTCAAGCAGCGTAAATCTATGGCTGAATATTTTTATCTAACAGCCTCCTTTAGTAAGTTTGTAAGATTTCTTATAAAGTGAGACCAAAAACGTGCACTTGGGTGTTAGCTGTCAAACTGCACTGATTCCCCTCACATATAATTTGAATATAATTTTGTGGGCCAACTGATGCCATTAGTTGTACCAATACAATTGGTCTTAGATTGTTGCCTTAGTAATATCAGCATCATGGCTTTTTATAATGAAGATACCCTTATGAAAGACATTTATCTTTTATTTTCAAACAGACTGAAAATTAGTGAAAACACAATTGTGTGGTAAGCCCACCAAATATTGCTAAAAAGTTGTTATTTAGGATAGAACTGTATTTTTGGTAGCCAAGAGTAATTAAGTAGGCACCTGTGTGACTATGCTGGTTTTTCAATATGCTTTTACAGTCTGGAAGTACTTCACAGAAACAAAGAGGGAACCTTTGTTTATGTATTCATGGACAATGCAACCTACACCATATATCAGAAAGTGCAAAGTACTTTACAAATATCTGTATGTAAAGGTCTCTAGCTTCCTGATAACTGAAGTCAGTGCTTAAGCTCAGCCCTTTAGGCTGGAATCCTGTCATTATACTTAATGCCATATAGACAGACATAAAATGTAGACAATACTCATATCCTGGGCAGCAGGTCTCCTGATTGTAGTTTTCTCGTGAGCAAATCATTCCTGGAAGACAAAAATATGTAAATCAGCTGCCCTGTAAAACATTTATGCCGACCAGACCTTTAAATAACCAAAACTCTGCATGTCACTTGGAAATACTGGTCTGTCATCAGGAGGTTGCAGGATCGCAGCAGCAGGAGCATGAAGTGTGAGGCAAGCCCAGTGAGTTAGTTTTGTTTTACAGAAAAGGGAAAACTACATGGGTATAACAGTGAAGTGAAGGCTACGGCAGCCTTTCCGTTGCAACAGTAAGATGCCAATAGCCTACCAGTAGCACTATCCCAGCCCATCCCCAGTTTACAGCCAATATTGCTTATGAATTACAATGCTTAAAATCTTCTGCCGGCCCAGAATAGCAGATGCCTGAGAACTGAGATGTTTGCAAATAGTAGTATTGGCTGTTAGCATTCACAGAATTATTATCTTCCCCTTCCAACAAATTAAAGAGCATTGTGCTTTGGGAAATCTGGTTTGCCTAAGAATGCTGTTGTGGAGTTTCTGTGCTGGTTGTGTAAGAGTGATTTAATTACAGCAATTTGCACTCACAGTCTTTTGGACATTGTAGTAAGCACTGAAATGATACATCTTACCTGGAAGCCTAAAACATTCCAAGGCATGTGAAGAACAATCATAGATTACCTCTTCCCTTGTTCAAACTGACCAGGAATCTGTCAGGTGAGCCATAAGAAAAGTATAGATGGCTGTTTCAGATGGAGATTTGTCCATACTGCTGTGTTCACTGATCAGGCAGGACTTTTTTAGTATAGTCAGCACTGTGCATTGAGTTGCTTAATAGTGTTGGGACCAGCAGGCTTCATGCCCACAAGGTCAAAAAGCACATGTGGCTACTGTGTGAACCTCTGCACCTTGTCATTTAGCTCACAGTAGTTGCAACTTATGCATCACGTTCGGACATCAACAAAGGTCTCTCTACTCTTTTTAGGACGTGCATTGGACATAGTAATGTCAACAGGCTGATGAGATCATCATATACAATTCTCTCTGTATCACTCTAGATTGAAGTACATGATCTAGGTGCACGAACGTGGTAAGACGCAACATTGTCGTTTTGATCAAAGTGAGGTTTTAAAATGCACCTCACATCATGTTTATGTTGTTGTGTTCAATTAATGAATAAAAACTTGAACCACATCTTCAACCACTGTTGATGTATTAAGGATATCTTCAAATCTGCATCACTGTGTCATCAACAAAAATTACTGTTTTTTTCACTGCTCTGGCACCTCTCTAGTTAGGAAAATACAAGGCTAATGTGATATTTTACAACACCATAAATGCTACTAGCATCATTACACACAGAACCATTCATTTCACATGTTAACCCCAATCAAGTTCTCATATTTTGACGATTCCTAGGGGTCAGTAACAATTGATGAATATTGTGATTTTCATTGTGAATCTCATACTTTTGTACTAAGCACAAATATTTTAAGACTAGTTACATTCTAGAATTATAAACACATTTAGGATTAATATTATATTGTGTGGTACCAGTTACATTGTGATCTCCTGCACAAAGAGTGTTACATTTTCATAAAGTGTCGTATTTGTCCAAAGATGAGGCTAAACAGTTCAGAAATGTGTATATTGCTAGCAGGGTATAGAAGAACCTATTTATGAAATGGCTAAAATGGAGCAAATTATGTGAATTCAGAATATTCTGACTGACACCTAGATTGAGTTTCACATTTCCTTAGATGTATTAGCACAATTAGGAAAAGTTGGGAAATTATTTGTATTGTTCAGAAGTTACAGTTCATCTCTTGTTGATTTAAAACAGTGATTAATTTTCATTGTCTTTCTTAATCAAAGACAAGAGGACTAATAAGGAGTAACTTGCTAGTCAATGACTAACACCAATACTGTTTTGTAAGCATTTACACATATACGTATGTTTGACATTCATGTAGTTGAATATCATGAAGGATTAATTCATTCAAAGTTTTCCATTTTTTTGGGGGGGGGAGATTGGCTTACATATTTGTTCACTCTGAAAGATTTCAGTATTATCATCGATTCACAGAAGAGTGACATGATACTTGATAGAATATTATAGTAGGTGGTAGGCTTGGGCACAGAGTTACATAAAGCTACTTGAGGAAGCTTGTAGTAAAATAATTAGCATTACATAAACATTCTGTTTTAATACGTGCTGTGTTTCTGTGGATAACCTTTTTATGTGTTAGTTCAAGTTCAGAGAGCTTTTGTCAGAGCTGTTGTTGTTCCTAGTCCTTTCGACAAGGATGTGTACCAAATATTTCATCAAAGACTGAGTCCTGCATCTCATTTGTTGAAAGTATAAAAAGACAAAACAATCTGTATTACATCAAGAAATAAGTAAAATCTTTATTAATGGGATTATGGCCATTTGAACTTGAGTGCAGGGAGAAATGGAGACTCTGATGGAGCAATATGGATTTGGACAATAGTCATGGAAGTATAGAGCTCTTAGAGACCAGAAGAAAACTTAATCCAACTCAGTGAACTGAAGCAGGCTCACATGCACCTGGACTATCCACATTTGTTGTTTGGCTAGTCTTTTCGTAACAACATTTGGAGAAGAATGATTCTGCCTTGTCGCTAAGTAACCCATTCCAGCATTACACAGCCCATGATAGTTGTTTTTACATGTAGTACCATTAATATAACTAGGAACTGTGCACTCGAAGATGTGTTTGAAATAGGTAGCAAGGCAACTCATGGAATCTCAAATGATTCTAAGAAAAATGTATTTCTTAGTCAGATACTTCTTGGGTCCTAATGAATGTGCCTGGACAGCAGCAGCAGCAGATTCTCCCTTCAGTTTGCCCAGTATCAGTATAAAGGAAATGGAGTCGTGAGGAAGCAAATTAGTTGTGCTGTAATTCTTGGATTGAAATTTGGTGAGCAACTCTTATAGTTTAGCCTTTTTTTCTCTTTTTTTTCCTAGAATTACTATATTTTCAGTCTTTTTTAATAGACATAGCATTTGTAATATTTGTTTTTTAAAATGGTGTGAGAATTTCCACCTTGAAGCATATTGTATTTTCTTACTTACCCAAGTGGAGATCTAGCTAGATTTCTAACAGCTAATTAAATGCGGTTTTAATTTAAAAGTTTTTTTTTCCCAAAGTGATCTTATTAATCACATTCTAAATTCTTCTACCATGTCTCCAACTTTCTTCATGTAGCTCAGACATCCTAAAATATCCAAATTAAGAGAACAGCACCTAAAATGTACTGAACAAGAAAAGTTTTATGGAAAACTGTGAAAGATTATCATCTCAAGCATTATCCCATTTGCCCTAAATGCTGTATGTAGTACAAAAAGTTCAATTTTATTTTTTGGTTAAAAACAGTATAAAAAAATGTGGTTTTATTTTTACTAAAAGTGTATGTGGCATGTCTTGATAAAAGCAGATTTTTGAGAATTATTTTAATTCTATTAAAGCCTGTATTTTTTTAGTATAAGAAAAGTTTTGTAAGAACTTGTTTTGAACCATTCCTGGTTAATGTTAGCTACTATTGAAAGAATATCTAGTAAGATATAGCAGCAACAGTGTCCCATCTGTTACCTCAACAACAGTTTTTGTTGGCAATAAAGCTAGTTAAGTTGAGCAACGGGAATGATGGATCTGCAGGCTCAAGGGGGTTAATGCTGACAATGAGCAATTATTATTTTTGACAAGAATACCAAAGGGTGTCAAGATGACTCTCTTAACTGAAAGCAGATTATGACTTCAGTTTTATTACTAACTGTCAAGCATAGCTGTCAAGCTTATAAAAGTGTGATATAAAGGAAGATCATTTTATTATAGTAAGAGACAAAGCACAGATTGAGTGGTGACCTTTTTTGTGGTTTTTTTTCTGTTATCCACAGGAAGAAGGAGTCAGAGTCCTCAGCATCTTAAAAAGGGAACT
>Ga0065711_1035107_pt1 | contig 22798 bp, 32 predicted proteins | sample Hoacrofraction12_FD_59098 | JGI IMG/M metagenome (GOLD analysis project Ga0065711, IMG submission 59098) | Hoatzin crop microbial communities from Cojedes, Venezuela - Epithelial fraction 12 v2 (version 2) | ecosystem: Host-associated > Birds > Digestive system > Esophagus > Crop | place... | reverse complement strand
CCCAGGCCAGGACGGCCACCAGGACCCCCTGACGTGTGTGGCCAGCAACCAGGATGGCAGTTTGATCATGACAGGCTCTGTGGACTGTCACGCCAAGCTGGTCAACTCTGCCATGGGCAAGGTGGGTGCGTGCTGGGGGGAGGCAGAGCCAGCAGCCCCGGGGGATGGGGAAGCGGCCTCCCAAGCCCCTCTCCTGGGCCAGAGGGGTGTCCCCAGGTGCTTCGGGGCTGTGGTGGCCACCGACGGCCAGCAGGAGGCGCCCTTGGCCAACACATAGTTGCTTCTCCTGGCTGTCGGTGGGACCCGTAGCTGGTCCCGCTGGGCTCACGGAAGGACGTTTGCCCCTTGTTTGCACCGAAGAGCTGAGGTTTTGGTGCCAGGCCTTGGTGTCATAGAATCATTAAGGTTGGAAAAGACCTCTAAGATCATCAAGTCCAACCATCAACCCAACACCACCATGCGTCTACATGTCCAGAGGGTGTAGGCTTGATCCTGGGTGAGGAAGGGGACCTCAGTGCGACTGGGGATCCCCTTCCCCTCTCCTTCAGCACTCTTTGGTCTCCCTTCCCCCAGGTGGTGTGCGTGTTCAAGATGGAGAGCACGGCCCCCAAGGCCCCCACTGGCGAGGGCGAGGAGGCCGAGTCCAACTCGGTGGAGTCATTGGGCTTCTGTAATGTGTGAGTGTGGGGACACATGGTGCTGGCGGGGGGACACACACGACACAGCCCCTTGTCCATGCCAGATCTTACAGGGTTAATGTTTGTTACTAACAGACCTGTTTCCATCCCTTGCGGTCATCTGCTGTGTTCTTCTCATGCCTGTCCTCCCCAGCTGGCTGTGGGAATCCCGGGTCACTTGGGTGTGACACAGAGGACAAGGGACACTGGCTGTTTGTTCCTCCCCCCCCAACCCACTGTGTTTTTGGGCTAGCCTGATGGGCTGTTGTTTGGCCAGGATACCCTCCAGACAGGGCTGCTTGGGATCTTTCCTACCAGGACGTTGTCTTCTCCCTTGTGAACCTCGGGCCCCTTGCTGGCTCTTGCTGTCCAGTTGGTTTCATGAACCAAGGTGTCTCATGGCTTCAGTCATTTGGTTGTTCCTCATCTTCTCAGTGTGCTTTGCCTTCAACCATGGTCCTTCACACGCTTCCATCTCTGCTTCCCCCAGGCCGATGTAACGCCTGTTCCCCTCTCTGCAGGATGCCGCTGGCCGCTGTGGGCTACCTTGATGGCACGCTGGCTATCTATGATCTCTCCACACAGAGCTTGAGGCATAAGTGCCAACACGAGGTACTGCCCTGCCCCCTCCCCATGGGCCTGGGGGGCATATCTGGGCCCATCCAAGACCTCCCTTGGAGCCCAGGGGCTTTCCTCGGGCCAGTTTCCTGTTTGTGCTTCTCCCTCAGCCCCTTGGGCTTCCCTAAAAGCAGCCGCAGTCCCTGCAGCGAGGATGTGCCCCAGAGCTGGGCCATGGGGCTGGCTCTCCTGTCTGTGGGGACAGCAACAGCACTGGGGGGAGCAGAGACTTGCTGGGGCTCCCCAAGTGCTGACCCTGTGGCCTCCCCCTGCCCCAGTCGGGGATTGTGCAGCTGCTGTGGGAGGAGAACTCGGCCGTGGTGTACACCTGCAGCCTGGACGGGGCCGTGCGGCTTTGGGACGCCCGCTCAGGGAAGATGATCAGCGAGTACCGAGGGCACTCGGCTGAAATCCTCGACTTCGCCGTCAACAAGTGAGCAGGGAACTCCTAGACCCCTTCCCTGCTGGGTGGAGGGACCAGGGGTGGCAGGGGCCTCCAGCCTCACAACTCAAATTGTGAGCTGGCTGTCCCTCAGGTGCCCCTGGGGTCCGGGCCTAAGGCAGGGGACAGACCCAGCTCCGTGCTGAGACTTGAGGGTCTCAGGGGGGAGTGGGGCAGATCAAAGCTGGGCCAGGGGCGTTGGTGAGGGATGCCCAAAGCCCCCAGGCCCATTCTCTGAGCCCCGTCTCCCCCCAGGGATGCTTCCATTGTGGTGACAACCTCTGGCGACCACCAAGCCAAAGTGTTCTGCGTCCAGCGCCCCGATCGCTAGGAACTGTGCTGAGGGATGGTGTCCTGGCTCTGCCGGGTGGCTCGTGTACAGAGGGATGAGAGAGATGGGCTTCACCACCCTGCTCCAGCGGGTGCTTTGTGACTTTCCAGCCTGCCCCACTTTGCCCTCACCATGAAGGGGGGGAGCAAGCCTGGGGTTTTGTATGAAAACGTCTTTTAATTATATAAATTATTTCACTTAACTGGATGCCATCCACTCTGCCTGTTGGGGGGAAGATCCCTCCCTCAGGGATCTCCTCAGTATCCAACCATGGCCTGAAGATCAACGGCAGAGGGTTTTATGCTGGTCATGGTGGAGGCAGAGACCCCCATCCCGGCTCTCCCTGTTAGGGGGAAGGAGGGGGTCAGGGTAGGAGAATCTTGCTCTGTGCAGCCCAGGAGTTCCCTAACACAACAGGCTTCTCGCTCCTAGCCCTGGGCACAGCACCCCGCTTCAGCCCCCGACACAGAGATCGCCAGAAGTGATTTGCTCCGAGGTACAGTAATGACTGCCCTTGCGCCTGTGCCTCCAAATGCCTCTCCCAGGGCATGGCCACATGCATTGACAAGCCAAAGCCCCACAGCCCCTTAAGATAGAAAGATCTCCTTTATTAATGAACCCCAACAGTATTTCTTCAGATACAGGAGTTTTGAACTCAAATACTCAGAAGAAAACAAGTTAATATTGCATTATTCTCATAAGAAATACTGCAACTTATTTCCGGTAACATATTGCAAAGCGAAACAGCTCGAAAAAGAAAAAAAAAAAAAATTAAAAAAGAAAAGAAATTAAGTCAATCAAACTGGAATTAAGGTTTTGTTTCTTGGAACGATCGAGTCCTCGCAAGCACAGCTCGTTTCTGCAGATTACTCCCCAAACTGTCGTACAAACAGACCCCGATTGCTTGAATTCCTTATGAGCCCACAGAGGTGCAACATTAAAAGCTACGATTATCAGGTAGCAAGTGCCCCAACCTTCATCCTCCACGGCAGCCTCAGTGACCCTGGCGTTAACGGGTTGTGAACGTCTTCCCCCTGGAAGGACGCAGAGAGAGGTCAGCCCAGCCCCCGGCGCTGTTTGGGGGTGCCCCGGGTGGCTGCAGGGCTGCTGGTGGGGCACACGCTTGCACCGAGCTCTCCAAGCCAGGCAGGCACCGCTGGCTTGGAGCTCGCAGGCGTCTGGGGTTGCAGAACCCGGTCACGGGGCTGTGGGGAGGGGTTGGCTTTTGCAGAGGGGATGACGCTGCTGCCCTGGAGCGGAATGCAAAGGGGACACGCCAGGATGCGCAGAGAGAGGACACCAAGGGGTTCTGGGATCAGCAGAGGGTAAAGGACACCAGGGACATGATCATATAACCACTCTCCTTCGTCCGGGCTGCTTTAGAGGCAGGCAGGCAGCCAGCCAGCGTGGTGGGCCAGGAGCTGTCTGCTGGCCCGGGGCTCTGAGGAGCTCCAGATGCACTGCACCGGCCAGCGGTAACCTGCTCCAGCACCCGCAAACCCCCAGGAAAAACCTGGCCACTCTGCCTCACGAACTGGAGCTGTCCCCAGAGCCAGTCAACCAGCTTTAATACCACTGGCGAAAAGCCCTATGAATGCCACCATGGTCTTGAGGGGACCATGGAGACACCAGGGCTTGCAAAGCCATGTATGAGCCTTCCTTTGCACCAGGCCTGCTGGCACAGGGCTTGCCACAGACCCAGCTCCTACGAAGGATGCATGAGGCAGTAAGCGAGCGCGGTAGAGGGAGCACAGGGGTCCTGAGGGGCCAACGCACCCTGATCCCGGTCATCCACCTGGAGGCACCCAGGCAAGCGTGTCACTATGAGATACCCCCCCCTTTCTCTCTCAGCTGGGGTCCCAGCACAGCAGGTCCTGGTCTGGTCACCCTCGCAGCACCCCAGTCCTCCCGGGACCGGAGTACGCTGAGCTGAGAAGGAGCAAGCACGTGGCTGGCAGAGAAGCCCAGAGAGCCAGGCCCTGCTTTGCTACTCACGTGATTGTTTTCATTTCTTTCTTCTCTGCATCTGGACGGGCACGGTTCAGCACCTTGAGGAAATCCGATGTTTTCGCCCTCATACGTGTGTGAATATAGGCCTGCGTTGCATTGGGACAAAACGGGGGCACGTCAGGATCCTGTCCTCACAGCTAAGACTGCCAGTCACGGGGTAGGAGCTGCCTTTCTGCTCCCCGTTGGGAGAGCACCTTGCTCTGCTCAGCCACGGAGCTATGGGGGGAATTCAGGAGGCAACAGGGGAAGTGACTGCCTGAGCGCTGGTCAAAGCCAGGTCTCACTGAACAATTACCCTCGTTTCTGTTCCCAGAAAGAAAACCAGAATCAAAAAGGGAAAAAAAACCCCGACATCACTGCTAGGATGGAAAACAAACGTGCTTTTGCCTGTGCCAAAGAACAGGTGGTGCTGCATCATTTGCCAGCCTGGCGTGACTGGGGAGAGCAACGCCAGACCCCAGCGAGTCCTCAGGGGGACACCCCTGCCCCGTGCTCCTCCCCTGCAGCACCCAGGTTAGATGGGGGCAGCTGCCCTGCATTCCCCAGCCCCGTCCCCTCAGTACCTTCGAGCACTTGATGTGATAGTGCAGGTAGTCCCGGAATGTGTGGATCAGGTTTATGGTGTTGTCTCTGGCAGCAGCATTGGTGTGACGGGGGAACAGCACTGGAAGAAGAGGGGGACACAAAGCGTCAGTGCCTCCCAGGGCTACTGAAGGGCTTCAGGTTCCTCCAGTGCTGGAGGCTTCAGGGTGTGCCGCTCCGAACGCCCGATTTGCTCTCAACAAAGAGCCCTTTATGGTGACACGTATCAAGATCAAGCAGCACTTGTGATTTTAAACACAGGGCTCAGCAGCACTTTTCCACGTCTCCCGCAGCAGCCTGGACACAGCTGCGTGCTCTGGAGGACACAGGCAAGGCCAAGTGCCCAGAGAAGACAGCACTGTAGGAAGCCACACGACGCTACTTCAGTGCTTGGGAGAAGCAAACGGAGCAGAGAGCTGGGAGGCAGACAAGGACGGCCGGGCTGCTCAACTGATTTTAAGATCCAGTCTACCCTTGGATCTTGAAATCAGTTGTGGATCCCTGCCCAACAGCTTGCAGGCCCTGTGACAGAGCCAGACTTGGCCTTTCCACGGGCTGGTGCCTTGCTAAGCGTCCCGGATCCAAGGGCTGAAAGACCTTCTTGTCTGGGTGATCTCACCTGGGACTGTCTGATCAGATTACAGGGAAATTTTGTCTGGATAAGAATGAAGCCTTGCTCACCGTCCCAGACCCGCCACTAGACAGCCCTCCCACAGCTGACAAGCTGCCCTAACCGTAGGGCACCGTTCCCAGCACGGGAGGAGGGCAGTGCTAACTTCACCCTGCCCTGCAACGTCTGTGGCTCTGAACTGCAGGAATGCCAGCCTGAGAGAGACCCTAACGGCACATCCAACCAGGAGCCCCAGTTTCTCTGGAAGAGACTTTTCCCTTTGAACAGGGCAGGGTTTGGGCTCCTCAGCTGCCCAGGAGGAAGTGATGACTCTGCTGGCCAGCACCTCTGCAGACAGGGGAAAGTGGCTCGTCAGAGATGGAAGTGCTGGGCCCAGAGCAAAGAGGCAGAGCTGGAGAAGCAGAACTCGCTGCCCTGCTCCTGCCCTCTGACTGCCTCTGCTGACCAAGTACTGCACAGTGCCTGCAGCTGGACAAGCTACAGGCACCCTTGCACGAAACCTCCCATAAGAAGCCTCCAGCTTCCACACTATCACAGCGAAGCCGCCCTTCCCTTGCTCCCAAACGCTGAACTTATTTTGTAGGCAGACACTGAATGACTTGATGCCCACCTCCACACTGCCTTGCCCACAGCAGTGACCTGATACAGTAAAGGGACAGACCGAACGGCGCAGACAGCGCAGAATGCAACTCCAGAGTCCCTTCAGCCTCCGATGACCCATCTGAACACTTGGGGAAGGTGAATTCCTTTTTGTTTTTCACGCAGCAGCAGGAGCCTCTTTCCTCCCCGCGTATCCCCAGGCATCAAAGCTGCCTGCTTACCGAAGGTGATGTAGCCAATATTGTCGCCGACGGCCGCGTCTGTGTCTTTCAGCTCCAAGGGCGGCTCCCTGTGGCTGAAGAGCACCTGTGGGGCTGTGTGACTGGCCCGGCGACCCTCCTTGAACTCCTGAACAAGACAAAGCGAAGGTGAGTCCCACTGTGACACTCCAGCAACATGCTGGGAAAGCAAATAGGGTGTCCCCACTCCCACAGGGCAACGGAGCCGGAAGTTTCCCAGCTTTCCCTGAACGGGCCGAGTGCATCAGGCCAAACCTCTGGAAAACAATCCTTTTTCCCAGCAGAACCAGACCAAAATGCACGGCTGTCATGGGTTTACAGGTGTCCGTAACGCAGCCCCTCAGCTGGGGTGGCCTTCAGTGTCACAATTCCTGCCACGGGTGTCCTGTGGAAGGGAGACCTCTGAGCAAGCACATGAGACAGCACAGCTCCTGCTGGGAAGTCAACACCATCAATGCTTCCAGCGACAGCAGGCAGCGCCCATCACCCCAGAGGAAAAGAAATTCTCAGAAAGGGCTGCAAGGTCTCCACTGCAACCAGTGTAAAGGCTCTGCCATTCGAGAATGCGTCTCGTTGCCTAGGCATTAAGAGGCAGCTATGGGGTTTGAAGCGTCTGTGTGAAGACTGCTCCTCCTAACACTTCTCTGCCTCCAGGCAGGGAGATTCCTTCCACCAGGGAACCTCTCTGACAGCAGCACAACCCCCATCTCACATAAAATGAACTGGCTCTGCATTTCAGGAGTTACAGGACTGTCTCTACGTGGAGCTGGGAGTCCAGACAACATTCCCCTGCACCAAGGCAGGGCAGACTCCCCACTGCCTCACTGACCCCCAACACAACCTACACGGCCTCTCCTCCCTTCTTAGCACAGCTCACCCTGGGAAGGGCAGGAGCATCCGTGCCCCTTTTAGTGCCCCTTTTAGAGAACCGAGTCATTCACTGGGGTTTCCTTAATGAAATGCTTAGCTTGCACTTAGTCTGCGTATGCCAGAGGGTGAAATGGTTCAAACGGCTTCACTGGTTCGTTAATGGTCAGATTTTCTCCATGAGAGCCCAGATGAGCCGCCACCGTGCCAGCTGGGCTGTGTTACACAAGAGCAATAGCTGGAGGGAAGGAGCCAGCGTGACTCAGAGTGGAAATTCTTGTGGCTGGGCAGGAGCAGGGTTTGCTGTTGTAAAAACCAAGAACTTGGGACATGGAGACTCTGGGACAGCTGCTGCCTTGGAGCCCTGCTGCCTCCCCAGCAGACCCACAAACCCTGTTTTGTTCCCCTCGCACCTCCCTTCCTGTTTGGAAAGCTGAATTCCAGGCTGTGGGATATGCTGGTGGGGAAAAGCTCAAAGCCAGAGCAGACGCCCTGCTCGTACCTAAAGAACACAGAGCTGCGAGATAAGACTCTCATCACAACAGACCCTGTTCTAATGATCGGCAACACAGGTAAACTGGTATCCAGCAAACTGGGCCAGTAACTTGCTGTCCACGAGCCTGTCGGGACCACAGCCTGGCACCTCTGAACAGATAGACTAAAGCTCCTGTTGCCCCAGAACACCCTGCTGGGTGCTGCTCCAGGGCCATGCCAGCGCAGGAGGCTCCCCAGTGCTGCAGCAGACACAAGGTGAGCTGGGCAGGCCAGTGACATGGATGAACAGACGTACCCGCACGCACTGAGCCTTCCCCAGCTGCAAGCAGACGTCTCAATCTCCACAGGCTGCACGCAGTCACTAACAGACAGGCAAAGTGGTTGCTGCAGGCCTCTGAATGCTTCCCTGCTAAGTGGCAGTTGCAAAGGGCAGCTGAGTCCAGAAGTACTTGGCATTATGCTGATTGATTCAAGTCCGCAAACTAAGCAAATTCATAGCTTTGAAAAGCTCAAATCTGAGAGCCCATCGTGGCATATAAGAGCAGTCACTCTGAGCTGCTGAGTGTCTCTGCAGCATCTGAGCTTTAGCAGGAACAAACTTTGAGGTGAAGACAACTCTGAACACCATCCCAGGCACGGCACAACATCGCCTCGCCCCTTCTGCTCCCTCTACGGCCTCCCCACCGCACTCAGCTCCTCAGCTGGCTGGCAATCCCTGCACCACAGCTAGCTGCACTGCAGGGCCTGAAGGTGGACAATGAAGTATTCACTGGGGTGTTTCTCAGCTGTAACACGTCTGGTTGTCCATATGAGCAAGACCATTGGTAATAAAGACGCCAATGCAAGAGCCTGGATTAGAAAATACACCACCTACGCCTATTGACATGGTTCTTCCATCCCAGTGCAGCCTGGAGCCCTGCAAAGTATTTACATGCATTAAACTGCCTGTGAGCTCACTTCAGCCTAACATCTGCTTGTTTGGCAATGCTGCTTCGAGCAAGAAGGCATCTGAATCGCGGACCAGACCCTTTCCCCATAATTCAGTTTCCATACCTGCATAAACACCTTTCCGATCACCACGTCATCATCATCCTTAAATACTGTGCTGAACACAACCGTGACGCGGTCCTTTTTCGCCTCGACATACCTGCAAGTGGGTGACAGAGGAGAACCCAGCTGTGAACAAGAACTAAGAAGTACAACCGGATGAGGAAGCAACCACGTGACGAGGCCAAGTGGATACAACAACCATTCACAAGCCTGGCTGCTGAAAATCTCCCCTCCCTCAAGACAGTATTTACAGGGAGCGAAACAATTCTGTTGGCAACGGCCAGTTCCTCTCCTGCATGCAGCCACAAGTGCTGCCACTAATAGAGACTCTTGCGTAACATCCCTGCAGCCCGAGGGATGAGCATTACCCTCATACTTCTGACAGCCTAGGACAGGCCCTTATTGCCCTGCCAAAGTATGAAGCAGTAGGATTTCCTGACTTTCCATCGCAACCTACGGCTGTGAGCAGAAGCAGAGTGCACCGACAGCTGTCCGACTCCCGTGCTGCTTGGTTTGAACACTTACATTGTCTCATCGTCCCTGTAGTGGATGACAGCTCTTTTTTCCCCTTCTTTGCCCTCTTCCTGGAATTTGAAGTACTTCTCAAAGACAGAAGCAAAGCAGTTGCGCTTCAACATGCCGGCTTGGTGCACGATACCATCCTTGTCTGCGGGAAGGTTCTCCAGGTCGTAGAGCAAAGAGACATTGTAACCTGGGGAGGGACAGCCACTAACCTTAATAATCTAGGCAACGCCTTAATGAAGCCAGAGACGTTTTCCAGAAAGAGGCACCTACAGTCCCACCTTTTCCTTAAGCCCTCCCAGCAGCCCCAGGGGTGAGTGATTCCCACTCCAAGCACTGCCAGCAGCCAGGCCTGAACGCAGTGCGTGGCCATGGTAACGCTCCTGGGGCTCCTTCCCGAGCTCCCAGGCACACGTGCTGGCTGAGCTGCTCCCAAGTTTTTGCAGTGAGTAGGAAGAGATGCTGTCACAGGTAACCATGGTTTTCCTGTGTCTCACAAAGCGTCTTTGAGAAGAACAAAGACCCAACCGTGAGGAACAGAGGCTTCCCGGAGGAGGGCTGCATCCAGAATTACAGCTTGTGCTGCCAGCTACTTCAGCCCTGACGTACCTGAGCCACCTTTTAAATTGCCATTCATTGTACAGACAGCCCCAGAGATCAAGCCCTTGAAGTGCAGCCTTCATTTGAGCATTCCTGAGGTGACTTTAGTCATTTTGGAATTGCATTCACACACACATACACAGAGTAAATGTTATCTCAGCGTTACCTGACTCAGGATTTACCAAGTAGTTTCCATAGACTTTCTTCAATACCTACGAAAGAAATTAAACGTTGAGAGCACAAGCTATCAGAGCTGTTTGCTGCCAGCCCAGGCCATGTTCAATCTCCATTTAGAAACATAAAATTTGGCATATGCCTCCCCCCAGTCTAAGTGAATTTGGACAAATATTAAGTCATTGGCTTCTAGTATTATTGGCTGCTCACACTCTAGGCAGAGCTCAGAACTGAAACTTTTCAAAGTTCTTGCCAGTCTCGAACTCCTGCGGGTAAGAAAACCCCTTCCAAACGCCTCACACCTTCAAAGGAGAACTGTCAGCAGAGCTCGACACAGCAGATCCGAGGGCTACAACCCACCCTCCCGTTTGAAGGTGGATGCAAAGTGTGCCCCGTCCCTCTCCTTGCAGGAAGGCAAGCTCGGAGCAGGGGTTAAGTGCAGCACAGCCGGGTGATTGCCCATCCTGTCTCAGCCTATTGCACGGGACAGATGGGGATGGAGAGGAAACTGCCAGGCAGCTTGGATGCCTCCCAGAAGCAGAGCCGCCTACAGCACAGCAAAAACCTTTCTTCAAACATAATCACTCTGAATTTTACATCAATGGCAATTTTCAACTGAGCCATAGCTCTGTGTCAATGAGGGGGCTGGGAACAGGAGGTATTTCACAGAGAAGAACACAACAATGCTGTGGAAGAACCAGCCCTCCTGCGATGACACCCACTACCACGCAGAGAGGATGCATGGGCTCTCTGCATGCCAAAACCTCCTCTCAGCAGAGAGCCTGCCTGCCTGCAGCGACCCAGGACATGCTCTCTTAGCAGGAACCCCACTTCGTGCTCCGCGGAGCGGGGTTTCAGCAAAGACAGAGCAGAAACAAGCTCCATCATCTCCAGAGAAGCACAGAAAGCAACAGTTTGCTAAATAGTAATTCAAAAATGTAATTTCTATTTAGTAAGCACTCCCAAGGCAGTCCTGCAGACATCCCATCTTCCTCTCACAGCTTGGGAAGTTGCCTGTCACTGCCTGCACTCTCAGCACGGCCCTGGCACAGCAGCCGGGCTCAGAGAGGAACACCGCTCCCCAGCCGTCACCGCAGTGGCTGCTGGTGCACACTGGTGTCAGCCGCTCGCCCACCACAGTGACTCTCTTGGGATCAGGCACTGTGCCAGTCCTCACTAAACATGCTCAGGGGGCTCCACCATTTGGGCTGCTTGACTCTCTTGTTTGCTGGCAGCAGCACCTTCAGTGGGGCAGCTCCTGCTACCCTGTTCCGTAGCGGGCAATGCTGCACCTAGAAAGCTCTGCGTATAGGAACCAGGAAAGCAGGACACTCAGTCATATGCATTCTGACATTGGTAGGTCTGGTAGCAACTCGCAGCAATTCACTTTGGGTTCAAATTCCCTTTTTCTTGCCAGATTCTCCATAAACTAATGGAGCAGTTTCCTCGTTTTCCTCCAAGGACAGACACCCAGAGGCAAACCCCTGCTGAAGGGCCTTGGGTGAACCCCATTTGCTACCATGCGGAGATTTGAAAACCGCCTCAGGAACTGAGTCACACTTCCTGCCTCGCCACCCAACCACGGGGCAGAGAGGCTCCTTCTTTCTACCATAAATGGCCCTCCGCAGCCCCGGCCCATTCAACAGGAACTGAGCCCACTACTTCACACAGCAGTGGCGAAAAGGGAACCAGACAGTCTGCAGATGAAGGTCTGCGCTCACAGCAGGAGCCCGCCACTCGCTCTCAAGTGCGGTTTGAGTCAGAAGAGCAGCGCCATGGGACTCCGGATTTGTCCGAGTGCCTGATGTCACTTGCAGCACAGCACTCGGGAGCTACTTCTACACGGTCAGGCCTCACGCTCACTTGGACTTTCGAAATTAGTGATGCCTTCTGGCTTTCAGGCTGCAGGGTCATATAAGCTGACCTCTTCTTCGTGAGAAAGCGTGAACACATTTTGCCCTTGCCTTGCAGCAAAGTGGGACTCCTGGCTGCCACAGGGCTGCTCCTTTGATTGGCGTGAGATGGGAGCACAGATGCTTCTCTAAGGGTTAGATATTAGATCCACTAACATCGCAAGGACACTGCGCATGCTAGGACAGCATTTGCAGGCTCCAGGCGCAGAGATGCTCACTCACCTCGTCAGCGCCGTGTTCCTGGAGTTCCTTGTAGAATTTCAGAGAAATACTGACCATCACTTTCGTCTTGTCTCCATTGGGGTTTGAAATATGGTAAAGGACTCCATCAAAGTCTACAAAGCAAGAGAGAGAAACGTGAGGGAACAGGAACCAGTTCCTATTTCTGAGTAAGGTTTTCCCTACATGTTCTAGGAACTACACAAAGCGACACTGTTCCCTCTGCTCCAGTCCTCACCCATACACCAAGAGAGAAACCCGTAATTGAGAGAAGTGATAATGTCATGTAGAGAGACCTGTTAGCATTCAAAGGGTTGAAACAATTTTGACACCTCTCCATCACAGAAAGCTTTAGTCTAGTGTCATTTAGCATCCCTGGAAATCTGCTTGTGCTCAGCACACGAGGATACAAACATGCAGAGACGGGAGCCTTCTGGATGGCCAGCACAGAAAGTGACTGACGTGTCCACTGGGCCAGAGCTGCAGCCTGGAGGAGAAAATGCCTCTGCCAGCAAAGGCAGCTCAGCCGCTGCCTGCTAAGACAGCTTCCACTTCACTGCAGAATGGGCAGGGAGGGCAGGAGGCAGGGAAAGGCTACCCTCCAGCTGCCTAGCGAGCTCTGCTTCCCCATGGAACCCTGCAGCATTCACAGATTCTTGGTAACAGAAGCAAAAAACAAATGAAAAAAAAAAAAAATCAGTTGCTGAATGAACACTTGAACTTCCTCGGCACTTCTCATCCTGGAGAGCAAACTTCAGGTGACGAATCCATCTCGCCTATCACCCCAAGCCGGCTTTCTAACAACCCAAACCAGACGGTGCTAAAGACATAATGACAAGTACCATTAAGGGCAAGACTGGAGAACAGGCGAGGAAGAGAGCTATGTGGCACACACACCCCAAAGTGCTGCCACCGCTGAACTCACTACTGTGTGGAAAGTCCCAGGGAAAGCGGACAGAGAAATAGTGGGACAGCCAACACCGTCGCAGCTCCAGGGACGCTGCAGGGTGTCCACACCGTCTGCCCCTGTGTGGGTCTCCTCCCCATGCAGCAGTGCTGGGTGAATTTGGGCATACCCGGTGTAACTGTGGGCACGCTGTTCGAGCCAGCCCTCTTTTCAGAGAAGTCATGAGAGTTGTGGAGCTTACCTGCAAATGTTACTTCTACTGCCTCTGGTTTATTTCTAAAAAGCAAAGAAAACAAAGGAGGTAAATGAGAACTCAAACAGCAGCCTCCAAGCTGTGAAGCAAAGAGGATTAATGTCTAATCCCTTATTTCTCACAAGCAGCTCTACCTAAAAACCCTTCTAACTCCAGCTGTTCAACTAGCAGATAACCTTTGACAAGAAATCTCGGATTTCTCCCCACTCCTACAAGCACCAGTTTTACCCCAGATGATATAAAATAGGCCTCGAAGCTGGCAAAGATTGTTATTATTTGTAGTTTGTGAACAGATTTTGAGCACGCAGATTTCCAGTTAGAAATATCTGAGAAAGCTACTCGTCACTCAGGAGTTAGTTTCAACAAGTGCACTCTCCGTCCAGAACAGCCACGGTACAGGTTCAGGGACAGAGGCTCTTGTGCAAGTTCCTGCGACACCAGTTCATGGGAGGGACTCGGAGGCTGAGCAATCCTTCCCGACACGGTGCCACTTCACCACCAGCAGCAGCTCTGCAAACACACTGATAGAACTCACTCGCAGAGAACGCTCCTTCTCCAAGCTCAGGGCTAGGAGCAAACCACAGAAACTTTCCAGATGTGCATTTCATCCTGCCCCGCCATGTCCCTTCCGAAATACCCCAACGCTACGCCAACCACCTCTGTGGGAAAAACTGTAGACCTGGGTTTGCCCTAACACTACCCAGCATTTCCTTTAGGATCCCTGATCAGCAACAAGAGAACCCTGCCAGCCAAAGCCGTATCACTCCTTGCGCTGTGGGTATGAAGACTTCACAACATCTCAGCAAACACTATTTGCCAGTTTGTACATAAGTCTAGGAGAGTAGAATCCCATGAAAGATCTAACTGCTCCTGAAAGGGATTTTCTTGGGAGTGGCACGACATAACTGCTGTGGCAGCTCAGAGGGAACTGGTATTCATAGGTCACTCTCCAACAGTGAGCGATGCAATGGTACCTCCACCGCTGAGAGCAAGGGTGGAAAATGAGAACACGATAAAAATGCCAGTCCGCTACTGCTGTTCCACAGCATATCTCTGCTTCTTGTTCAAAAGCAGGTACCGAGTACAGGCTAACGATGCCGCTAACAGAAATCTAGCTTGTAAAACAGTTCATTCACACCCAGCTGAACCAATGTACTGAAATAACTGCCCAAGCCAAAGCCAGTGCGTTGAGGCAACCTTGTGCTCAACTATGCTGCCGCTGCCCAGAGACTAACTCCAAACTTTCTGCCAAAACCTGCTCTGTCCCGGCACGGGATACCAGCTACACCTCAGTACACGCACCAGGCAAGGTGGGGGAAGCGACGATTCGATACCTACTTTTCCTCACCGTATTCTGGAAAGGTTTTAATGATTTTTTTTTTTCCCCCAGCAGAAAGCACTGTTCTTCGATCAGCTTTTTTCTGCTGACAGCCTCAATGCTGGAAGCCAGGAATGACCACGATGTGCTAAAGCTCACGATGGGCAATGCAGGGAGACCAAGGCACTGAACAGCACTGGTCCCAGACTGTGCACTGGGTCAACAACATTTGACTCGGGTGGAAAGGGAGGAGTTTAACCCCCAGCTGGAGATCGTAAGTGGAAACGATGAGGTGTTGCTACTTCTTGAAAGCTGTTAGCTGTGAAAAGCAACAGCCCTTTTTGTAGGGAGGCTGGAGAGCATCCGTCTTTTGTGCTGCATCGTTGAAGATAAAAACCGCACACTTGAAAGAAGCACTGCGAGTGCACCCAAGGCAGGTCCTTTAGTCTGAGAGCCGTGCCAGCTTCCTGCGACCTCTCTCGCTCTCATCTTCGCTTCCCAGCCAGGCCTGAGATGGAGTCTCACAGGGCATCCCTGGCTGCATATTCAGCTCGGGCTCTTGGGAAGAGGAGCAATTCTCCAAGGCACTTCTGCTCACCGAGGACTGCTCGGAGCAGAGATGAAAGAAAATCCCACTGATCCCACTCGGGCAGTCGATGCAGATGCACTCTTCTTTTAGAGCACCACACTCAGACTTGGGAATCAGCTTGGAAGGCAGTATAAATTTTTATAAAAAAAGAAACCTATGTAGGAAGCTTTAAAGATAGCGCAGTCAGGCACACGAGAGCTAGGAATATTAAAGAGGACACGTCCTTAAAGCTCGGTTCCACCTTCTCAGATTTACACCATTCAAACCACATTCACCCCCGGACACGGAGCTGATGCCTCCCGGAGCCCCAACTCCCAGCAGAGCCTCCGAACAGAGCACCTCCCTCCAAGCAACGCGGCGAGGCAACTGACAGCCAGCGAGCATGGAGTGGTTACACCGAGGAAGGACAACGATCCCCTGCTCGCTCGCCCAGTACCCCAGGGGACAGCAAGAAGCTCACTTGTCACGTTATTTAAGAAGCCGTGCGACACCACGTACCCAAGGTCGGTTAATGGCTCTGCACAACAGCCTTTGTTCTGCACACAAAAGCTTATGGCTGACACGGCCCCATTTCTGAATATTTCATTGCGCAAGCACGGATTTCTTCAAGAAGTTATTTTAACACTGAGTCGGCGAGTGGCTTGGTTCTTGCCCTCAGGGATGGTAAGGAGGGGAGATATTTAAGGGAAAAGCAGGTAACTGGGCAGAACTTTGGGTGCTGAATATTCAGCCACTTCCCAGCACACAGCCCAGTGAAGCGAGCGCTCACGTGAGCCACATACAGAGCTCCTCGCAGCCACACCGGCCCTGTCATCTACTGCAGGGTGGTTTTTCTGCCTCGCCTGGCACACACCTGGCCTGGCCCAGGGGAGAACAGGGAAGGATCAGAAGCGTGGCTGGGAGCAAAGCGAGCTCTCTCAGGCCTTCACAGTTCAGCAGCCTTACAATCCCAAAGTTTAAAATGCTTCTATTTATTTCTCTGGCTCACTTTACCAAAACCATGCTGGCTACTTAAAACGTTTCTACAACACAAAAATCACCTCTTTTGCTACTCAAGTCGTTGCTCCCCCACCAAGAAGTCCTGAGCAGAAGGGAGAGGAGCTCTCACCTCCAGCCTCCCGCAGCTTCCGGACAAGCGACGGTGCCGCAGGTCGCACACACACCATCACTTCCCCTCAACCTCCCACCAACCCCATCTTCTGCCAGCAGAAATAGCAGCAGGGACGTGCCCGGCACCCTGCAGCGGCACAGCGTGTCCTCACCGCGGTCGGCCCTCTCGGCCTGCCCTGCTCTTGCGGAGGGGATGCATGGCAGGGCTGGGACCGGGGCTGTGCTGCTGCAGGGTCAGTACCGGCTGCTGTCAGGCTCCTGGCGTGATCCTGAAGGGCTCTGCCAGGTCTAGCACTCTCCAGTGTCCTCTGCCTCCATGATGAGATCCATCCGCATCCGCAGCGAGAATCAGCAGTTTAGCAGCTTGGAGCAGAGTGACTGTAAATCCCAGCCATCCTTCTCACATTGTGCTTTGAAGCAGGACTCTGGGCAGCCAGGAGCTCGTTTGGGTATCACTTCCACCCCTGATTCAAGTCTCAAAGAACCAGACTAAGGCTGGCTATGCTTGGGGGGTTTCAGACAGTGCAGCCCATCTGCTCCTGAGGCAGAGCGCTGCTGGGACCCCTGCAAGCTCCTTGCCACCAGCGCTACCTGAACCATAGCCTCCCCCAGCAGCCTTCCCTGTTTGCTACCCTCTGCCCGCAACGGATAATAAAACCAGCTCACATTGGGAATAACTGAGTTGGCTCCTCTCTGCACTGAATGCCAAACCCAGACCAGACCTTTCTGCAAAACCCTGCCTGAACTTCGACGCTAAAATGGCAGCTGTTCCAAGCAGTGGCAACGGTCCATTTTCTGATAACACTTACCAGGTTTGAAGTCGAATCCACACCAAATCCCATCTGCCCTCTGCTTGTAACAATAAAAGGCCCCTGACAGGTTTTACGTCTTCTTGCCCGCATACCTCCTATTCATCTCCAAATGGCTCCTACGCTCCGTCCATCTAATACAAAGCCAGCTCCAAATCAGATTTTTCACCCCGGCAGAACATCCACGAAGAGCCGCAGTGCCCATGGAGAGACGCCAGTGAGCACTTAAGCACAACAGCAAATCTTTTCTTCTGACAGCATTTCCTCAATTTTGACTCGGACAACTTCCAAACTTCCCCGCTTCATTCTCAGGCCACGGAGGCTCTTAGCCATATGTTACAACAAATTTAAGAACAGAAGAACGAAGACTGCAATTATGCAGAGCCCACATCTTCTGTATTAGGCAGACCTAAATGCAATCTTGGCCGAAAACTGTACTGAAGCATCTCCCACATCACAGTTAAGGAAGGAGAATGGCAATTATTTTAAAAGCTGCAGGCATGCAGACATTCTAATCTCTTGCCCCAGAGCAGAGGGGATGAAAAAAAAAAAAAAAAGAAACCTCTGAGCAGAGCTTTCAGATCACTGGAGTCGACACAGTTTAGAGAGAGCGAGCCAGATTCAGCGACAGACTGCAGGCTCTCGCTAGAGAAAGGTCACCCCAATAAAAAAATTATGAGCAATGTCTAAAATTATCTGAACAGTTCCTCCGCTCCTGGGCCCCGCTCAGCTAACAAAAGCTACTCTGCGTAAGCTGAGGGAGTGTACGAAATCAAAGAGCTCCCGTAGCTCTGGCAGCACACCCACCACGAACTCGAGCAGAAGAGCTCCATCAGGGAAATGCTGAGCAGTGGCAGCAACCCCCTCCGTGTGCCGGCTCTCCCCTCTCAGTTAGGTGACCCCTTCTCCCTTGCAGCAGGCAGGGCAGCCTGGAGAAGGCTGGCAGGTAGCACGGCGTTGGGATTCCCAGCAGACAAAGCACAGGCCAGTCCCGCAGTACACGGTTACGGGCAGGTCTGCTTCCAGCCAGGTCTTCGCCCCGTGTGTCTCCGTCTCTGCTACAGGCAGGTAGCCTGCGGTTCCTCATCGGAGTGATCCAACGCTGCAGCAAGTCTCTGGGGAAGAGCCTTGTTTTGCACACACCCTTCACTATGGCTGCTCAGTACAGCAACTGATACTCACTTTTCTGTGGCATCAAGCACTGGTGGCTGCACCGAGAAATGTTCTCAGAGGATAATACAGAGCAGGACCCTCTTGGGAAGCTGAGATGAAAACTGAGGCTGGAGCAATGGCAGAACCACCTGCGAAAACCTACACTTCTCAGATCCATGTTGCTCTTCCCTCCTGTTCCCTGCACTGTTGCTCGAAAGCAGAGCGCTGCCTAGCTCCAGACAGAGGTGGTTCATGATCCACCACTACCACAAAGTCCCCTTCTCTGGTGGCTGAAGCCAGATGTGCTGTGGCAGCCCAGGAGCTACGCTCAAACACTTGCAGCATGCTCAGCCAACGCGGACAGCCAAGGTTTACCACTGGTGCCGCCCACGTCACGCTGATCCCAGGGGCACTGCTGTCTGACTGCAGCATCGCCTGAGCACTCCCCAGAGTCAGGCAGACTGAGCTTCAGCAGGTGAGGTCGTAACAGGGGAGACATGCGGCTCCAGGCCGGGCTTGCAAAGACACTGAGCCAGCACTCGCCATTGCTGCTGAAGGAAGGAGATCTGATCCCTGCTCTTCCACTGCACCATGGCGAGCAGCCTCTGCACAATGAATGGGATGAGGAAACTCATCTGAGCTAAAAACACCCAGTTTTGCCTGTTTAATTTTAACCTAGCTTACTTCCCCAATCCCTGAAGCCATAGAAATGCCTGTGTCAGCAAGAAGAAAGGGGTGGCAGAGGAGCAACCTCTGTTTTCGGTGGGGCTGCTGAGCTCCCCTGAAGCACTGAAGCCACAGATCGCCATGGTCACTCCCGCAGGGAGTTCCTCAGCAGTGCCTGGCAGGACCCAAAGCTCCTCTACCCTCCTAGCATGCCCACCAGGCTCCAGATGCTCCTTGGTCTCCCCATGATGAATCCAGTTCGCATGTCACATCACGAACACAAAGTCCACACTACCCGGTTTCACCCAGCGCTCAGCCTCCCTGTCTGAAGGGCTCACCTCTGCAGCCGACAAGCACCGCAGCGACCGCAAATGGGAAACACCATAAAGCACGCGGGCACAGCTTCAGCCCAGCTCTCCAACCAGCTCACAGGAACAGCTCCACAGCAGGGAAGTTCAAGCTTCAGCTGTTTTCCCATGTAGCTAACAGTCATGAAGCCCTGCGGATTTGTACCTACTAAAGGCTGTAAAGAAACCGAAGATTTGAGATTCTCTTCTCTCCGCCCCCAACCAAGGGAAAAGACACGCTGTTCTCCAGCTATGCAAATTTGTTTTCTTTTGCACAGTGGGTAAATACTAAGTAACAGTTTGAGATACATGACTAATTTACCGGAGATTTAGGGGCAAGCTATGTACGGCTGGAAAACGAAATCGAGCAGACAAAACTGGACAGCAAGTCTGTTTTGGGAGGCAGTTCCTCCCTGTGTGTCAAACAGAACGAGTATTCACCAGACACAGAAGAAAACCATCAAAATGTTTTACACTTCAGTTGATTGTTGGGGTTTTTTCCTGTCTGTGTGGTTAGCAAAAGGAAGCATTGACAAGAAATAAAATCTTCCAACTGGTTCGAGCTGATCCCCTCACATCACGCTTCTACCAGAAATGGGAAAACCCAAGTGCCACTCTAGCTTCTAGGCAACTTCTTAAGTCAAAACGAATTAGTCAAAAGCTTATGGAACAGTTTATTCTCCTGACACCTACAAAAGCTCACAACACACTTGTTTCCAGGTACTGACCAGGTATTCCCCCACTGCAGCAGTTTGACACTTGAAAGTTTCAGCAGCAAATTCTTAAGTTATTTCAACAGATTCTGGTACCTTTAGGCCTTTATTTAAAAATGTGGTTGGCTTAAGGAAATCAATTTAAAACAAGAAATTACAATATTAAATAAAGGAAAAAAAAAATCAGATGCATTGAAGTCCATTACCTGTCACTATCTTCATCTCGATACCACCGTTCAATGGTGGCTGTCCAAGCAGGTGAGATTTCCATGGGTTTTGCCCACAAACTAAATTTGGAACCACCCTATTCACAGGCGGATGCTGCCAAGTCCCAAGGACCTTGTCAAGGGAGGACTCTCAATACGTGGGTTAGGCCCTGCCTCGAGTGCCGATCTGCCTGCAGCCTGCCAAGGCACCTTCCACGCTGGGAGCTCCAGAGACAACTGACGGACCTTCACGCAGAGCCGATTCCCACGTATCTTGTATGACAATAATGTTACAAGCAGTTATTAGCTCCAGCTTCTCAATGTGACCTAGTTCTATACCATACGGTGAAATACAAAGTGTCTCTCACCTGAGGGCCCAGGAAGGCTCTGCAGGGAACCTGCTGAGTCCCCGCCGTGGGAAGCAGAGGGGAGCGACACAGCCCATGTCACAGAACAGGTCTCCAGCAAAGGATTTGGAAACTGACCCCGCCCTGCCCGACTCCCAGGCTGGAGCCAAAGCCACCAGGCACACCTGGCCCTGAGACAACCACTACAGACAAATCTGCGCACCACATCTGCCCCGCTGCTGGCTTACAGCAAATGGCTCAAAATAAATGCTGTCTCAGTGTCCAGACTCACTTCTCCCAGTCACCGAATCCCTCGAGGCTTGGCCTTGCCCTGACTGTCCTGTGTCTGTCCCCAAAACACGCCTTGGGAAAACCATCAACAAAACGGTGAAAGACAGCAAATCCCCTCCTGCCTCCAGGCTCAGCGCCATGGGAATGACCCCAGAACCGTGGCTGGAAGGAAAAGAAATTTCACGTGACTAAACACTGCATAACACCCATTCCCTCAAAGACTTGAAACCAAGATTTAAAAACAAACAAACAAACAAACAAACAAACAACACCTCCCTGCACATCTCAGGTGTTTGGCTCCGCCCCGCACTTGCCTGCACAGGAGGGCCCCAGCACAAGCACAGAAGAAAATGCAGAAGCAAATAACTTCCTCTCCTCCAGCAACACACTCAAGGCACAAAACTTATCTAGAAATGACATCTACAGAAAAGAACGTGCTGCAGATGAGTAAGAGGCAGAAGCAGAGCACCATCAGCCGCACTGAGAATCGATCCAGGAACAACCAGTAACACCAGGCAAGCGTGCCGAGGCAGAAGCGAGAAGGCTTTGCTGCATGGCGAAGCGGAAACTTTGGGGGCTGCAGGCTGGTGCAGAGTGAGCAACCCCAGCTCTGGTCGCACAGAGGCAGGGTTGAGGCACGTTTAAACCCGCAGACTGCCACCTCCACATTTACACCGACACAGGGACGCACGTGCATTTTCTCTCCAGCAGGAAGAGTGCCTCAGAACGGACTTATGATGAATGAGCGTTTTTGACACATGCTATTCACCGCCATAAACGTAGTATTTTCTAATGGATGCAGCTGCAACACCATAGCGGTCACCTGGGAGCTCTCCCTTCCCAGTGCGGTGCCTGTGCTTTGGGGGAACCTGTTGCATAAAATGATCAGGCTCAAGAAGAATAAAAAGCCTGCCAGCAGCCTGGCTGTCCTGCAAGGCAGTGCAGCCTGTGAGGCTAATTTAGGAAATGAAAAAATCCAAAACAAAACCAAACCCTGAGCAAGAAGTCAACTGAGAGGGGACAGCAGAGGAAATGTCCTCTGTCACAGTTCTGCATGCTAAAGGCTGAGAGCTTTGATACTGCTGGAGGGAAAGGTAACAGAGAAAACGGCACCTGCCTGGGGGGTCCCTTCCTGGAGCAGCCTGGGCCCAGCTCTCTGAGGCACCAGGGCAGGCTCCACCCCAGAGATAACACCACAGCGCTTTGCTTCCCAAGGCTTTGTCTCCGTACAAAGGTGCCCGGTGTAACTCACGCCAGCCGACAGCGCAGCGAGCTCACGGGCAGCTCAGCTGCAGATAACGACGTTTATACACAGGGACTCTCTTCCGAGCTAAGCTGTGCTCAGACAGCACCTTTACAGCCCCAGCGTGACACGCGCAGCGCAACAATCACTGGCTACCCTGGGTCTGAACTGTCCCAGCCAGAGATGCAGGTGCAAACCAGCCCCTCCAACCCACCCCCTGAGGCCAGGACACACACTGGGGCCGTGACAGAGCCGTGGGCCTGCATCCCTCGGACTTAGCTAAGTGAAGGGGCGCAGGCTGGAATCTCCCCCCCACCCCCAAAGCAAAAGGCTGATGCCAGGGCTCTGCACACAGGCTCCCTGTTCCTGGCTCCCCGGCATGTTCTGTACCAGCGCTGGCACCACGCTGGGCCCGTTCCGATGGATGAAGGCTGCTTTACCCACAGCACACACCCCTGCGAACCCACCTTTCCCCCAGCTCCCCCCTTGCCCAGGCCCTCTCCTGCAGCTCACCTAGTCCCATCCTCACGCCCGGCTCGCCCCCACACCGCGAGCCCCAGCACCCCCCTCCCCACGCCTCCGGGTCTCCACACCGCCCAAGCACGAACCACCCCGTCGGACCCCGCTCCAACTCTGCCCGCCCCGCTTTGCCCCCTCACCCCCCAGGCCTTCACCCTGCCCAGGCTCCGGTCAGCTCCCCCATCCCGGCCCGGCTCCATCCCCCGGCCCCCACCCGGCCTGGTTATCGCCGCTCCCCCAGCCCAGCGCAGTCCCTCCCGCCCCTGGGCCCCATCCCGCACCGGCGCTGCCCGTCCCGACCCACCCGCCCAGGCCTCCGGCACCACCCTGACCCCGTCAGCCGGCGCCCCCCTGCCCC
>Ga0065711_1035106_pt1 | contig 22800 bp, 18 predicted proteins | sample Hoacrofraction12_FD_59098 | JGI IMG/M metagenome (GOLD analysis project Ga0065711, IMG submission 59098) | Hoatzin crop microbial communities from Cojedes, Venezuela - Epithelial fraction 12 v2 (version 2) | ecosystem: Host-associated > Birds > Digestive system > Esophagus > Crop | place... | reverse complement strand
TTCTCTGGAGATATTCCAGCCCCACCTGGACAAGGTCCTGTGCAGCCTGCTCTGGGTGACCCTGCTTTGGCAGGGGGGTTGGACTGGGTGACCCACAGAGGTCCCTTCTAACCCCTACCATTCTGGGATTCTGGGCTCTTGTCATCAGCAGCTGAGCAGCAGTCATTGATCAGGCAGGGTTGCACTTCTCCCATCAGTCACCCGCATCAGAGTTAAGACGCACCCAGTGTGGGGAGGGTAAAGACTGCACTGATTTTGTTCCAGTGGCGTGGCAGAAGCAGCCCAGGTTTCTAGAGGAAGTTAGGGAGAGGATGAAGCAGAGCTCTCCGAGATGCTCCATCTGTTTGCTCCCCTTGGCCAGTTGACCGTTGCTGAAGGGCCAGGTCATGATCATCCTGGGTTTGCTCTCTAAATTTTTCAGCCTGTACTGGAGGGATTTCTTGCTCAGCAGACCATCAGTCTTGGTGAGATTTGGGCAGCCAAGGGCCAGAGCTCCAGAAAGCATGTCCATCCTTTTACCAGTACTTGTCTTTCTGCTGCTGACTGCTTTTCCAACACATGTCCTCTCTCAAACACCAGCAAGGTCTGGATAAAGAATGAACTTATTCCACTGTGCTGTCAATAAATGTTGCCCACAAAACCATGTGGGTTAGTGACTTCCTCAAACCAGTTAAGACAGAACCTCTGCTTATTTTTTATATCTAAAGAAGCATTGCAATAAATTTCTTAACCTTCTTTCAAGAGAACTGTAATTGCTGCTGTGGCAACATAACAAGAGATGCTATTTTCCACGTGATGCTTCATTAACTTGACCCTAATTGGCCAAGTAAACAAAACCAAATTGGTGCTCAATCTTGACTTGGGCTGTGTCTCTTGAAGGAATCTGGATAAGATAGGCAGAGAAGGACTCGGTGCTGGAGACAGAGGTTGCACAATAAGCAAGAAAACCTTCAGGTCAAAAATAATCCTGACCTACTAAGAATAATTAATGATATGCGTTCATGTCATGACCAGAAACGTTAAGCAAACAGTTGCTTAAATTATAGAAGTGCGTTTTTTCCCCCGTTCTTCTATTAATGATGATTGGGACTGAATTAAATGGCTTGGCTGCTCATTTTTCACCCTCCATGCTCTCAGACATCTCTGAGAATAGAGCGGCAGACGGAGGGAAGATGGCCATAATATGCACACATGCAAGTTGCTGAAACCTCCAGTGTGCTGAAAATCCACAAGAGCCTGGGAAAGGGTGAAAGCAACAGCACCATCCTGTACTCAGTCTTGAACTAAGTGCTGTGGCTTCTGGCCAAAGCCGAAGAATGTTTTTCCAAGTGGTTGGTTGCAAGATCCCTGGCACAGTCCCTTCATCCATAAGGTGGTCCACAGGTGGTTACAGAGAAAAAAGGGAGTGGCAAATTAAAGTGGTCGTAATTTGTCTATTGAACATCAGGTTTAATTCCCCACCTCCCCAAAGGGTTGGATTCATCTCACATCAAAGTCCCTCCATTACAGACATAGGCGGCTATCTCAGCCGGTCACCCTCAGCCACGTTTATAGCCAGTGGAGTTTAGAGTCTGGCCAACTGGAGGCATCTACTTCAGGCTGCGATGAATTGCACCAGACCCCATTAACAGTACTGGCTTGGAATTGCTTTGTGCTGACCTTAAAAGAAGCCTTGCTCAGGGAGGGCATCTCTCCTCTAAACACCGTCCCAGTTCCACCCAAAGCATCCGCTTCCTCTTGGATTGCCCAATTTGGAGGACAAAATGCCCGAGAAAAGAATTATTCCGGTTTGGGTGTCGTGTCTCGATGTAGCTGCAGGTTGAATGCCTCGGGCATCCTGACTTGCAGGGTCTCTGCTCGCAGCCAGCCTGCATCCGCTGTGGGGGGAGTATCTGATAAAAATTATAGTTCTGTCCTTGGTGGTTTCCTCATGCCTTTTTTCCCAAAATGTCCCAAGGCAATGACAAAAGCCCCATTGACTTCAGCAGGGGCAGGATCTTGCCCTTTAAGTCTGGAAAAGCTTTCTTGACAGCTGCTGATGTTTTCTGGGCAAGGGTTAAAGCTGTGTTCAGCTTTGGAGACAGGAAATAAAATGTTTACATCTTGGATCATTAGCTTTTTTCTGGCCGAGTACATAGCATGAAATTCAAGGGCAATATTTATCAGAGGACAAAAAAGGATTGTAGAGAATGAATTTTCCTTCTTTGTTCATTAAACCTCTACCAAGTCCCAGCTTCTGGAAGTCCCCAGTGAACCCCATCCTGCACAGACAAGTCAGGCACCAAAGGCTGCAGAGCTCTTACGATCCAGCTTCCCATCATATCTGCTCTGGAACTTCAGTCTTCGTCTGTAACTTAATTTTTTCATATTATTATTTTGGTTTCTAACATGACTTTGAATGAGCAGCAGCAGTAAAGCCAATAAAGTAAAACTGAACAGCACAGGGCTGCTTTCCTGCATGCCCCAATTACCCAGCACCGGAGTCCTGCTTCTTCTTCTGCTCCATCTTCCTCCGATCTGATTCTGTTGAAAGCTTCCACGCAGAACGGCAGGACTTTAGCAAAAGGAGAGGTGGGAAAACATCCTCTGTGTTTCTAGTAGGAAATGCAGTATGAGTTTCGCTGAACAGGAGATGGTCTTGGGTTTGGTTCTGCAGGTGTTTGTAGCGGTAGGGTACCCCAGAAACAGCAGGTAACTGTCGCGCCAGCTTTTCTTTCCTATCTGTACTGAGAAGGGGCTGAAGCGAGCTCAAAACTAGGAACTGGGAGCACAGAGATACAACTCCAGGTGCCCAGGGAACATCATGGTCTAGCACATTGAGGATTAAGCTGAGCACCCGGAATTTTCTAGCTGCAGTTTTGCATTTGAGGGTCTAAATTTCCCTGAGCTCCTCCCTAGGCACCTGCACTCTTCAGTAACTCTGACTCTAAATGGTTTGTGCATCTGTGCCAGACTGGCAGGAACGACTCCCATGGGCTTCGTGGGTGTTGGATCAGGTCCTGCCTGCAAGACCGCACTGTAGTGAGGAAGTGCATAATGATTGGGAGAAAAACGATGTGTTTATGAGTATCATTTATTCCTTTAAAGATTGGCCACTGAAGCAGGGCGGATGGACTGGCCAGGCTTGCCCTGCTCAGTAAACTGCTTAATCTCTGCGCACTGTCAACAGCCGTCTGTGGCTTCCCATCAATTACCCATAAAAACCCATTCTGGAGTGGTGATGAAAGCTCTCCGTGTCCACAGCACTAATACCAGATCTGGGTTTTAATGGCCCTAAGCTGCTAAACGCATGATATATGGTTTGTTCTGAGGCATCTGCAAGTGAAGGGAAGGTGGGATGAGGGGAGGAGGAATGGAAGAGGGGGAGGAGATGGAGGGAGGTTTTATAATGCCCTCATTGCTGAGAAACTTTACAGGGAGAGTAAACAGTCATAAACAGCTTGGGAAGTGCCACAGTAAAAGGACTGCATATGCCTGTGTTTTTCCAAATACAACGAGGGGGGAAAAAAAAAGACAATCTCTGGGAGTTTATTTAGAAGGGCTTTGAAAGCCCCTGGTAAACCCGAGGCATCTGTGTTCGATCACTGGGATCTAAAATAAATATTTGATTGCTGTTTCATCCTCCTGCTGCAAGAAAAGGTGAAAAATATTTAGGATGACCTCCTTGGTCCAGCTGTATTGAGTCAATAGATTCAGAGTATATAAATTCAGAGTGGCGGAAAAATCTCTTTTGATGTAAAAGAGGCCTGTCACTGGGGAAAACACTAAATCCCAGAGATGAAATCTGTAAAAAAAAACCCCAAACAACCCCCCCAGCACAAACAAACAAGCAAACAAAAAACGCCAGCTCACCCCTGGAGTCCGAAACCAATGAATAATCGAAAACCTAAGCAAACCACTGCAAGCAGCGAGGAGACAGCCAGGATTAAACAGCAGCCGCCCAGCCCAGGCATCATCCTGAGACCTCATCTTGCTGGCTGCGCGGCTCCGTGGTGCAACGGGGAACCACTAGCTGGGAAATGCAGTGTAATTACTGGTAGATGCCACTCGTCTGCATTCCCCGTTTCTCTCCTTGCCAATAGCCCCTGGGGTAGGGTTTTTGTCTGTTTTTGATGAAAGCAAAATTAAAGTAATCATAACAAAAATGTATCTGATGCATCGCAGCGAGTGGAGAGGAGGAGGGAGGGGAGAAGAGCCCTGTGCTGGTGCTTGCAGAGCTGCGCTGGCTGCATGGCTCTCTGACAACACCTGGGCTGGTCTGTGCTAACAGAAAAGATAAGATATTAGGCAGAAATAGGGATATTCTTCTTCCGTGAAAAGGCAAAAACACATCTGCAGTTTTACTGTAACACACAAGCATAAGCACTGAGTCCGAAAAAGCAGAGTTACTCCTGGTTTTTGCTGGCAGAAGCCAGAGGAGAGTCATGCGTGCAGGTTCGTGGAGCTGGAGTCTCCTCTCTCTTGGGCTGCTTTGTTGTTCCTATGTCTGACAAGAAGAGGGAATCTGTCAGCCTTGGGCAAAAATCATGTTTTGGGGAAAGCTGATAAAACACTTTCAACTGCGTCCAAATGATCTTGCATGTTCTCCCTTATTAGACATTTCTTCCTGCTAAACAGAGCCTGCAGTTGCTTCTCGCCTTTGGGATTCAGCTTTTGAACAGCAAGAGCTTCTTGTTTGTTCTGCGAGGAGTGCTGGTCGCAGGCGCTTCCACCTCATAATTTATTAACGGAAAGTTGTTTTTAAATACCCTGCAGTTATTTTTTAACACCCCAGCCAGGTTTATGCTGTGGCCTGCCAGTGGCAGGAGTAGCTGAGGAGATGCACAGGTCTGCGCCTGGCTTCCCACCATGGGTGTCTGGGGAGGGGTTTGGAATCTCGGTGTAAGTGAAACTGGGCCCCTGCTTCCAGGCCTCTGCGTGGCAGGTTATGCTCATTGCTGGGTTTTAAGGCTGCTTTAGATGAGCTAAGAAACATTGTTAAGATTCTTCTCTTGCTGGAGACAGCCTCTCTGGGCTCATTAGCGCGTGGAAAGGTCCATGCAACCGCTTCAGTGGGTTGGGTTTGCGCCTGCTCCTGTCTCTGCTGTTCCTCACCTTCCACTTTAAGCGCAGAACAGCTGAGCAAAGCTTTGCATTACAATCTGTGGTGCCTGGAGACCCATTCAGGGTTCGGTAAGCATGAAACTGTACTTGGAGGTAGCACCTTCAGCTGGTCTCTCTCTGGGCTAGGAAAGACAAGTCTCGCCCTCCCTCTCTCCCGGTCTCTTGGTTGCTGCTCTGGCCTGGGCACTGCAGACTGGGACAGAGGGGAGTTGGGGCATGGCCGGGTGTTACTGCTGCAGTAGTAGTGTGTACTGTTCCCTGGAGGTGTAGCTATGGTAGACAAGCACCCGTTCGAGTTGTTTAAGCAGTGTTTGCTGAGCTGCCGCCCTACCTTTGATGCATCCAGGAAGCTGTAGGCGTTTTTTGCTGCAGATACCAGGGAAAAAAAGCTGACGTGTATAAGCAGGAGGACACAACTGCGTTTCTCCAACTCAAGACCAATCGTCATTGTATATTACTTAGAGCAATTACTCTCTTGTGGCCTTACTGCTCCACGAGGCATTAGCATTACCAGAGCAGAAAGGTGAAGCTCTTGAACATCTTGGTATGTAGAACTGGTCTTTGAAGATTCATCTCATCTGATCTGGCATCTGGGTCATGGCATGGAGCAGGCACTTCTTGATTTGTTCGTCTTCAATGAGTTTCAGCCGTTGTAGTGGGAGTCAGAGGAGCTCAGCTGTAACATGCGGTGGGGAGAAATATGACTGCAGCTGGGAAAGGAGTGATTGAGTTGCTCTTCTGTAGCTGCCTGCCCACCAGCAGCCCCCTGTGCAAATGCCACATGGCACTTGCTTTCTCCTGCCAGGAGAGAAATGTTCTGCTGGAAACTCACACTGCTCTTTTGCATGAGCAGAGGTTTAATTTCAAGCCATTAATCCGTGTGATCTGCACTGAGGCTGCAGGCAATGTGTTCAAGCTGGATAAAATCCTCTTTCATGTGTCAGAGCTGGGCTGGGGGCGTGCTGCCAGCGCTATCAGATCTGTAACCTTCCCTTGACATCCTGCTCCTCCCTTTCCACCCCTGTGCCCAGCCCAGCCCTGCCTCCTTCCACTCCGCTGCTTCAAGAGACAACACTCCATTTGCTCAGAAAAGCGGAGCAAACACAAGATGATTTTTTTTTTCAGGCCCTGCAGAAAGAACGTGTTCTCCTCTCTTGCCTCCAGCAGCCCCTGACAGAAGGCTTTGGGCCAGATCTTCAAAGTCGTTGTGGACCCAGAACATCTTTGAAAATCTGCTCTTTAAGGTTTGGGAAGGGAGATGTACCCCCCCAGAAAGAATGCAAAAGGCAAGAAGGAAGACCGCTTGCAGAAACCAGAGCAGGTGCAGATCTCACTCTCTCAATCCTTATTGCAGCTGAAGTGGTTGTGCAGTCACGCGCCTGGGCTTGGGCACACGCATGGAAGTGAAACGCTTTCCAGCCTCTGCCTCCTGCTTGTATTCACCTCTGCAGCCGGGTACCCCGGCCCCTTCCACTCGTGGGCCCTGATGCAGCTGCAGTTGGCCTCACCCACCAGGAAAGAAACATTCTCCTGGAAACACGACCTGCCCTGTGTCAGCAGAGGTTGCATTTCAAGCCTTCTCACAGGCCCTGCGTGTTCCCAGGTCCCAAATGCACCATGAGCAGCCCTGGACGGGGCGAAGTCAGGCCCTGCCCTGCAGAAGTTGTTGTATCTAAGGTGTCGATGCAGAGAAACGGTGTTTCCGCTGGGCTGGGGAACCTCTGTGTGTTTGGGGGCTTGGAGTGAAAGGGGCGTGATGTAGAGAAACGTTTACAGAGGCTTCTGGAACGATCTGTGAAAGTACTTTAATTTTGCAACTGCAAGAGCCAAACCGCAAGTTTCTTTCACAGCAGCGTGCTATGAAGCCCTGCCCAGTCCAGGGGCCCTGGTGCCACCTTGATGTCACCTCGGTGTCACCTCTCTGCCCTGTGACTGCCCCAGCCGCAGTCCCTCCCTGTTTCACGGCACCCGAAGCGTTGCAGAGGTGACTGCTGGCGGGGGGAGATGCTTTTACTCAAGCTCCTGACTCTTGGTCCAAGACTTAGCCTGCAAGGCTGTCCTCTCTTTAACACAGCTAAATTGCTCTTTTCCTCTTTGATTTGCATAATGATGGCTTTGGGGTTTATTTTGTTTGTAAGGGAGCAGTAGTCTAACCTGCTTTCCACTTAGTGATAACTCCAGAGAAGTCATTAAAGTTGCAGTAACAGAAAAAGACTGGACTTAAAATTTTGCTAGTTACTGCATAAAAGCCTCCCTAGTACATTTTAATAGGGCTAAAAGACCTAATAAAAGAAAATAAGGCTGCAGAAGAGCGTTTCTGACCTTGAGATATTTGCAGTGCTCTTCTTCGGTCTGTCAGCTGTGTAAGTTTAGTGGAGGGTTGGCTGGGCCAGTCCATGGGTTTTTCCATGCTGATGAGGATTTATCTCTCACTTCAAGATTTAGCACTAAATCAGACTCTGGAAGGTGACAGTTTGAGCAAGGACTTATGCAATGCATCTGTTATCAGTCCCAGCTGCATTTCTAGGGAGTCTCTGATCCAGGGAAACCCCTGCATAACTAAAATAGTTTTGTGACTGCAGCCAGTATCGCTGTGGGAACCAGCCTTCCCCTCCCAGGTAAGGTGGGGGGACAGCAGGCAGGAGAGCTGCCCTCAGCCTGCCCTGCCCGACACCGTGGACGGGGCTGCAGGTGATTTATAGCCACCTTTGCAAGAGGTGAGCACTGCATGGGGCTGCGTGGCTGCTGCTGGAAGCTGCTCCTCGAGCTGGGCTGCTGATACCCCAGTGGGGTTATTCCCAGGGTCACTGTGGCTGTGCTGCCTTCGGGACCTGAGCAATATTTATCATTCATCAATCTAAAAGAGCCAACAGCTACACCAACAACTGGTGTTATCCCTTTGCCTACCGTGTAGGAAGAATAACAAGTCTCTTTAGACCAAAATCTTCAGTTAATAGGATGTATTTCTAGCTTGTTTCAGCTGCACAAGCAGCTGCCAGAGCCCACCAAATCATTTGTGGTTAGATACTTTGCTGTCAGCGGAGAGCACGTTGCTCTCTGTGGCTGTTTACACCTGCAGCTGTCCTGATTCAGGGAAAGGATTGATGTATTGAAGCTGACCGCTCTTTGCAGAGGGATCTTCTCATGCTGTTTGGAGCCTTCTGAATGTCAGTTTACAGCTGGTGCCGGAAAGCAGAGGGGACCAGTGTCACCTGAAGGATTTTCACAGGAAACATTGACCTTTCTTTTTTCTTTTTCCTTTCTTCTTTTTCCTTTGTTTCTTGCCCATTGAGACATTTTCAGTATTCACAGTCTAAAATGAAACACTTTCATTGATGGTTCTTGGCCTCGAGTTGTCAAAGACAGTAGGCTCCAAAGCCTGGCACGCCATCAATTCTTTCGTGAACTTGGATGCAGACTGGAGTCGGGTAACCTGCGTTGTAGCTGTCTGGCAGGAACCGCGCCGAGAGAGGCTGGAGACGGAATGAGGCTAAAGCGAAGGACACCCGTGTCTTCACTTGCAGGGAAGAAGCCGGCTGTCACTTGGCAGAAGGGACTTGTGAACGTTTAGGTTTGATCTAGCGGTGCAGCTCTCCTCTCATAAGGGTGGGCAGCGGACCCAAGTGCAACTGCCCTGGGCCGCTCCGCAGCGGTCCCTGCAAGGGCTGGAAAGGCAGCCCTCCGATCCGAGGAGTCCCCTTTAGCTGTCAGCCCTGAGGAGGGCTTGCTGCGAGACGTGGTCCCGCAGGCTGGACAAACCAAACCACTAGGAACTAAAAATAAAAGCAAGTTGTTCTTTATTTGCAGCCACAGTTTGGTTCACTCACTGCTGCAGTTAACGACAAGGCTAGATGATGGTCGTTGTATGCTTTATGATTGCCGATAATTCCTCTTTATACCACAGAAACCATGCGGCATGATGGATCATGAAATCATTTCTAATGTGCTTTATACACTAAAGGCAGGCTTTCAAAACCGTCTTAATGACAGCTAGTCATATTCATTTTCCTCTGGCCGTTAGAGATTATTAGCTAATTAGTATCTCATTCTCATGCAGCACAGCCTCCTTTTTTGATTCCTGAGGTCTGGGGCCAAACCTGGAGATGTGATATCATCATATCATCTTTGAAAACATTGCTTCCTTTAGGGAAAGAACCTGGGGACTTAAGCCAGTCGGAGGAGGGATTTCTGATGCAGGCTTCCTCTGCGAGCGCCGTGCAGCCCCTCGGGTACGAGGCAGCCGTGCATCTCCCGCGGGAGGCACGCTCGCAGGGGGACCCGCAGGCTCTGGGGGCTGGAGGAGTGATTTTCTGCAACAAGCTGGACAAAACTCAGAGTTTCTGTCCTGCTGGAAACACAGAGATTTTAGGAGAAGCCTTCTGAATCCCACTAAAGGGAAACATTGAAGATTGTTTTTTTGAAGAAGAATAATCTGATGTTCTGTTGTGATTAAAATTAATGTAGGGTATGTCTGTGCCCATGAGCTCAGATTCGGCTTTGACCAATTCCAGACCCCTGGCTGGCTGGACGCCATCCTGAAACCCCCCATGAAGTAATGGACTGTGAGGTTAAACAGGGCCTACATGAGCCACTGTGGTGTAGCGTGGAGAGTTGCCTGGAGGTCCTGTTCCTTCTGATGAGCTGTGGTCTACAGGCTGCATGGGATTGTCCCTCATGGGACAGAAATCTTATCCCTGCACCTATTCCAGTTCTAGGATGTGTAAGTCAAAATAGCCCAGCAAGACGGCTGTCAGACTTTCTCCAGACAGCTTCTGGGGCAGCTGGAGTGGGTCTGTCTGTGTATGGCCATTTCAGGCATCGTCTGTGCAGCAGGTACCATTCCTGGTACAGTCCTGTTTGCACCAAGGTGATGAATAAGACAGCTGTGTCCACAGCATCAAAGCCTGTGGATTCCTTTCTCTTTCTGGATTCCTTTTCATATTCTCCCCCAAGAGGCTGAGATCGTCAGAAATGTGGAGATAACTGCAAAAAAATTCCATCCTCTCTCTAAAAAAATATGTAAAACACAATGGGATGATAGCTGATATCGGTCACGTGAGGCTGTATGAGGGACGCAAGGATGGAACAGAAATGTGTGCCAGCCACCGGCAACGTCGGGGCCTCTGTTTTGTCGGGAGCTGGCACCGCTGTAGACTTAGCGTGGCTGTGAAACCGTGTCCTGAAAGGGCACAGCATCTGTGGCAGTGGGAGAACAGCCAAAATGAAGACTTTCAGCCAAAATATGGTGGCAACATCTCACTAGCTTTTGTCACAACTGAATTTCGGGGTGGGGTGGAATTCATGCGGTGCCCCTGGGATGTTTGTACTGGGGAAGGGAGGAAGACAAGTCACTATCATCATTTTTATAGGATGTTTTTGAATTCTGCACAGGCAAAATCTAGTCTCTCCAGTCTAAGAAATAAGCGGTAGGACCCGCTATTCAAACTCAGCACCCCATCTCCTGCAGTGGCCATGAGCAGGATAAAGTCCTGTTCCCGGTTGTCCCCTCCCAGCCCCAAGCAATCAGTGGTTTAGGAGCTGTGAACAGCAAGTGCTACAATCCATCTTCCCGAGGGCTCTGGAGCTGCTGAAATTGCTGAAGGCTTCAAACCCAAATTCACAAACACTTTTAATGGACTCCAAAGTATATTTGTTCGAGGCAAGTATACTCCAAAGCAAATTTGCCCAACACTGAACTGGTGTTAGTGAAGCTGTCAGCAAGGCTGTTATCAATCACAGTGCCAGCAGCCCAGAAGAATTCTTAAGCACAAATCCACGTGTGCAGAAAAAGAAAAAAGAATATATTTAACATTTATATCTTCGCTTTATTACAGCAAATGCATTTTATGTCCAATAGATGAAATATATAGCGCCAGTCAAATTTCTTCTTTTGAGTAACATCCATTATGAACTCAGCCCCATTTTTGTTTAGTAAATCATTTGCAAGCCAATCCTGACGGCATGGTATATGATTCATAAATCTTAGCCGAATAGCTTCTTTCCAGATAGTAGGCTGTTGCAAGAAACTTCATCTTCATACTTACAGATTGGTAGACTCAACAGAGGAAAAAATTCTCCAGCTTGAGTTACATGGGAGGCTGTACTGAAGATCTAGTGGTAACTGTGTTAGCTTTTCAGTATGTGACTCTGGAAATATATGCTGGTCCACAGCATTGGTCCTCTGAAATCTGTTCTATCTCAATTTTTCTCATCAGTGATTGTTTGATATCTTAGTGAATTGGTCCTAAAGATGGATTCTCCCATGCATGAAGACGTCAGATGGGTAAAGACACCAGATGTGGAACAGTGTGGTGGGTTAGTTTATATCCAGTGTGACCACTGACACAGGTTATCATGAGACAGTGGTGAAAATAGTTGGGAAATGCAAAAACTTCACAAATTTTAGTCCGAATGAAATTGGCCTGGATGAAAAAGTTAATTTCCATAGCTTTTGCAAGAAAAAAACAGTCAGGAGGTTTGGAAACCACCAGCTCTTTAGTTTGATTTCTTGCCAGAGTGTCAGGAAGAGTGACACCATTTATAGAAGAAATTTGAAAAAAGTTTTGTCTTTCATTTTTTGAGGACTTGTGATCTGAGTGTTGTTCTCTGAAAAAAAAAAGAACTGGAGAAGAGAGACAGATCAAAGGCGAGTGACTGCAACGGGTGGAAGTCAGCTCACGGCAAATATCTTAGCGGGGTTTCCCATCACATCTCATACGTATGAGAGAGAGGGGACAGCCCTGCTTCACAGGACGCTGTCCCAGCCCTCGACTCGTGTAGATTTGAGTTTGGAGATGAGCAAAGAACTTGGGCAAAGGACTCGGCCGGCAGGGTTGCAGTGAGTCCCATAATTCTGTGAGGAAGGAGCATCCCAGGGGCAGGTCTCGCTCTTTCTCTTCACAGATCTGAACTACCTGACCCCCTCCCACAACCCTAAATGAAGGGAAAGGGAACATTAGGTACAGATAATTGAAAGGAGGTTCAATGCTGTGGCAAAGATCGAATGCGAGGTGGCCTGTGTGATGTGATCTGAGCGCTGAGTTGACTGTGCAGGCAACTGTGTAGGCAAAATGCATGAGAAAGGGACCTGGGATGTGTTTTTTCAGATGAAATTATAAAAGGACCATCTGGCTTAGGAGATGGGGAACAAGCAGAGGTGAGGGAATAGCCAATTTTTTGGTTCGCTGGCTCTTCTGGATGGGGAAGAAAAAGTCATTTCAGGTTGAATGAAGTGTTGCATTTCTCCTGAAATGAAACAGGAGTTGCCAAGGGATATTTTGTGTTTCAAGATAAATAAAACAGGTGATTTTGAACCCAAATTTCTTTTTGTCACATCCTGAAGTTGAAAAGGGACTCGAGGTTAGTGAGAACGACCAGGCAGCTCCTGGATGTGTGGCAATCCCTTACAAAGGGCATTCCTAACCCCAGGTCCCAGCTGTCCAACCTCACCAACAGCCTGGCAGTTACACTCTCGTTAGGGATGAGGGAGCTGCCCTGGGAGTGAGGAAGGCTGATCTCCAAGTCTCCAAGTGCCCTGACCAATGGGACATAGCACAAATGCTTCCCAGCATGACAAATCAGAGCCTCACGTGAACATCTGGAACTGGTCACAGACCCAGCACTGAAGCTTCAGAGACACAAACATACCTTGTAACTGTTATATGTGTTCCCACGTAGTTAAATCTGGGCAATGTTAATTTGCACTGAGTGGATATTGTGGAATATAAATGTGATTTCCAGCTCCTGAGCTGCCTCAGCTTCCCCCTAGCAGTGGTTCAAGCTGAGCTCAGCTACTGCAGAGGTCATCAAAGAAATGGGGACCTCTGATCGCTTCAATTACCTCTGCCGCATTACAAGCAGCATCTCTCTCCTGCATGCTAGCTACAAAGACTGTTTATTAAAAAATGTTGTGACCGGTTTACTGAGCTTTTAATTAAGCTGTCGTGTTGAAACAGAACTGTCTCTTGAGGGGTGAACACACATTTTATGGTCATTTAATTTTTGCTTAGGATTTTAAAATTTACTTCTGGCATGTTTAGAATTATTAAGATCCGGGGATTCTTGCCCATTCGTGGCAATTACAAGGCCTAAATCATTAAGCTTAATGAGTGTGGGAAGAAAATTGCAAAGTTGGATTTTTCTGCAGAATTTGGTTTTGCTTCTACATATCTTTTTGTACAAATAAGCTCAGGGTGAGGTCAGAGTTGACAGCCATCTGTGGGACTGGGCACGTGGTCGGGCACATGGAGAATCTCAGCACTAGAGAAGAGAACAGGGTTGTTTACAAAAGCAAATTTTACCTGTTGGAACAGCCTCAGTCAGCACTAAATCTCTGGAAAACCAGAGAGCCACACTGCAATAAATTAATCTGCAAAGGACAGTAAGACTGTTCTTCTTCACTTAGTACCTGTCTTCCTGCCTGATTCCTTATCTTCCCATTTTGCCCTCCTCTGCCCTTTCTTTTTGTCTTCGTTCTCTTCTCTGAGAACCTTTAAGCAGCCAAGGACAGGCTGGAAGTTGCCCAGCAGATGAGCTAAGATCAGATATACATAGCCAGATGCTCCAGGACTCTACCGTCTGCCATAGCCACCGTAGGTCATCAGCATCTGGAGAATGTCCCAGCATGATGCTAGCACGTAGGAGGTGGCTGTGATCTCCTGGCCACTGCCATTGTCACTCTCTGAATGTCCTTTGAGGGTGAGGTGGGGGGGGCAGCACACATTTCTGGCGGGTAAAAATGTTCAGCCTGCGAATTACCTGTAAGCGTCACAGCTGAGACAGCCACCACAAGGGCTCTGACAAGCAATAGGTTCCTCCACAGGGATAATTTTGCCCTAAGAAAGACTGAACTCCAGTCAAGCCATCACGAGAGAAAGGACAAGTCTAAGATCCAGTGAATAATTACTAGATGTGTTCACGGAGGAGAACAGCAGGACTACATTTCCTTACAAATACTCCATGGTCATTTCACAGCGACTTTGTCTTTAAGCTCAGGGTTGCCAATCCCCACACTTACTGACCTCTCTTTCACACTACTAAAAAATAACAGAGTATAATGCCTTTCTTGCAGGAGGGTTGTGAGATTTGCTTAGCTAATGACTAAAAAGAGCTGTGAGAGCTTTTGGTGAAAAAACACATTAGAAAGGAGAAGTGAAATTATTGACATTTTCCTCTAAGTCTCCTGCTACTAATAGTGCTTTAAGCTCATTTTGTGTTTCCCTGGTCTCAGTTAGACACAATCGCTGTCATTATAATTCCCTTCTAGATAACACAAGCGAGATTCACGTGTTCCCGAACACTATAGAAAGAGTTATAAGCCCCTTGTGCAGTCCTGTTGCTTAGAAGCCTTCTCTGTATGCCTGAGGTATCAGCCAGAACAGTCTGCAAATCCAGGCCCCCCCTAGCCCAGAATTCTCTCCTTTGCCTGTTAGCACAGAGTGTCCAGCCTGCAAGTAGAGAGCGTGCTCCCAGGGACAGGCCATTGCCGGGGAAGATAAAATGCTGTGATGGTTTTATACTGGGCATTACATGAGCTGCCCAAAGATCCCAAGCCCAGACGAACTCACTGCAGACATGCCATCGCCTGGGAATGTGTAGTTGGAGAAGGAGGAAGAGGGGGAAGATCTTCTGTGAGCAGAGCGATGGCAGACGTTGCCTCTTTCTCAGTAGTGTTGTATCTTAGGTACTTTGGGGAACAGAAAATAAAGAGAAGAAAGCTGCTTTAGGGTTAGTCAGTGCCTTAGAAGCACCTGGAGGTCTTCTCTGTGAGGCACGATGTGCCAGAAATCACAGTCAGATACCTGGAGCTCTTCCACTTGGCCTGAGCTAAAGCAGCTCCTGATGGCTGCCTCCACCGCAGAGGGCTCGGCCACGCGGCGCTCTGCCCTTCCCCACGGCTCTGGGCAGCGTGGACATGACCTTGTGGAAGAAATGCAAGATTTCTGCGGCCAGCACTCATGGAGGCCTGGCTGCCCTGATGTGCCTTCGTGCCCTGCAGGGACCAGCCACTCTTTCCCAGGGAAGGCATCAGCAGTTAAATTCTACAAGCCATATTGGCTGGAAACCAAAGACACCTTCTCATAAGTTTCAGAAGTGACAAAATATTTCACCTGATAAGTGACATTTGACATTTCCAAACTGAAATCATTTTGATACTCTGTTCAATGAAGGAAAATAGAACATTACATTTTCAATTCCCTTTCCCATCATTTGGGACAAAACACAATACTGAAATGTCTAAATTCATCCCTAGGTGGAAATCCACAAGGGCTTATCTCTTGTATTAAGAAAGTTTTGGGGTTTATATCCTATCCATCAAGTGGACAACAAAGCATGGTCTATGAGTGACTCTGACGCCACTGTGGAGGGACAAAACAGCAATTCTTATGACAAGCACAAGATTAAAGCTCTGAGAACAGCAGCACGTGAGAAGTACAAGTACCTAAAATGTTCACTTCAGTGATTCTGCCGCAGGAAGAAGTGCCTGCAACATCTACATGCAGTCTAGTGATCTCCACTTATCAAGACGTTACTTGCATTTTAGATACCCTTCAATCAAGGGCTTGTGATGAGACGATTTTGGAAATCAGGACCCTATGACAGAGTAAAAACAGGGCACAGTACAAACCAGCCATGTAACTGGCTTCTTGCAGGAAGTCCGGACCGCTCTGAAGGCAGGAAAGGTCCAGGAGGAATGTATAAGGAGAAACCATCACTTTATATAGGTTCTCCTTCAAATGGCAAAGAAATAAAGGACTGCACTTGTACATAGGTCTCCCAGCAGTGCAAGACCTTCTCATTCCCTCCAGGGCTTCAGAAACCCGTGTTCTCTACGCAGCCACAATTGCTCCCCTAAAGGAGCTCCATCTCGGGCACTGACTGAGACAGGGCTTCTGCAAAACCATTAATATCCAGCTGTACGATAACGGACATGCGCAAGGAAGCGACAACGAAGCTTCGTGCAGGTAGCTCCTAATTTCTGGATCTTGGAGGTGCATCTTCTGCATTTTATGAGCAGAGTCCTCTCACTGTGTTGGGAGATGTGAGTGCTGCAGATAGACATCGATGTGATGCATTGATGGGAGGGTTGGGTTAGCATAGAGCAGTTTAATGTCTTTTACACCATGGCTACACAAACAGGTATCCCAACACATTGAGGAAGCTGATGTCCTGGAGTGTGTAGACAAATGAGTGGCTTGAGTGGGAATGGGAATGGGAATGGGAATGGGAATGGGAATGGGAATGGGAATGGGAATGGGAATGGGCAGCAGCTCTTTGACCTGGCCTCATTCCCACAGTCAAATATGCCCCAAAGCTGCAGTTTCCCCCTAACTTCACACTATTGAGTTTGGCCTGTCCAGGCATCTTGTGTCCAAAATCACAGTCCTAGCTGGATCTCTGCATTCAAAATGAGCATAGCACAGTCACGTGGCTAAAATGATTCTGATGGCCCTGCTAGTCATTCACATGTAGATGATAAACACTGCTACAAAATGCTGTTGGCTCCCAGCTGCTCTTCTGTAAATCGTTGTGCTCAGGGACCACTGCTGGCTTCAGTGCTCATGACCCCAGCCGTGGCTTTGTAGGCAGCAAAGGGCTGGGGAGTGGGAGGGCCAGGAGGCTGCGCTAATTATCTGGGCATTCACAGCAATCAGTGGAAGTGTTCAATCTCATTGTCTTCTACATAGCCAATATTAAGAACATTACTGCTAATTTCCAGCTGCTGGCTAACAGTTATGAATTCTACAGAGACTTTATATTGCCAGGGCTTGCACAGGCAGCTGATGACAAATGAAGAGGCTGATGAGTCCTGGTGAGACTCAGACTTAGCTGTCTGAAGGCAAAGAGGCGACGCAAAGCACAGCGGGTCAGGGATGCGTGCGGCAATGCCCTCATCTGCTGCATCCCAGCGGTGCGCCCAGCCAGACGGCTCGCGTGGAACCTGCGGAATGGGGGATGTGGAACAGAAGAGCCAGGAGAGGGGAGGACCGAGTGTGTCGGAACTCTCAGAGCAGGACAAGGCCAAGGCAGCTTCATTTCATGAAAAGACATGCAGAAAAAACGCCACGAAAAATATCCGAATTTAAAGAAATTGCAAAACAAAGGCAGTTTTAAGAAAATACCTCTTTTGAAGACAGTTCCATAGCAGGATTCATTCAGTTCATTTTTATAAAACCTAAAAATTTCCTGCGCATGCCGATATTTACTGTTAATCATATTCTTTTACTGATATATATTTGTAAAATGGCATAGCAAAATGAGAACATTCCAAAATGAGATATTGAAACATTCCATTATGATATTGTCATAATGTTTCGACATCATCAAAGTGCTTTGCCTTCCCCCTTAAAAAAATCCAGCATTTAGTATATAATGATACCTTTCCCCAAAGCATTGCAGTGAAATAGAGTTCTCAACACATAAACAATCAGCCTGTACGCTTCTTACCTAGTTCCAGTATGTAACTAGTTCTGGGGATGGATCTGCCACAAGCACTGTGGAGGTGACATCTCCACCCCAACATCACCGGACACAGAGTGTTTGTGTCCTGTGAAGGGGTATCAGCTGCACAACCTCATGCTCCAGAGCAGAACTGCGTCCAGCCTGGGCACGCGGAGATGGCCTTGGCTCTGTTGCCTGGAAGGACGGGAGTGTCCAGGGGGTGTGAACGTGTTTCGGGAACAGATCACTCAACTTTTTGCTCCAAATTTCCACTCCCTTTAGGATCTCCTGAAATGCCAATCAGAAAAGTAATTGTTTCTAGAGCTTTTAAGCATCCAGTGACTTCAGCAACAGAATTTGCATACTCTTCACTTGGAATAATCAAGCTGTAAAATCCCAGGTGGGATCTTACAGTGTTGCAGCAAGCTGGGAGACCTCCATGCAGCAGAAAAAGCTCCCAGACTGCAGAGGCATCTCCCAGGAGGGGCACACAGGAGCCTGAGGGCTTGAAAAAGATTAAAATCAGGTGGGAAAATAGAACTGATTAACATATGGGGCAGTGCAGACTGGTCTTTCAGGTCTTTTCCACCTCTAACATTTAGGTTTTTATCATCTGGCAAAACCTTGCACCCAAGTTTGACCACACAGGACAGATGCGTGGGAGCTGGAGCCCTGAGCTGAAGCTCCTTCCTGCCAGATGTGTCCACAAATCTCTGCTTCCGTGTGATGGGATCCTTTGGAGTCCTTTCCTGGTGGTGTCAATGGAGAGGTGGCACCAAGGCTTCAGAAGGTCCCATGGGAAGGACCTCGAGGTGACCTCACTCCAGAATAGGTGGATTTTTCACTTGGGTTTCTTTCTACATCCCTAAGCTTATAGACAAGCACAGGTTCAAAGCACCAACACTCTGGAGCTGGAGGGCTTTGAGGAAGTGGAATTGGCAGAGAGAGAAGGGAAATGGTAAAGCATATGTAGAAACACAAGTGGAGACTTCAGTGCAGGCATATTGGAAAGCCAGCTTCAGGACACGGTGATGAAGTGTCTTTCACAAGTAGTCTGCTCCGGCAAAGCTTAAATCAAGCAGTTCTGAAGTTCATGCTGAGAGATCCCGAGCTTCATTTGTCAGGAAATTTAACACTTCCAAGGGCATTTGACTTGAAAAATGGAAGCACTTATTGTGATTCAAGCCTGGTGTGACATGGTGGCTGTTTTTTTTCTGTATGTCGGAGGCTTTTACTCTTTGGAGGAAGGAAAACTTCTATTTTAGAAGATTTTCCCTGTTCCGAGGAGTCGGGATGGATCATTGTGCAGATGAAGTGATGAGTTACCTGCAGATTTTTCCAAGAAGTCAGACATCGTTTCTTTTTCTAAAATTGTTGCATGTGAAATTAAACAAGCGATTGTTTATTTCTGTCTCTCTGAGTTACCCTACAGAGCACTTCCAGCTTCTTTTTCAGTATGCAGATGGACAAGGTCTCTAGTTAATCTTTAACTGAGCTATTGACACGAGGAATGGCGCCATTAAATAAGAGTTAAGAATGTGCTCCTTACCTTTGAGGGAGTTTGTGATAGATTTCCTCGTTTTCTAATCTCATTCACTGCAATGTTCTCTCTTCAATCCTTTTCCCTGCATCTCAATTGAGATTTTGATGACTCATAAAATTAATCCGCTCTTAGCAGCAAATCTCTTCTCTTCCAAGCTTTGATGTGAGGAGCTGTGTTTGCTGATGCCACATGCCCGTGTTCCTGCCCCAGTTGCAGGTGCTTCTCGAGCAGGCACTGAGCTCAGCCACCCCCGCGCCCCGGAGCCCACCCACAGGCAAGCTTCCCGAGTGGGTAGAGACCGTCCTCTGGGCACTTCGAGCTCCAGGGCTGAGCCTCGATTCCTTATTTATTTTTCTGTGGGGAAAAAATCAGGAATGGGATCGCTGTCATCAGGGACATTGCTGCAAACGCTTGAGGTGGCCCTTCATGTCTCTTGTCACCTAACTTTAGGAAAGAGAAGGGGGAAGATGCTTCTTGGTTATGAATCTCCATCTGTAGTGGAAAAAGAAGTCATCAAAATGAACAGAAATGGAGGAAAGCAGAAACCTCTTGGTGGGTGTTGCCCTTTCAAAAGAATATTTCCCTGGGAAAAAAATTCTTCTCATGAAGAAATGACTGAACAGACTCTTTAAAGCCCACCCTGAATGTGAGATTAAAAACATGAGGCAAGGCAGATAGCTGCAGCTGAAAATCCCCACATTTTTAATAAGAGCAGGAAAGCCCTCAGGAAAGGGTCTGACTCCCTCGCCCGCGGCAGAAGACAGGCAGCCGAGTCTGCTGTGCCGGGGATGTGCTGACACCCATTGCACGGAGGACCGAGGAAGGAGGATTAGTCTCCAAATCCAAATTTCCTACTAAAAAAAAAAAAAAAGTTGATTTTAATAATTTCTCTCTGTGAAGCCCAATGACAGCTACATCTAAGAACCTTCAGGAAGAACTCCGAGAAGGCTGTTTCTAAGTCCCATGGATCTCTCTGAAGCAATTTCTAAGGAGGCTGTTTTGGCGTTTTTTAAGGCAGCACCGGCTTCTCTAGGCTGAAGCAGCCTGAACATGAAAGCGGCTTTCTGACCTTTTGCAAACAAGCAGGAGAGAAGGGAGAAATGCATTCTCATTAAAATGAATATATCGTTTTTCAAAGTGGTAATTAGACAAGTTACCAGGCTCCTGTTGATCGTTCAGAGACAAGTGCTTCGTTACTGGGTGGGAATGATTATTGTCATGTGCTGGGGACGGACTCGCTTGGCAGGCTTTGTTATTTGCTTTAAATCAGTTCTCAGATTCCAAAGGAGTCTTTCAAGTGTTGTGCGAGCAAAGGCTTTTATAACGTTATCCATTATATAGATAGCTGCGTACAAAAAAGAGGGTTGGTTTACAGGCACATCCACAAAATTGATCTAACTAGGATTTAATTAGGATTTACTCTGGCAAAGTTCTGGAGCCAAGTAACATCCTGTATTTATTTTTAAACTTGTTTTCTTCCTTTAACTAATTGTCTTTCATACTTCTGTAAAACAATTCATTGTTTTATTGGGAATGTCTGTTGTAGAGAGTCCCTGGAGACTGGCTACCTTTTTATCACCAGTTTAGCACCTGAGTCATTTAATTTCCTTCCATGGAGTTATCTTTGATCCCGGTAAGCCAGATCTGAATCAGGCTTCTTCGCGGTGAAAAGCGGCAGGCAGGAGGCAGAGAGTCCCGACAGCGCCGGGGTGACTGCCGAGAGGAGGAGCAGGCTGCCGGGTAGCAGAGGAATTGCTGTTGGAAGGACGCGTGTCCTGAGCCAAGGTCACAAAAACCCACGTACGTCCACGCCCAACGAGAACAGGTTTTCCAAACCTTCTCATCCTGACCGGCCCCAGCGCTCTTCCTCCATGATCCTGGCAGGTGATTTTTCCCAGAAACCAGCTCTGATGAGACTGTCCCAGACCATTTCTTCTCAGCTAAAATTTCTTTCTCATTCTAACAAAGCTCTCCTTAAGCAGTGCCCTGTGTGGCTCGCGCTACGGTGTTCACCAACAGTAATTCTCCAGGATCAGAAACCTTTCCTTGCTGTGACCCTCCATAATGGACTCGGATAGGAGCCGTCCCATTCCATTAATGTCCTGAACTGGTTGGGAAACCCCCTTTTAATTAGCACCCTGTTCATTAGTGAATCACTTGCTTCAAATGCGTTATAACTCGACTCGCTCCTACAGTGGGGTTTTATACGTCTGGCGTTTGGTCTTCCACTAAAGGTTTGAAGTTGGCTACAAAGCACCGAGAAGTGTTTGTGGCTGATGGACTTTCCAGGCTAAATCTCTGTCGCATCCGTGCCTGAAATAGAAGAAATCGGACCTGGGGCTGCTGCTAGTCCCTCCCGGTACACTGCTCCTCTGTGGCTCTGACTCTGAAAAATGTGGCTACCACCCCTGCTCCCACTAAACTAGATTAGCTCCTAATTCACAACGCGCCTGAAACACCTACATTTAGTGTAGGTAACAACGATCCAGTAGCCAAAGTCTAGAGGCAGCAATATTTCATCGACTAGCCCAAAATAGTAAAGCATATGCAGGGAGAAAAAGCTCGAAATAAACAAAACCACAATCTGCTCTTATAAAAATATATTTGAATAGTATGTGCACAGCAGACTGGGTTCCCCTCAGGGCATTTCCAACATCTCTGAGGGTTCGAATGGGTAACAGCTCTGAAATGTGACATATTTTCAGCCCTGAAAAGCTCAGAGTTGTAGTAATTACTAACTCTTTTCTTTAAGTAGGAATACATTGGCATTGGATTATATTTTATATTATTTTTAAACAACAGTAGCACAATGACAGTTTCGGCTGTCTATTTTAGGAAGAGAGGAGTTTTTAAGGGAGGTTATAGGAGAAGCGATGCTGGCGCTGACGGTGCCAGGGCTGTGATGGGTGGAAGGTGACCTCATCTCTGCGTGCAGTCAGACTGGCTGGGCAATCCCTCGCCTTTCAGGCTTACATGGTATCAAGCCAGGGCAACAGACACGATGAGGATTCACCTCCAGACGATCCCGGCGGTAATACTGTTTGCAGTATCAGTGAGACACCTAACCTGGTGTCTGCAGTCCTGGAAACCACAAGAAGTGTTGATTAATTGAAAAAAAAAAAAACCCACAACAGAGAAATGGAGTCTGATGCTTAAGGGACATTTTCAGTTATGACTAAATTACAATACTAATTTTTTAATAAGTATGCAAAGTATGTACGCTGCAAGGAGGGAAAGGCAAGCTAATTCACGGAGCTCTAACTAGGGCTAATGCAATAATGCTGAGACGGGGAGCGTCTACACTGAACACCAGGGAGAATCGCTTGACAGGGAACTGTATTTCCATAAATTAAATTCTCACAAGAAACTCCATTACTGGAGGTGCTGAGAATGAGCTGATATCGAGCGAGACACGCTGCGTTGAGCGGGGACTGGTGCCCTGGCAGGTGCTGCCCACGGGGGATTTGGACAATATTTTCTGCATTGGGAAACGCTGATTCATCAAATGCAGAACTTTGGTGTTCTTTTTCTTTTCAACTGGCTATATGTTGGTTTTGCTAAAAATTGTCTTCAAGTCCTGCCTGCTATTTGGAGAGAAAATCTCCAGCCAGAAATTTTCTCTGTGGTTAGGGCTTGCACTGGGAATCACAGAATCACAGAGTGGTAGGGGTTGGAAGGGACCTCTGTGGGTCACCCAGTCCAACCCCCCTGCC
>Ga0065711_1035105_pt1 | contig 22800 bp, 23 predicted proteins | sample Hoacrofraction12_FD_59098 | JGI IMG/M metagenome (GOLD analysis project Ga0065711, IMG submission 59098) | Hoatzin crop microbial communities from Cojedes, Venezuela - Epithelial fraction 12 v2 (version 2) | ecosystem: Host-associated > Birds > Digestive system > Esophagus > Crop | place... | reverse complement strand
CCAGGACACGGTTGGCCCTCTGGGCTGCCAGCGCACATTGCCGGCTCATGTCCAGCCTTTCGTCTATCAGTACCCCCAAGTCCCTCTCAGCAGAGCTGCTCTCGATCCTTTCATCCCCCAGCCTGTATTGGTACTGTGGATTACCCCGACCCAGGTGTAGGACCTTGCACTTGGCCTTGTTGAACCTCATGAGGTTCACACAGGCCCATTTCTTGAGATTGTCCAGGTCCCTCTGGATGGCATCCCATCCTTCTGGCATATCAGCTGCACCACTCAGCTTGGTGTCATCTGCAAACTTGTTTGTGTATGTATTACAGGATGGATTTTGGAGAGGGAAGCTCAGTAGTGTTTAGTCATGGCCCTTTGGTTTTGTCCACTGATTTCATTGTCCTGGTCTCACAGCACCCAGTCGAGACACGCATTTCGTTAGTAATTAAGCGAATGGAAAATGGCTGGCAAAAGTTTGGCCCATGGCACATTTCATTTCACAGACCGCTGAGATCAAGGGATCAGAGAGAGCAAGCTGAAGCTTACCATGTGTCACTAGCTCTCCGAGGACCTGCCACGCTTGCTTACAAACATGATTTTACCAGTTCAAGCACTGAGTCTGAAGCCCTGTTTGCATATGACAGCATATGCCAGATGAGTTTTGTTTTGCAAAATCCAAAGTGGGAATGACCGGGATGTAATCAAAAGTCCCTGACTGGGAAGGGTTAGATAAATGATTCTAGGTTCAATCCATCTCCTTTGTTAATCTTATTATTCAATGACTGCTTAGAGCCATCCCATGCTCATTTAAACTAAATACATAACCCAATTAAAACAATCCTGAGCTATCTAGATCGACAAAAGCAGAGGGAATCCCAGTGCTTCTGACATTTCGGATCGTTCAGGCCTCCAGAGTATGAATATCTATATTGCTATCTTATCTTCTTTCATCTCAACCATCATTCATAAATTGCACATATGGGTTAGGAGGTTGTCATATTTCATACATGGTGCAATAGTTCCAGCTAATTTCTTTAGTAAACCAGCACCTACAGACATTACTGGATACTGAAATCCCCTGGTATGGCTCTATGTCCAACTACAGGATACAGGACTTAGGTCTGCAAATCCACTTGGGTCCCTGGGGTCATGGGCATGTGTTGAAGTGATGGCAAGAAAGGACAGAGGAAAAGGGTGGAGTTGGAAATATTCGGTCCATCCGCACAACGGCTTTCCTAGTAGAGCTGGAGCCTTACCAAAGGCCTGATGGCTCTCTTTTGCTGTAGGAAATAATCTGCTAACTAGAGAGTTCACAGTGGAAGCAAACAAGGAGAAGGGGGTAGTTAGGCTGAAACAATGAAATGCTTTTCTCATCAACTGTGCTTAAACCCAGCTGCAAGTTGATCTGTTTGCTAGGAACAGGCAAGTAAGATCTTTCCAGGGGATTCTCACAAGGTTGCGACTAAAAGCAAGGAATGCTCAAGAAATTAAAGTGAAAACTTAACTAAAACAAGGGCAAAAAACTCATGGCAAACACAGAGCTCAGCAAATAACTCCATGGATATAATTTCTTCCATGGATTTTGTACCATTTAAGTTCACAAACTGTTCATGAACAGATTGCAAAATTAAAACAAGCAAACAAATGAGAAAACATTTATTCATTGTTGGAATAATTGATATACAATATGTTACGAGTTAGAGATAATTCTTGGTCTCCAAATTGTATCAGCCAGGATCGCATGACTGTATTAATTTGCACTGCATAACTGTCATACGAGTCAGATGGCTCTGCAGGACTTGAAACCACCACAAGTCATCTCAGTGGTGAATGGAAAGCTTTGACATATCAAAGACAGTGGAGGACTTAGTGGAGCCAGGGAAGAGAAGACAGAGAAAGACAACTTAAGTCAAGGAGATGGAGCAGCTGCCTTACAAGGAGAGATGGGAAAGGCTGGGGGACCCTTCAGTTTGGAAAAAAGGCAGCTGAGAAGGGATACGACTGAGTTCTACCAGCTCACAAAGGTGGTGGGTAAGGTCAAAGGACAAAGTGATCCACCCATCCCTCAATACTATAACCAGTACAGCACCCCAAGAGCTGCTTCTTGGGGGGGTCCACTGAGCTGATGCATTTCTGCCAGGGGTGCTCTGCCCAGCAACAGAACAGCACCAGGGAAGGCAAGCAGGCCTCCCAGCTAAAACAACAGTTGTGGCCAGAAGGTGATGGAGGAAGACTTGCAACTAGACCATCGATCAGAGCATTCAGGCATTTCTTATGTCCTTTATCTATTTGCTGTGGGGTGCCCTTCACACAGGATAACTAACCTGTAAACAAAATGCCTCCCAGTTGTATAAACTTGCACAGGTGTGGAAGAATATGCAAGTGACACCATCACAGCCCACCTTGATTTTGGTGTGAACAGTTCAGGTCAGATGGCACATCCCTGCTCATCTGCTTGGACTAGCACATGGTTTCCTCACCTCTGTGCCTGGGAAGATCATGGAACAGGTCCTCCTAGAAGCTATGCTAAGGCACATGGAGGACAGGGAGGAGATTCGAGACTGCCAGCATGGCTTCACCAAGGGCAAGTCCTGCCTGACCAATTTAGTGGCTTTCTATGATGGCGTGGCTAGATCAGTGGACAACGGAAGAGCTATGGATGTGATCAGTCTGGACTTCTGTAAAGCCTTTGACACAGTCCCTCACAACATCCTTCTCTCTAAATTGGAGAAATACGGATTTGATGAGTGGACTGTTTGATGGTTAAGGAGCTGGTTGGTTGGTCGCATCCAGAGGATAGTGGTCAATGGCTCGATGTCCAGATGGAGATCAGTGACAAGTGGTGTCCCTCAGGGGTCCGTACTGGGACCGGTGCTGTTTAACATTTGCATCAATGACTTAGACAGCAAGATCGAGTGCACTCTCGGCAAGTCTGCAGATGACACCAAGATGAGTGGTGCAGCTGATATGCCAGAAGGATGGGATGCCACCCAGAGGGACCCGGACAATCTCAAGAAATGGGCCTGTGTGAACCTCATGAGGTTCAACAAGGCCAAGTGCAAGGTCCTGCACCTGGGTTGGCACAACCCTCACTATCAATATAGGCTGGGGGATGAGGGAATTGAGAGCAGCCCTGCCGAGAAGGATTTGTGGGCACTGGTAGGTGAAAGGCTAGACATGAGCCACCAATGTGTGCTCGCAGCCCAGAAGGCCAACCATATCCTGGGCTGCATCAAGAGAAGCGTGGCCAGCAGGTCAAGGGAGGGGGATTCAGCCCCTCTGCTTTGCTCTGGTGAGACCCTACCTGGAGTCCTGCGTCTAGCTCTGGAGCACCCAGCACAAGAAGGACATGGAGCTGGTGGAGGGGGTCCAGAGGAGGGCCACAAAGATGATCCAAGGGCTGGAGCACCTCTGCTGTGAGGAAAGGCTGAGAGAGTTGGGGCTGTTCAGCCTGGAGAAGAGAAGGCTGTGAGGAGACCTTATAGCAGTCTTTCAGTACCTGAAGGGAGCCTATAGGAAAGATGGGGGAAATATTTTCAGCAGGGCTTGTTGCGATAGGACAAGGGGTAATGGCTTTAAACTAAGGGAGGGTAGATTTAGACTACATATAAGGAAGAAATTTTTTACAATAAAGGTGGTGAAACACTGGAATAGGTTGCCCAGAGAGCTAGTGGAGGCCTCATCCCTGGAAACATTCAAGGAGAGGTTGGATGGTGCTCTGAGCAACCTGATCTAGTTGAAGACATCCCTGCTTACTGCAGGGGGTCTGGACTAGATGACCTCTAAAGGTCCCTTCCAACCCAAAGCATTCTATGATTCTATGATTCCTTGCTGGTCATGTAGGAGCTGGGCTTCCCAATGTCAGAAATGCTATGAATTCAAAGCAGTAGAATGAGTGGAATACTACTGCTTTCATTAGTAGAATGAAAGAAACTCAGGAAGACAGTAAATCTGATTTATTTGCTGTATGCACAGAGGCTCAGCTATAGGATGTTCTTGTGCTCATATCTTTGGTCAGTAGCAGACATCAAGGGTGAGGAGTGCGTTAATCAGTATGCAGCCTCCACAATGTGTTTTATATTCTCAGTTTGCTTTCCTGCTTTCCTGCTTTCCTGACACGGCTTTAAATTCCTCACAGTACTGATGAAGCTACTTCTCTTTCTCACCCACACCTTCTCCTTTCACTCCCCTGTGCCCTTTCACGCTCTGAATATGCATTTGAACCTGGCAGACACGGATCCCTGCTCTGCGACAGGGCCTTGACTTTTTTTCTTCGCTTTTTTTTTCTATTTTTTCTTCTTTTGCACCTGCAAATGATTGTGGGTGTGATTTTCTGTCATCAGTTATACAGGAGTATAATTTGTGCCTCTCAGAGGGCTTAGCAAAACTGCAGGCGCTGCTTCATTTGTGCCCAGTTCTGGAAAGCAAAAAGCACCTGCAATTATGCATCCATGGGTGCAAATTATAAGGATAATTCTCAGACAAGATTGGGAATTTTCCAGTGAGCTGGCTTTTTGCTGGGAAACAAAGAAAACAAAACTGATCTACCTGAGCTGAGGGTTTTTTTGTGGGAATGTTCACACCCGTTTCAACAATGATGGCATTTGTGGGATGAACCGCACAGCACGATAATCAGCTTTTTCCAACTCAGAATAGCAAGAACTCAGAATTTAGAGCATTTACTGAAGATGGGAGTGTCAATGTCAAATCTCTCTTTACCTAACTCACAACAAGTAATTGGTTCTGCAGTCACACATCTCCAGTACATGCCCTACCTGTGAGGCCACCAGTGATTCTTTCCCAATGTCTTCGGTTGAAGTTTTCTCACCTAAAATATTGAGTCAACTCTAGGAAGTCTGGCTGACTGCCTCAGCACCCACAGGACTTCTTAAGTCCATAAAAGACTAAGGGTCACAGCTGGGTCTTCATTTAGACAGGGCAAAGCCCTGGACAGTGCACGCTCAAACCTTTCTGACAAGCCATAAATGACTGAGTTGATGTTCCAAGTGATCACCTCCCTCAGAGTTTTGGCTTAGGGCTTTGGAGGCGTTCACACTGAGCAAAGGAGCTCCCAATAGTCTTTGCAGCTTGTGCATTTACCTAAAAACGTATTATCTTCAGGTAAAGCCCAGAGATCTGACTTCAGAACAAACCCTCCAGATTGAAAGTAGGAAACTTAAAAACCTAAACACATTATGGATCACCCCATGCATCCCACCTTCTCGAGGCAGAACAAAATAAAGATTTGGTAGTGTTGGTTTCTTAAATGCCTGTTAATAACTATAAATAACTTTGAAATTTAGGCAGGCTTAGTCCAGATGGCTTTGGGTAGTCCACGCTGTGGGCCATATCTTCCTGCTTTTTCTGTAGGAGGATACACATATTCATCTTTCTCCATGTGAGAAAACAGCGCACATCTTTTACAGCCCATTTCCCTCTTCCTAGAAGACTGTAATCACAAGAGTAAAACCAGCTGGTGCAGCCTCCAACAAACAGCCCTGGCCAGCTGTAGTTGAAGGAAACCTGGTAGAAAGGCCATATGAAGAGGTGTCTGCGGCTGTACGTGGGGCTCCTACTTCCCTTTCCACACTGCAACACAGCTGAGGTGTGGAGATGAGGCCAAGGCAGAGAGTGAGATGTCTCACAAAGTTTTGCTGACGCAGGTCCTTCATTGTGGATGTCCTCTCTTTGATTCGAGTGCTACTCCACAGTCAGGAACAGGTACCAGAGCACTTTCCTCCACTGAAGGTGCAGACTAGTCCTGACCTATTTTTAAATACAGTGGTGAAAATCTTTGGTGATAAGAATGAGAAGTTTGGAACGACTTTTTTTTGTGGTCAGAGCCTCTTACTTCTAAAGAACTAATCTGAACAGATGAATCTTAACTCAGCTGCTGCTCAGTCCTCTGAGCTTCATTGCTCAGTGACAGATGACATTTCTCCTGCAGCCTTGTCAAAAAAAGAACAGCACTAAATTGAAGCTCTGTCTCACCCTGCTTCATTAGAACATAATGAGGCAAAATTACAGGGTTTGCTGGCACCGCTCAGCATTTCAGCACCGTGATGGTCCTCAAAGCCAGCAAAGTAAGAGAGCTGCCAGTCCCTCCTGCAGCACGTGGAATTGGCTGGGGGTCAGTGCAGAAGATCCACAAAGGCTTTTCTAAGGCGTCTGCCCTCATGATAGTGTCTGGCATGCTAACAAAATCAGAACTAGCCCCAACGGCACCGGGGGCAAACAGGGCACATGTAGCAGTCAAGAGACAGTGGAGCCGAGCTGCTCCGGCATTGCCATTCCTAAGGGCTGCAAGGGGCGTTAATGGGCCCCATGTGCTATGGGAATGCAAAGCTCTGCGTGGGCCGGGAGATTTATGCTCTTGACATTAGGGGGAACTTCCTGACTAAGAGCTAATTGCTTTGGACTGTGAGTTCCTCTGCTCCAAATTACTGTAACTTTATTGAACAGTAAACCTAAGGGAGCAGCAAAGCCAAAGACGGACGGTTGTCCTGTGTAAGATGCCACTGGTTTAACATCATGTTTCTGAGGATGTGGAGCATGCAGGATTTTTGTTTAATGAAGTTCATATTTATTTGTCATTTAGGTGTCATAAAAAGATGAGACTGGTCTCATTATTGTTGTTTTCCAGTTTATGTCTTCAACAAGGGCCAGCAGTGAAGGTATGTGGAAGAACATAGGAGCAGACCAAAGCTGTAGTGCTTTCCCAGTCTTTCCCAGTCTTTAACAAGCTACGGCATGTGCCGAGCCACAGATAGTGCCTTTGTATTTTAGTAATCTTCAGTCATTTCAGTGATTTTTATGAATTTGTACATTAATGAACTCACATAAACTGCTGGCAGCCCAAATATCCCACAGCTCAACTGAATATTACGTGAAGAACCGTTTCCTTTTGTTTGCTTTTTCTTGCTGTTTGCCAATCACTACCCTTCCTACATGGTATTTAGGTGATCCTCTTCTTTTATAGGTGCAGGTTGCAGCATAGTTTACTTGACAGAATGATATACTTGAGACTGACAGAATGATATACTTGAGACTGACAGAATGATATACTTTAGACCAGACTCAGAGATCCAACTGTCCCATTTTTTGTTCATCTCTGACTGCTGACCATCAAACCCAAAGTTGAGCTCCCTGTGGGGACAGAATCAATGCTTTTGAAGGATCTTCTTGAGATGAGGTCACCTGAAGACATGGACATTCAGTCATAAGCTTAATGGTCCAATAACTTTGTTTTTACCTGTGTAACCCATTGAGGCACTGAACAAATGTTTGGATGCTCAATCAGTGACAGGAAACATGAAAGCAAGTAGAGGGGCACACTGCAAAAGGAGAGCAAAATAGCTCTGCAAGAGGGAAGATGAGTGGATCTGAAAAGATCTGGAGAGGCCACATGCACAGAGGTGCAGTGATAAATGGAGATGTCAGTGCAATGGAGGGAAAAAAAAAACCTAATGTTCAGTGATTTAGGTTGGTCTGTGCCCAGTTTGCAACAGTTTGATTAGAATGTGTACACAGAATTAAGAAAATCACAGACCGTAAGAATGCCGAAAACCGAGAAAAACAAGGTCCCTTTTGAAGGACCCCAACTCCCACCACCACACAATTAACAACTTTTATTCCCCAGTGCCTTATTAACGCAGAATTGTCAGGCTCCACTGCGAACCTTGAATAATTCATCCCTGTGGTTCCCTGAACATCCAAACGACACAGAAATTTAGTCAGTTAACTTATCTAGGAAGGCCTTCTCCTCTTTCTTGTACTGCTTACATTGCAGTATATTGCTGGCATCATTTAAACTGTTACTGGCAAATAATATTGTTTTATGCATTATAAATAGAAATCAGGCAGCAAATGAAATTAAATGTGGACTGGAGAGCACAAATTCCTGAGCAGAACAGCCTGTGTGTCTGACAGGAAACAGAAAAACTTTGTTAAGTTTGCCCCTGACCAGCCTAATTTGATCTTTGATTTTTATATTTTTCAAATGTGGTATCACATGTCTACAAAACGTAACAGCTTCTTGAAACCAAAAACAAAACCACTAATATAAGGTTTCTCCAGGGCATCCCAAATTATTTAAAACTGAATTAGTCTGAATTCTGCTTTTGCAGCGTTCCTGTGCAACAGATATCAGTAAACAGCAGGTTAAAAATATACAATGTCAGGGTTATACAGGCAAAAAATAGCAGCAGATATCTGTGAAGGACAGGTCAGCAACAAATCCCCACTTTAGTTATAAATGCCTTTCATCTCTAAGAAAGATTGTGGTGACGCTCCAACTCCTTAACCTAAGTAAAACATCAGGTATGCTGCAATCCAAGATGCCCTGCAGTGAGCTGGTGGAGAATCGTACCCATCTTTCAGGATTTTCCCTTGCCATCAGGTTCTGTACCACTCAGGCATCTTCCACATAAAATATGAAGCAAATGTAAAAGTTCTCACTAAATTTCTCAGAGTATTCAGATTATTTTTGTATATGTTGATTAATTTTACAGAATTTTTTTTGGTTTGCTTCCAGTTGTAACTTTCACAAGAACATTGTGGACGCTTTTGGTGGCAATTAGAGCAAAAACTGTTGATTTTCCAACAGTGTCTATCATTTTCTGTTGGGGTAGCAAGGCCTTTTGGAAGATGAAGATTAATCTTTCCCGCTTCCTGGCTCCTAAAGATAGCACCCAGGCTCTCCTCTAACTGCACTGCAGGTTCATTTCACAGCTAAAAGCTCTCAACTCCTTGTTATCAATGCTCTGTTCATACCGCTCCCTTGCTTCTTCCTCAACTTGCTTCCTCTTTGGCATGTTAGAGAAAGATCTAGCCACCTCGACAGTTCCCATATCAATACTCAACATGAATTGCAAGAATCCAGTCTGCTAATTGCTAATGGGATGTTTCCTCTACAGGCATCTTTGGGGCTTTTTGTAAACCCAAAGAGTCAAAAAGTGTTGGGTTAGAATCAGATCATTTTCAGTTTTGTGTTGCAAACCTTGAAACATTTTCATTTTTTCAATGAGATTCACATGGGAAGTTTCATGTAAAATATATTTCCCCTGAAAACACATTTTGTTTTTTGAGAAGCCCAGCTTTTCTCTCCAGTTCAGCTGGAAAAGCTGGAGGAATTGATGTCAGCGTTGATTTGCTGGAAAAAGCTATTGCAAACTCTGCTAGGGGACGAAGGGCTGCCTGCACCCCCGAAGCAGAAGGGGAGGTACATAGAGATCTGAGCTCTTCTTTAACTTGGCTGGGCATGAACTTGCCCCGATCTGAAAGCCAAGTGGCTGAGCCTTCCCGAACTCCTCATCTTTGCAAGCTGAGTGCTCCTGTTTTCCCACTTTTGTGTAGCAAAGGACAAGGCACTGGGTGCAGACACCCAGCACGGGTGCAGCACTGAGGCACAGAAATTACACAACAAGGACTGAATCATGCTTAGGGCTATGCTGAAGTCAGAGGATCCTGTGCAGACCCAGAGATCTGGAGCTTATTTCATGATCACGACCCGGATCGGTGTACGTGATCCTACACGTACGGCAAAGCTCCCCTCGATCTTCACTATGTAGGATGAGGACAGGAACGAGCTGGGACTCAGGAAACACTGAACGCACAAGAGAGCTTTATGAGTATTTTAATTACAACCCCTTGCTTTAAAAATGTAACCATGATCTACAGTGGTAATTTATCCTGTAAATTTGTAGTACAAGTATTGCACAGTCAGTGCGATGTTGCAAATGGGAGTTTAATAATTACTGATTACTTTAGAAATGTTGTTTTGTAAAAAAGTGATAATCGAGGGTGAAGGGATTACTGCTGTTGATTTAAAAGCTTGCTGAGGCAGATTCAAAATCCCAAAGCTAGAGCATTTGTTTAAGCACATAAAAATGCAAAGAAGAACAGACTGGCGGAGTCCTTGTTCGAACAACTGTCAGGCAAGTAGCAATAAATCATGAAAAAACCATTTCCTAAGCTTTCCCTTTTAATAAATTAGGTGGTGTTTGCAAAATAGCTTGGGAGAACATGTTAATACAGAACTGTTAGCTAGGTAACGAGCCAAATCCATCTCTGCGTTTCGGCCGAGTTACACCAGGGATGAATTTGGCTCTGTCTCTCTACAAACATGAATCAAGCTGTTTGCATTTTGTCATTACACTATCCCTGACCCAAGAGGATACATTTCCTTGGCAACAATAATTAAGAGCATGACAAAAACACTACACATTATCTGCATGATTTTTTTGTCCTTTAACAAAAGTTGTATTTTCCCACCCCTACCTCTCCTCAAGTAAGGAAGATTAAGGGGCCCATCCAGTTTCCTGCAAAATCAAAGATAAAGTTTCCACTGGTTTTGATAGCTACAGAAGAGCTTTCTTCATTCTGTAATTATTTATTGGATTGATAGGCTGAGCCAGGCAGCAGTCCCAGCTCCGTTGGCTCTGGTGCTTGCATTTTGACTTCTAAAACTTCTCCTGCCCATGGCGAATGCACAGAGAAGAGGAGGGCGGCTGCACCAGTGATGCGCTGGGAGCCCTCCGGGTTTCCAGGCATTTGGGGGGAGACGACAGCAACTAACGGGGATTTCTTTGGGAAATTCACCAAAAGTAAGACTGCACAGGTATTCTGGGATCACGTGCATGTATTTAACCAAGAGACTCACAATATGCATCAAGGCATTCCTGCAACCAAAGTTTTGGCCAAATGGATCCTGGCTGTGTAAAAGTGACTCCTCCAGCACAAACAGCTGGTCTAGGTGTTGGGTCCTGTTCCCTCAGACACAAGGTACTCCTGTATCTCGTAGGCATAGCATGAAGGAATGTTATGTTTTGTGGATGTCTCTGTCTGACTGAATTTGCCATCAAGAAAATGGGGTGATTTCTCTTTCCATTTACGAGACAGTGGGCTCTTTTGGATCATCTCCCAGTTTGTATCTGCAGAGCAGAGCCTGGATCCTGGCTAGCCCTCTAGGAGCAGCTGCAATCTTCACCACTATCCTTCTAACATGACAAACACAGAAAATCAATATATATTCCCTGATGTTTTTATTCTCTATAAAATATTTTGAAGAATGCAAACCCTCTCCCAAACTCTTATCAGACTTCTCTTCCTGATCCAATGCAAACCAAGACTAAACATAGATGTATGGCTCGTAACTGCAGGAACATCCAGCATGGCTTTTCCCAACTAGGTATTACGCATTAGGATGAGAGGAACAGCACGTGCATCAGTCATAACATATAAGATACTATGTGCTGAGCATCAGCAAACCTCCGCTCAGAGCTGTGTAGAATGCAGTCCCTGTCTTTAAGGAATTTGCATGCAAAAAAACCTTAGTCCCGTCAAGCTTCGTTTTCAGAGGAAATCTCAGTGAGTGTTTCAGGGTTTATGCACCCAGGCTTTAGGCGATCGCTGCATCTGTAAGCGGTGTATTTATTCCCTTGTAGTGTGCTGAGGTGTTGACAATGCAGCCTGACTGCAGTGAACGCTTACCTCTGTTGGAGATAAAACCTGTTTCTGCTCACTTCAGATGGCTGAACCTCACTCGCAGCCTTTTAGAGGTCATTGCAAGGAGCCAGGAGACAAGTACCAGCCATCACATCCAGCCAGTGCGGTCAGTGGCACAACAGAACAGTGTTTCCATCGACTGCATCTGAGAAACCCACCGAGGCACCCTGATAAGGTTTTACCTGACTGATGGTAAGCCAGAAAAATAAGAAGAGAACAAAACAAAATTTGTTTTCATCCTCTCTTGCTGGTTTGCGTGGCAACGTGATAACCCCACTATCAGGATCAGCAGCCCTCTTCCGTTAGCAAAACTAAGCAGCCGTTACCACCACACTGAAAAAGAGCCTGAATCTGCTTTTTGCTGCTTTTGAGCGATGGGCTGGGATTTTCCACATCTGTTTCCTTCATTCTCCTGTCGTTCGCTGCAGCAGGGCAGGAAACGCATTGCTCCACGCACCAGCCACTGACCCCTCTGGGAGTCAGCCTGCAAGCAGGGCTGGAAGTCCCTCACACTTCATCTGATGGAGCTTTGAAAACACGGATTGCTATTAAACCCAGCCCAACTTGCTGTGTCAGGGCAGGAGTCTGAACTGAGTGTGTTTACTTTGGGTATAGTAAAGAAAAAAGGAAAAGAAAAAAAAAATCAGTGAAGGGAAGGAAAAACAATGAAACCTGTCCTCACCAGGAGTATTTCAATAGCTGTGCATGTCAGCGTGAGGAGTTGGCTCTCCCGTGGGTATGCCCCGGCTGTCCTATCACACCGCACTACAGATCAGTGCTACCAAGAGTTCCCTTGTTGGCAAACTCTGTCTGCTTCATGAATCTCCTCTAGGATGTCCTCTCTGCAGGAGGAGATGTTTTTGAGTCATTCTTGCTATAGACAGGTCCCTAAAGATCCATCACCTGGATGGAATGACTCCAACACCTTCCTTGTCGCACCCCAAAGGGCCCAGCCCTGAGGCAGGGTCGGGCCCTCTCAGCCCTCTCCCCCCGACTCCCATGAAGTTCCCCTTCAACTTTTGCGTGCTTTGGGGTGCCACCAGCCAGTGTTACCTCCCAACATCATCTGTCAAGAAACTTTACCACTTGCTCCAGTGCTTCCTCGCTGCATGTGGTTATCATATCTTGCAAGTATGTTTGCTGTAGCAAGGATGTCTCTCTTTTTCTAAGGCTTCAAAGCATTTTATTCTTCCCCGCCCATCCTCTCCTGACAAAGAATGCTTACAAGTGATGAAAGATATTGTCATTCAAAACCTCTTTTCCCAGTAACCCATAGACATCTGGCCCCTCTCTCTTACTGCAAAGCCAGATAAGTTCCCTTCCTGATTTTATCCAGCTCATTTTCACACTTTCCAAAACTTGAAACTTGCACGCTGCTGAGGCCTTGAGACTGATTAAAAATAGCCTGTGTCAAGCAAAAACACCAGCCAGGTCTTCACTGTGCAACAGCCGGTCCCAGAATCTCACACAGCACCTTCTCTAACACTAATTTGGCAAAGGCTGGAGTGTCACTTCAGAGGTCGGATCTTGGGTCTCCCAGCACGACTTACGGGGGCCCTACTGAAGGCTGACTCCCCTCGTCAGCAAGGGATAGGAGACAAAAGGGGAAAGGGGTTGTAATTTTAGGAGATTTCTAGCTCCTGTAGCAGAAAATGAGAAGGCAACGTTGAACTGCATCCATGAAGGACCCAACGGCTTCCTCTGCAAGACAGGCAGAGCATGCAGAGAGACCTTTAAGGTCTTTTCGGCAGAGTTGTGCCCTTCTGCCAATGGCAAAGAGTGCACAGATGCCCACTTCTGGAAAGCGGAGGAGAGCATGCAAGGTAAGCAGGAGAGCAAGAGATGCAAAGAGTCCTAGCAGAGCAAGCACCCAGCAAGGTGCTCTGAGATAACGTCATGATTCCCTTCAACATTTGTTGCTTCATAAGCAAAAATCAGCACGAGGCAGTGTCATTTATCACACCCTGTGAAAGATGGGCTTTCATCTTCACCTCACCCCAACCTTTTAATCCCTGATGTTCTTCTTAACGAGATGTGCTCTGAATGTCCAGCAAAGATGAGCACAAATGAATTTCTGGCATGCACAGAACTGCAGGGCTTAGTGGGGGGTGTTCACCATTGCTCTAGGATTATACGTAATTAGACCGTCTAGACCACATTCAGAGGGGATGTGGATGGGGTGGAGAATACCAGCTGGAAAATCAGATAGTGAGAGGGTGGGCAGCTGGATTTGGGCAGGACAGAAAGCCAAGTGGAAATGTAAGAAAGTACCAGATTTATTGTATGCCCACAGCTTTCTTGCGTTAGCCACGTCCTGTGCTCCTGCTGCAACATCTGAGCCCTTTGCAGTCTTGCACATCTTTTTCCTTCCACAGCCCTGTTAGCAAGGAGAGTGGCATTGCCTTCCACTAGCACTGGGCCAGCGAGACACAAATTGGGTGGTGATGTTCAGGTATGCCGAACTTCACCTCCCATCTGCCTGCTGTGTGCGTCCTGGTGCTTTGCAGACACCAAGCTTGGATGTCTCTTGGACACAAAAGCCTGCGTGTGTCCATTTTGTCCTCCTTGTTCATACACAGGGTCTGTGGTGGACCAAAACCTGAACCCAGGTCCCCAGGCTGTTTTTCTAATCCTTGGACCATGCTCCCACCCATGGCCCTTTCCTTCTGCTGGCCTGGGATGTTCATTTTATTGCCAGGTGTTGGAGTATTCCTAAAGAAATCAATACAGAGTCACGATTTGTTTGACATGCCACAGTGAGTGCTTCTCACATTGGAAACAGAAAAATGTCCTATTTTGTTTCTCTTGATGTTCCCTGCAGGCAACTGTACCCAAATCTATCCCTGCACCAGTGCTGAGTATCAGAGAGATGCACAGGGGAGGAGATGACTTGTCCCTCCCCAGCCTGAAGCTCATGGCATAGAGAGGTTTTCCTGGGGTAAATTACAACAGCGCTGAGTGTTATTCTTGTATCCTGAGCTTTAACACCTTAAGGTTACCTTGGATGACACGATCTCTCCCTCTCTTCTGCCTCCCTGGGGTACTCTCCAGGGAAGTAGGAGCAGATGTGCTTTGTGACATGGGATCTGCTGGAATATGGTGGCCCCAGACCAGCTCCTGTTCTTGCTCCTTTGCATTGGACCATGCTTTGCCTGGTGCTGGTGTTTCAGAGCCAGATGGTCCTGCAAATTGTTGCTTCTTGCAGTTGGGCTCTGCCAGCCTGAGCAGACGGATTGGAGGGGCCTCGGCAAGAGCAGGAAACTGTTTTTGCTGAAGCGTAGGAGCTATTTTAAGCACATAAGCGAAGTCTAGCGTGGAGAAGACCCTGCTGCCTCAGAAGCATATTTAGCCAGTCTGATACTGAAACCTGGCCACGTTTTACAGGGCATATCATTTACCCTCCTCCAGGCAGGGACCGGGGTCAGGAGGCTTCACACAGTTCCAGCCATTAGCAAAGAGAACCCTTTCTCCAGCAGGCAGTTGAGGAAAAACACATTTTTCACTGCATGAGCTGGAAAACCAAAATACCTAAGTTCACCTACATCTTTGTTTACTCCTCCACTAGTGCCATTGGATGACCTGCAGGTACTTCTTGGCATTGCTGTTGTCCTCTCCCACTCTCCTCACTGAAATAGTACAGAAGGTTGGGACAAAAATGAAAAATTTTGCAGAACCGTTTAACCTGTGCATGCTAACCCCTGCATGCAGATGTCCTGTCAGCTCTGACACCAGAGCACGGGGAGTCTTCATCACTGCCTGGGCTAGAAAACTGGTCCTACAGCCAGGGCATACCTTGGTGCTGGGAAGTGTGGGTGCTACCTGTAGCAGAAAATATAGAAACTCATCTCTCTCTGCTCTCCTCAGTCTTTATGTCACAGATATTACACAGTCTCCAGCTCTTCATAGTTTCTAGCCTTACTCCTGGGCTCCATGTAACATCTCCGTGGTTTTCCCTGTCTCCTCTTGGCCCTAAGAGGAGATGTGCTGCTGCTCGCCGACATCCCGCTTTCTGCAGGGTGGATGCAGGAAATACTCTGCTCATCTTTTTGGAACTAAGGAGGCACTTTCCAGCCTGAACAAACCCAGAGAGGCTTGGGGTTTTATTCTCACCGCGTGACAAGCAGCAGGCGCCATAGGTGTGGGGTGCTCGGGATGTATCCCACCGCACCGCAGCTGGCAAAACAAACCTTTCCGCAAAGTTTTCACCACCTGTCCAGCTTCCTCCCTGCAGGAAATCCAGCCTCCCCCACTCCCAGAGACCATAGCTGGAGCTTTGTTTGCAGCTCCCCTTTCACAAATAAAACCAGCATGGACTGGTAAACACAGTGCCACCAAACTGGCAAAGCAGTACTCAAAGCCTGGAAAATAATGGTGTTCTTTTCTACTGAGTTGGGCATGAGCATCTGCCAAATCCTCAAACTGCTTGCAAATAGCTCCTTGTTACTGCAATTTGCTTTCCAGCAGCACCCTAAAGTCCCAACTGGGGCTGAAGCTTTGCTGTGGGAGCAATGGCTTTGCCTTTGACAGCTGAGCAAAGAGACATGACAAAGCTACAGAGCCAGGGGACTGTTCCCACTGACCACTGGCAGACCTTGAATCCATCTCCCTTCTCCCCGTACCAGTGGCTTTACCTAATGCTATATCGGTCATGACCAGAGAAGCAGGGCCAGATCCAATTTAGGTACAAACCTGACTCATCGGGAAGAGCTTAGCTGTAGAAAGTGTGGTATGCAGGTGGAAAAAAGGAATGTGAGGATTGCTGCAATTGATCCGATCTGAAGTCCAGTGAGCTCAGTATCTCCAAGTAAGGCTGAAATGAGTGGCTTCAAGAGCAGATGAGCATATCCCTTCAGCCATGAGGATTATATTTCTCTTCTAGAAGAGCTGATAACTTAAAAATCCTTAAATCTGGTCTTTTTATATCTCTCCCACCCTAACTGGCCCCATACAAGCCCTGTATCTCCCAATAAAAAAAAAAGGGACTCAAGACTGAAGAATTTGCGAAATTTTAACATTATATGAGCCTCAATTTGCCTCCTCCATATAAAGTACTTTCCATCTTGAGTTAAAAGAAAGGAGACTGTAAGAGAAAGAAATGAAAGACTGCTATCAGATACTGGTAGGGCTGTAAGGGAACAAGCAAAGGATGTTTACTGGGATGTGGCCATCGCAGGGCACAGCCGCTTGCAGACAGACACAAGGAATATGCCAAAAGTCCCACTCTCCAGGAGGCGAGGAGAGGCAACGTCCCTCCTTACACAGGCAGACTCAGAGAAGGGAAGATCACCTGCATCCTTACACACAGACTTTCCTGAAGTATGTCACGACATGCAATATTTTTAATATAAAATTTCAATTTAAAAAAATTTTTTTAAGTCTTTTTCTAAGAACTCTCTTAACTTGGAGCTGCTGGAGATTCCAAAGTGAGAGATAGCTACCTGGAGCAAAACCCTAGAGGCAAAGTGGCTGATCTATCCACCGAGCACACGAAAAACCTAGTTCTGGAGAGGAAAGATCTGTGGGGTACAAAAGGCTAGAGAAAAGCTCCTTGGAGGAGCTTCCAGAAGAGGATTTCTATCTAGTAGGTCTGCCAGAGGTTCAATGCTACCTAAACGCCATGCCAGCAACAGATTGTTCCCCTGGAATTTGCCTTGGGAAACAACTTTTATGACTAAAAGCAAAAGCTTTAAATGGTCAGAAGTTTTGCTGTCTCTGTTTCATGGATACTGGTATGTTAACCGAGAGCGTTAGATTCTCCAGTAAGACCTTTTTGATGGCTAGGGATCTGTGGTGGTCCAAAAGGAATTTAAAGAGAAGTGATTTACATTTTCTATAAAAAAAGCAGGAGGTGAGGAAAGTTTCACTGAGCACAATGAAAGAGCTCTGGATTTATATGGAATAAAATAATAACCAGGCTGAGCTGCCAAACCCCTTAATGACCACGTTCCCTTTCCAGAGACGGAAAAAAGAAGGACCAGCACCTTTTTTTTTAACCTCACATTTCCAGGAATCTCTTTTCTTTGTTTTTCACATCAGGAGTAGAAGACGTAGGGTTAAGATATCAAGATAAAGGTCATCCTCAAGTATATTTAGCCTGACTGGAAGTAGGAAATACCAGAAATCCCTCCAGATTCCGAGCTCCATTTGTCCATTTCAAGAAACACAGATAAATCCCCCAACATCTGCTTGCCTATCAGCCACACCGAAGGGAAACTGCAAATCATCTGCTTTTTGAAAAGCGATACCCAATGCAGCTTGCTCCTGGGTTGGCCGGTGCTTCATGCACCTTCTCCATGACAGCCGCCGAGGGCAGGGGAAGGAACCTCACAAAGGGGCATCCCCAGCTCCTCGGCAGCGCCTGCATCTGCTGGAGCTGCCAAGGAAACCCCTGCCTCTGTCTGTTGGCCTCCAGATGAGCTGTGATAACGCTCTCAGGATGGCCAGGTCAAGGGACAGCTCGCAAATAACATCAAGCAATCTGCTTTCTGAGCCCTGATGTGTTCCGTGGCATTTGTATTTTGGATCAAGTCCCATGTGCCATGGGTTGTCATTTTAAAAGACATTAAAGGTGTGCGATGTGTATTTGCATCCTGTGCTGCAGGAAGATGCGTTTTTTTAAGCTCTTCTTTTTATCTTAATGTAGCAAATGGGCCATAGTTTGGTAGGATATCTGTGATGCTGCTGATGCTCTGAGCAAAAAAATGCTCCATTTTTGTTACTGGAGGGCGAGCCACATTCAGGGAATTCCTTGGAATGAAACACCCACATACCCTGTGCCCTTTCTCCTCCTTTATTTCCAGCACTCCCCGTGATATTCAGCTTTCCATTTGTACATGGCATTGCAGAGAGAAACACACACGGACCCTAAGATGTGGGTGCCACGTGACAGGGATGGAAACAGAATCCAGACCATCCTGCCCTCAGCCTCATGCTTTTGTTTCAGGGTCACGACTACCATCGGTCGCACCATCCCCTTGCACACACAAAGAAAACTGCACATGTGCTTGGGGGGAAGTGGAAGGGAGGTAAATCTGCAACGTGGGGTCTTTTCTGGTTTGCAAGACCCACATCCATCTCTGGTTGAACTCTGCTCGGCACCAGTAGGTTACATCAGCAAAATACATTTTAGACCCTGCTCCGTTTGTCATTTTTTAACCTGCTGCTCCACTTCTGCTTGAGCAGATTTTTGCCAAGGATATAAACATCTTGGCCAGTTTAGACTTTTCTCATTTTAGCTGCTGTCTTAGAGAAGGATCAAGTTCTGGATGACAAAACATTTCATTCTCCGGTAGCTGAAGAAGGAAGTTGTGTGTTAATGGAGAAGTGCTGCAAGCAGCTGAAAGCCGTGAGCAGAGGACAGACCTGCGGAACCAGGAAAACCGCGTCCGTTTTGCAGCTGAGCAACAATGCAGATTCTTCTGCGCCGGTTAAAAATACCTGTGGCCTGATCCTGCCGCAATGGAAGGAAGTCTGGCCTGGGTTAAGGAAGGCATTTCAAAAAAAATTATTTTGCAACAGTGCAGATGTTTTCTTTAGTGCCACCGGCAGCACAGGCTGGCCTGGAAGGCAGCAGAAATGAACACAAGCCCATGTCTTACTGGGCAGCTCACCATCCAGCATTGGCGTTTCCATCTTCTTTATCACTGTAAGTTCATCTAAGCATCTTCGGTCTCCGACCCCGGTGCAGAAGCAGATGAGCAGCGTGTCCAGCTGGAGTTCCTAATATCTTCAATTACTGCAGCTACATTCTCTTGCTGGTTACCTGAGAACTCTCTGATTTCTGCTCAGAAACGTGCTTTCTGCTTTGCCTGGATCGTGGCCAGCTCGCTTGTGGTGCAGCGTGCAACCACACCACGGCAGCAAGAAGAGAGGAGCCACCCTGTGGGTTTTCTTTAGCAAGAAGCCAGAACGTTGTTTTTATTTCATTTCTTCTTGGTTTCCTACTTTGGCTTTATTGTCAAGGTTTGTGGAGGAGGGACGGGCAGTTTTCGGCTGGTCTGTGCAGTTTACCTTCCCCTGGATGCCACGTCCCTGTGGTATCAAGAGCCGGTGCTGGCATTGCTCCTGACGTCTGCGCCAGCAGAAGTGTCGAACAATGGGGCTTGTGAAGATGCAGTTGCAAAGTAGTGGTGAGAAGGCTGCCGAAACTTGCTCTTTGCACGGCATGGGGCATACACCAAAGCCGTTAGCACGGATCCCTGTGCCACAGGCGTTTAAGTTATGACCCAGAGCTAAGGAGGGACCTGTCACCAGAGACTGAGAGGAGGAACAGTGTAACAGCCTCCATGTGCCCGGTAAGCGAAGATGGAGCAGGCCTCCTGCAGCAAGGTTAGAAGACACTAAGATGAGGAATTTGTGGCAGAGGTTCCCCTCCCCATGCTGCCATAGTCAGAAAAACAACCTCTCCTCTCCCTCCTGGCTCTGCCTGGGGTGCAATGGACCCTGGCTACTCCCTCCTCCACTCCTCCCTTCCTTCTTTGCAGCTTGCTGGGACCTGCACTTCCACCATAAGGGTCCACAGCAATATTAGGGTACTGCTTGGAGGCAGAGTTAACCCTCTTTTGCTAGCAACAGGTCATGGTCAATCACAGCAGTGGAAGATATTAATCTAGTCCTTACCTGGAGTGAAGTCTAAGGAAGTACAAAGGAGAAAACTCCCCCTTGCCCTGGCATGGAGAGCTCAGAAAGCACAGTCACAGCCACCCAGGACATCTCCTACCAGCTTCACACCAGCACCATGTCCCATCTTGCAGGGGTCTGGGTGGGGAAAGACTGTTCTGTGCTGCAGAGTCATCTCCAGACAGATGCGGATGACAGCTGGACATCAAAGTGGTTCCCGGAGCTTCGGTTTCTCCTCCCAGTTCCTCTTGGCATCTTGCTGGTCCTGAACTTGGTTTTGTTCAGATATTTATGAAAAACAACCCTTTTGTTGTTTTTTTAAAGGGTATTTTCTTCACAAACTTGTATTTCTTTTGGAGCTGTCCTGGTTTTAAGCCAGGAAAATATGAGGATTTTCATTTTTTAAAATGACACATTCCTGTGAGCAATGCTCAAAAACAATAACAAAACGATGTCTGAACTTTTCAGACTTTACGTGGAAAATATTTGCTATTCTTCTGCTCAGAAAGTTAAGTAACTCTTGCTTAGGTTATCTCTTTGGTAGAATTTAGATAAACCACACACCAGGGGGCAACTCCCCCACTCAGTATTGATCTCGAGTGGACTCTTCATACGCCAGCCCCAGAGCTGTGTGCTACCCAGAGCATCTCTGCTCCCTAATTTGTCTGTTGGATCACAAATGCAAGAGCCGAGAGGTTCGCTTTCATCTCTCTGCCACATAAAATAAAAGCAACCTTGCGACTGATTCTAACTGACAAAGGGTAAAAGCTACATCAGTAAAAAAACGTTGCGTTTCATTGCTGCTTTCTCACGAGGCAGCCTCCGGGACATGCCACAGACATTGCACAGGTGTTGAGGCCAGGCAGATTCAGCACTGACATGAGTGAGGATGAAAGGAAAGCTTTTTCCTTATGCTTTTGTTTTTTGTCCCTACTCTTTTTCCACAGCTACATCACTGCAAATGCCAGCCCTGAGCAGCTTTGTCCTGCTGCGCAGCCCTGACTGGCAGGGGCAGCCTCCGTGCAGCAGCAGCTCAGTCGGAGCTGCGGCGTTTTCCCTTCTCCAGTCTCAGCATCCTAAATCTCAGCATCTGCATCTGGTGACAACCATTTACACAAGAGCTTGTATTATCATAAATAAACTGGGCGCCAGGTTAGAGCTCACATATGTTCCAGCACTGGATATTACCAGGCAATTAATTCACTTGCCCAGAAAATTTTAAACACTCCAAACAGATGCACAGGCAGCGTTTTCCAGTGGCCTTTTCAGTTGCTGTCTGGGTGGGCCCACAGCAAATGCTGGCCCCACTCAAATCTATGACTATAGATCTGCTGAGAATGTTTTATTTTGTTGCTCTGCTCATAGCAAACCAGGCAGGGAGGGAAAGGAGGAGACCCTACACAGCTGAAATGTGTTCTGGCCTCTTATTTGTTCTGCCTTATCTAGAAAGCCACAAGTGTAAGATATAAGACCTCTGGGTCCAGCCTCACTTGCAGAGCTCCCGCAGCATTGACATGTGCTCAGCAATCGTAAAGGTCATGGGAATCTGCGATATAAGCATCCGTGCAAGAAATGTGGATGTTCAGAGCTGTACCCATCAGGGATCACACTTATCTAGGATCTCATCCCTCTTGCTGCTGGCAAGTGCAGTCCATGTCTCAGAAGGCAAGGGCATTTCGCTGACACCTCCTTCCAATCAGACAGCTGCTACATCAAGTGTGGCTAACAAAGTTCATGTGGTTTTACCAAATCACCCCAAATTTAAATACAGTCCGGTCACAAGACCAGATTAACCACCCCTCTGAGTTTCGAGTCTACAAAGCAGATGCAGCAGCTAGACCTCGTAAGTGACAGTAATACTGATGATGGATGCTCTCTTCACAGGCCTGAAGTCTTCTTTTTTTACGGAATACCTGTTGCCCACTCCCTTCAACGCATGTCTGGGAGCAGGGGTGTACAAGACCCCCGAAAACAAGTCTGGGCAGGCAAGGGTAGGAGAAGGAGGAGCTACCCACCAAAACACGCTCAGAGTGGCAGGGATACCTTTTTAATAGACATTTTGGAAACTGCCAATGATTTTAACAGCCAGCTCTACCAAACCGGAGTAAGCAACGTTCAGCCTGGCTGTGATTCATATCCAACACTTTATAGAGAGATTTCATGGCCCTTTGTTTCTTGTTAGCGAGAACAGAATGAAGTTACTTAAAGGGGGAGACAGACAAATTGATGAGCTCGTGAAGTTCAACAAGACCAAGTGCAAGGCCCTGCACATGGGTCGGGGCAATCCCGAGCCCAAATACAGGCCAGGCAGAGAATGGACTGAGAGCAGCCCTGCTGAGGACTTGGGGGTGTTGGCTGACCAGAAGATCAACATGACCTGGCAATGTGCACTCACAGCCCAGAAGGCCAAGCGTACCCTGGGCGGCATCCCCAGCAGTGTGGGCACAGGGTGAGGGAGAGGATTCTGCCACTCTGGTCCGCTCTGGTGAGACCCCCCCGGGAGTCCTGCGTCCAGCTCTGGAGCCCCCAGCACAGGACAGACCTGGAGCTGTTGGAACAGGGCCAGAGGAGGCCACAAAAATGGTCCGAGGGCTGGAACACCTCTGCTGTGAGGAAAGGCTGAGACAGTTGGGGCTGTTCAGCCTCGAGCAGAGAAAGCTGCGGGGAGACCTTAGAGCAGCCTGCCAG
>Ga0065711_1004660_pt1 | contig 22800 bp, 26 predicted proteins | sample Hoacrofraction12_FD_59098 | JGI IMG/M metagenome (GOLD analysis project Ga0065711, IMG submission 59098) | Hoatzin crop microbial communities from Cojedes, Venezuela - Epithelial fraction 12 v2 (version 2) | ecosystem: Host-associated > Birds > Digestive system > Esophagus > Crop | place... | reverse complement strand
CTGCCCAGAGAGGCTGTGGAGTCTCCTTCTCTGGAGATATTCCAGCCCCGCCTGGACATGGTGCTGTGCAGCCTGCTCTGGGTGACCCTGCTTGGGCAGGGGGTTGGGCTGGGGGACCCACAGAGGGCCCTGCCAACCCCCACCGTTCTGTGATTCTGTGATATGTGAAGTGAGCTTGGTACGACTGCCTTCGGCGCTGTTACTGCTGCTTGGAAAGGTGAGGGAAATGCCGTTGCGTGGCACTTGGGATCCAGATTCAGTCTGCAGCTTGTGCCTGGCAAGCAGGCTTGCCTGCCTGGTAAACTTTGGGAACGCTCTGTTGAACAAAGTGAATACTGCTTTTTAAAATTACATGTACAACTCCAGGGCTAATGTTCTAATCTCTGAAGAAAGTGCCTCTAAATGTCCAGACAATTCATCTTGGGTTTCTGGGAGCTTGAAATGCCTTTTTTTGTTGTCCCCACTTCCTCCCACCCTCGCTCCCAGCAGAAAATCACAGAACACAGCCGCAGAAAATCACAGATCGGTGCTGACATCTTGTACATTGCTTTCCACCCAGTTTCTCTCCTGTTGTGAAGCCAGAGTTTTTTTTGAAGAAGTGGCTCAGATGCTGGATTGATTTTGCTTTTTCAAATAAATGTTGGCTGGCATCAGCTTTTCACTGGTTCTGAGTGAGCTTTGTGTTAGGGGGCTGATTTAAAAAAAACAAAACACACACCCACCAGAAAAACCCCACAACCAACAATCAAACAGAAAAACCTCATCAGCCATCACTGTGTGAAGTCTGGAGTCCTGCAAGTGAGAGCAAAGCAACCTGTACGGAGCTGGAAAGGTCATGCATTTTAGGTGAAGTCTCAAATGGCCACATTTAGGTTTGAAAAGCCTTCTTTCTTTTGTCCTACTGGTTAGCACAGTGGCATTTTCTTGCCACTCCAGCCTCTTAGCAACCCAGAGTCCTGGGCTGGCTTTCCTCTTCCTCCATCATTTGGTTGAAGACTGCACTTCTTGCAGGTGATCTAGATCCTCCTACTGAAATACTGTCTGGTTTCCCTGTGTTGCTGGTATGGCCTCTGTCACTCTGCTCTTCCCTGCCACTCAGTGATCTCCCATTTCATTTGTGCTCAGACTGAAAAACCGGGGTCCGTCTGTCCTGCAGCATCGCACAGTGACAGCCTGTCCCCAGCCCAGCCGGCCTGAGGCTGCTTGGGAGCCCGTGGCTGGGGCTCCCCGGGCTTGGTGCTTCCCGGGCTCTGAAACCTCGTGCTAGGAAGCACTGCAGGGTTGCAGGTAGAGCTCCACCAAACAACTCGGGTTTTTCCTGTTTGTTTTTTTTTATTCCCCTGTCCTGAATCTGCTCTCCCCCGTGTTGACAGGAATCAGCCTTGTCACATCTGGCTCTGTATCCTTGGTGGATATTTGTAGGATATAACAGATACGTTATTAGCTCTTTGTCCTATGTGCAAAATAGCTTTCCCCTAAAATTCCTTTCCCAATCTCTTAGCCTCAGGAGATGGGATTCTTGGCTGAACTTTCTGCGTGGCCTGTGGGGTATTGTCTTTTCTGCAGGCACGTCATACAGGCTTGTCTGAAGTTGACTGAAAGGTCTTTTGTGATCCCAGGAGGCTTGCAAAATCCAGAACGTTTGACTTAGAGGCTCAAAAAGCAAGAGGCGCGAGTGCAGTTTGTGACACGGCACCTCAGCCCGTCGTATGCGGCGTTTGGCAGGACTGCGTCGTCGGCCTGGGGGGGGTCGCGAGGCTCTCTTCTCCGTACTGCGTGCTTTCAGAGCTCTGCGACGCAGCTTGGGTGCTCTTGTCTTTCGCAGTGCTGAAGCCAAGGGGTCCTCGGTCTGTAAATGAAGACCATGAAGCAGGCCACCAGCTGGCTTCACTTAGGTTGCGTGCGCTCTGATTTTTATTTTTTTGCAGGCATTGCTAGATTCTGCTGATTCTAAGTGTTCCCTTATGTTTCATCAAATACTCAGAAAACAGCAACGACAGGCAAGCCAGCACAGTCAGTCTCCAGCTTAGCGTTTCGTGCTCTGGTTCTGCTTCGCAAATTGTTTCTTTATGAGCTTTTTTGTTGCAGCAAGCTGGGGTTTTTTTGCGTGTCCCTTCCCACCTCCGTGTCCTCCTTGTGGTGTTCTCCAGAGACTTCGAGTACAGTAGGTGGAGCGCAGGCCTGCATTGTGTTGCTTTCCTGTGTAGTTGTTGCTCTTGGCCAGCTTTGCTGGCCGTATTTATAGAGGGAGGCATCAGAGCGGCTGAGTTGTAGCACATGCAGCTGTTGTAATGGGCCTGGCAATTTCAGTGTGTGTCGACAGCCGTGAAAGTCGGCTCTGCAGTCTGGAAGGTATTTGTGCTCATGTAATTACTTGTGTCTAGCACCAGTTGCTTCCAGCTGAAGATGAGAAACTGCAGCAAAGTGATTTCTGTTCCTTGGGCGAAGCTGTGACGCTGCAAACCTTAAACTAATCCTTGTTTCATTCGAAAGCCTCTTCTCGGTTACCCTCTGCGCTGTTAACATTGGAAACCCCACTCGTGTCTCCCAAAGCTAACGCGAAATGCTGATGGGTTACGTGAAGGCATGGAGTCTTGCTACCTTCTTTGCATGAACGTGCGCCACTGTTTCCCGTGTGCAAGGGGCAGGCTGGTGGGAGATGGCAGCTGTTGTCTGCAGCACGAAGGTGACTTCTTTATTCTTTCCCGTGCAGCCGAAGAGGTGGATCACCCCCCAACTGACGCCGGCATGGGGGTAGATGTTTTGGAATCGGGTGACACCACACCTCCTACAAAGAGGAAAAGCAAGTTCTCAAGCTTTGGCAAGATCTTCAAACCCTGGAAGTGGAGGAAAAAGAAAAGCAGTGACAAATTTAAGGAGACTTCAGAAGGTAATCGGGGCTGGGCGGGAGTCCCTTCCTCCGCTTGGGAAACCTGCCATTAGCCGTCTGGCTAGTGAGAAGGGCTTGCTGTCACAAGCCTGGGCGCTGACACGCGTAAGGACCAAAACGTGACTGTGGTGATGGGCTGGCACCTGCAGTCTCTCCAGAAACACCTTGCCATGGAGCAGTAGTTTCAGACAAACAAATTCCTTTCTTGCAAGGAACCTCCCCAAGCAGCTGTGGGGAGGGAGGGTTTGCTCCACGATCACCAGTCTCGTGTGAAACACAGGCCTGGATGTGCAGTCCCTCCTCTTAATCCATGCGAAACCAGTGAAATTTGAAGCCCTTTTATTTCCTCCAGAGGATATCTTTAAAAAAGTGTCTCCTTGAACTTCTAGCTTACCCTATTTTCTGAGTGCTTTTTTTTTTTTTTTTTCAATTTAATACCAGTTTTAGAACGAAAGATTTCTATGCGAAAGCCAAGAGAGGAGCTGGTTAAAAGAGGGGTTCTGTTGGAAGACCCTGAGCAGGGTGAGTCTGCAAATGAACTTCTCCTCCTGTCTGTGTTCTGTGCAGCTGATCTTCCCCTGGCAAAACCTCACCCTTGCAGCCATACTTTTTTGGGAGACAAATGTAAGGGCTCCTCGCTAATGTGGTTCTTGTCTGTCTTGCCCTCTTCAGTGTGCTCTGTCGTCTGACTCTTGCACCTGGCAAGGAAGGCAGCCTGTTCAGTTAGGAGGATGTTGCTAAGAAAGCGCAATGCCGGTCTGGGACATCCTCCTGTCTGCTGCCAGCGGGGAGGGAAGGGGTGTTCTGTGTGTCACTTCCTGTCCTGTCCCTCTTGTACGTGTCCTGCTCCAGCCGCCTTGCCTTGTCCTGCTAAGCTCCTCCGTCACACTTGTGCTCACCACCTCCGGCTTGTGATCACGCTCCGGGCTGGACTCTAGCTGCCGCGGGAGAGCCGCTGACCTCGGAGCTCAGGTTCAAAGGCCTTAGGCTTGGACAAAGAAACCAGTTGATGACTTTTGAGCTGCCTGGATAGGGACATTTCCTCAAAGCATTATACACGAGATGCTTCGTGGTGTGGTGTCATAGTTAGTCATGGCTAAGCTTATCAAAGCTTGCCCTGCTGTCACAGAAGTCTTACCCCTTTTCTGTCACCGCTGATGTCTCTGAATTGGGGCCATCCTCCAAAAATAGCTTCTCGGGCAGGTCAGTTCACCATCTAGTCGCCTGCCCGTGTGTTGGGTGCTGTGGGCTGAAGAAAGGGGGCAGGAACGCATGGTGGGAGAGCAGCCCACCCGTCTGGGTGGCAGCGTGGTCTCTGGCTTAGAGCGGTGTGTGATTGCACCTCAGAAGGTGTACCGGAGAGGCAGCTTTAACCTAATGCAAATTTCAGTGTTGTTCTAAGAAAAATGCAAAGTGGAGAAGTGGAGGTGAAAGAGTGGTTTGCAGACCAAACCACTGAAAGCAGAACTGAGAGGAAAAGTCTTAACACAGTTGTTTGCAGCTACACTGTAATGAAAGCCACCTATAACTACTTGAGGGTGTAAATGCTGGGCTGGAGGAAGAGTTCACTGGGGTACAAAAGCGTATGAGGTCACAGGATGAAACTGTGGCAGAGAGATCAAAGGCGTTGGGTAACAAACTTCCAGCTAGAGATGGCAGAGGAGAGATCTTCCGAGCTGTAAGGGTGTAACAGAAGCGTGGCTGAGAGATGGAATTATTTTCTGCTTTGAGTCATCTGATATGGCATAAGAAACAGAAGATGGCTATAATCTGGACAAAGTGCAAGCCCAAGGTATGAGGGAGCCGTCAGGATTGTCAGGAGGGTTAGATTAGCAGGCGCGTTATCTTAATCGCTTCTAGGTGTTTAAGACACTTGGGCAGTCATAAGACGGTGGTGGGAGGTTATTGTATTTGCTTGCAGTTTCAAAATCTGCTCTTACAAGGTCAGTTAATTTTCTTAGGCAAGTTCTTAGGGGGGAAAAAAATGCTGGAAACCCTTTGAGACAAGTGAGCGAGGAGGTAGGGGAGAGGTACGGTGGAGGCGTTCAAACCCAGTGCAGCTGGGAGGGGAGGCCCTGCTGCTCTCTGGGCTGGTGGTCAGCAGGTTGTGCTGGACTCGCAGTAAGGAAAGAAGATAGCGTTGGACTGTCTCGACCTTGAAGGAGGGCACTGGAACTGAAGTTGAGAGTGAGATGGTGCGAGGAGGACATCAGGAGCATTCTGTGCGTGCTGCAGCTCTGTACCAGGGAAGGGCACGCGAGGTTTGAATGGTAAGGAGGGCGAGATTGTACTGTTTCTCTCCCTTGCTGAAAACTTCAGCTAGCCAGAGGCAATTGCTGCTATAAAAAGCTCCAGCTCATCTCTGGAGTTTTAGCCCTGGCTGGGGAGGGGACTTCCTCTTGTTGCTGTCTGTACTTCCTGCGTTTCGGGGAAGGGCAGCTACGCCAGCGAGGCAGAGCTGCCTTCCATCTCCTCTTAGGAACCAAGGCTGTTTTTTTCAGAAAAGAGAGCCTGGGGGGAGCTTTTGGCTTCTTGGCATCTTTGCTTCCAGCTTCTGAATAAGATCAGGTTAGGGCAGGGGAGGTAATACCTTGGGGGCGAGAGGAGAAGGGAAGAGGGCAGTGGAATGAATCATCAAAAATCAGAGCAACAGAGCATGCTGGGGTCTGACACCTGGGGGCTTCTGATGCCATATGCTGCGGTTGCTGGAGAGGTGGTAGGCTAAAAATGCTAAGGATTTTTAATCCAATTAGTGAGGTATCTATTCAAGTTTTCTTGAGTAAGAAAGCAATTAAAATGGGCAGTGCCCTGTTAGAGTGGATGCCAAGTCTGATTTGGGGAATAATATTATGAAGAGTTTGTCCTGTCAGGGCAATCACAGAGGCAGAGAATGGCTGAATATTTCCTCATCGTGACTAGGGCTCCAAGTGCTCTCAAAAGCATGGGCTGGGAGGAGGATGGGTTTTACGCCCAAAGAGGTCTTGCTTGTAACATTTGGGAAACTCCAAGCTAGAATCTGTAAAGGCAGAAGTAGTCAAGATGAACTATATCAGATTCTGGAGGTGCATCATCGCACCTGCTTAAAACAGAGGTAAAAAAGGGAGGAAATATGCCTTGTTGTGGGGTGTTTTGGGTAGAGCAGTGACTTTTGTGCCAAATTCAGGGTAGAACCAGAAGGAAAATAGAGGTGCTTCATTGATTTTTAAGACTTTATCGAAATCTATCGTTGCATGTCCAGTAGATTGCTTGGCTAGTGTTGGATTTTGTATTGCGGCAGAGAATTTGTGAATACTCTGTAGTGGTGGGCAGATACCGAAGCTGCTGGAGGTTTCTAACTGTGACTGCAGCTTCCTTGCACTGTGGCACAGTGTTGGGCATACCAGTCTTAAATGCAGTAGTGTTCTTTCTAAACCAGGTGGTAGATGAAGAGGCTGCTGAAGAAGAAAAGTGCTTGATGGGCTACAGTGCTGTACAGTTTTGTTGGCTGAATTAATAAATGAATTATCTTTCGTTGCTGATAACGAAATCAAGGGCTCTCAGCTTCAGCAAGTTGGTGTTGCTGTGTGCTCCTCTGCAGAAGGTAGAGTGAAGACCGGCTGTTTCAGAAGCCAGAGAGTTGTTGGTGCAGATCGGTGGTGGTTCAGTCAGTTCAGCCCTGTCTCCTCCGTCTCCTGCTTTCTGAGTGTTTTCTGTTTGTTTCTCTCCCCTCCTGACCCCTTGCAGATGGCGAAGAACCAGAGAAGCTGAACCCACCGGCACTGAAGAATGGCCACACAGTCCCAGTCGGTGGGCCTGGTGTTTGTAACCTGGCCAGCCAGGAAGACGAGGCCACAAAGCCGTCCAGCCTTAGGAAGCCGGTTCCAGCTGAGGAACCCAAGAAAAGGCAGGGTAAGAAACCAGATGTGTACAAAATCGGTTGCTTCAGATTCTCCCAGGGCCAGTTTTCAATTCTCACCTGATTCTTCCCACCCCTCTGCGGGCCCTCCAGTCTCTTAAACCGAGCTGTCTCACTTTGCAGGCTCCTCCAGCAGCCACCCTGGGCACGAACTGGAACCACCTCAGGAGCCGTATGTTCCCAGGCAGCCTCTGCTTCCTCCAAAAAGACCTCCCTCCACTTCCCAGGAGGCAAACGAAGCGCAGGTGAAGGATCCAACGCCTGCCAGCAGCACTGCAAAAACTGTGCCCTCCACCACAGCCCCTGTTGCGGCAAAGACACTCAATCCCACCACTGCCCCTTCCCCAGCCCCCAGGACTCTGCCCCCTGCTCTTGTCGGTGCCAACACTACTGCTCCTACGAGTACAACCAGCACAGCTCCTGCCAAACAGCCTCCCGTCCCTCCTCCCAAACCTGTCAACAGAAATAGCAACTCAGTAATAGGTAAGTGCCTCCCTTAGCTGGTTTTTGTACCCTGCGATGTTCAGGAGCCCTTGCTCTGAGGGTCCCTTCCCCTCATAAGGGAAGTTTTTAGTACGATGCAGCAAATGTTGTATCACTGATGTCTGACTGTCTTTCCTGGATGCAGTCCAGTTTGGACTCAGAAGATCTGCCAGTGTTTAGCCAGGGCATATGTGTGCGGAGAACAGCGTGATTACTGGAGACTTCCGCCGTGAGCCATCCAATCTGTCAGGCGTGCGTGTTTCCAACCGCTACCTGCAGGAGGGAATCCCTGCCTGCTTTTGGCAGGAGCGGGAGTGGTGCAAGGAAGAGGGGAAGGCATTTCTCTGTCAACCATAAGACGGTGTCTTTGGGTGTTGACGCTTCACTGAGCGCTGGGGTTCAGCCGCGGACAGGCAGGATTGGTGGATGGTGTATGAGATTTTTGCTGTGTGAGACTATGGTCAGTGAGGACTGATACTTTCAGCTGGTCTTTGCAAAAAGATTAACCAAAAAATCCACATCACACCAAACAATGTCTGCTATGGCTGTTGCTGTTGGGCCACGTGGTTTCCACTTGGTGCAGAGAGGCCAGGAGCTGGCAGGGATAATTCAGACTTCTCTGGTTATACTCGGGCACCTTCTCCAAGCTCTGTGGCCAGGGTATTGCTGTATTATTCTTGTCCAGAAGTCTTGTCCCATGGATGAATCAGCTCAACTGTAATTTGAGCTGAATCTTCCCATTTAAAGAATTTAACGTCTTTATCTCTAACTTTCCTAAGCAGAAGATCTGCGGAGAGTTTCTTAAAGCTGAAGGAGTCCCTGCTCTCTGGCACAGGTTGCCTGGAGAGGTGGGAGATGCCCCATCCCTGGAAACATTCAGGGTCAGATTGGACGGGGCTCTGAGCAACCTGATCCAGCTGAAGATGTGCCTGGTCCCTGCAGGGGGGTTGGGCTGGATGGCCTCTAAAGGTCCCCCCAACCCAAACCAGTCAATGATTATCTTCAGGTATTTTAGAGATCTTAAAGATGCATCAGTGCTAGAATAAAGGAGACAACTCCCACCCGGTTGATGGCCTGTTCATATTTCACAGACCACCTGCTAATCTTTGGACTGGATTAGCAGAGGTTAGTACGGCTCAGGAGGGAGGTTCCTGGGCTGATCAACCAGACAGGTCTGCACTGTTACCACAGAAACTGGAGGCGTTCCCCAGGTGTGGTGTGGGAGGCAGTGGTAGAAGCTTAGATCGTGAGCAAGTTACCATCTGAAGGAGCATGGGCCCCTGCTTTTGGTATGAACTGCACCACTCGGTTCTGCTTGGGGCTTCTCCTTGCTCTGGCAGGTTTTGCAAGTGACCTTGATATGGTGTTAAACACTCCCGTATGCCAGACCAGCTTGATTAGTCCGACCATGCCTGAGCACTTGATGAAATACTTTCTTGTTTTCTTTAAGCTGCTTGCACACATCGCAGATGGTATTTGAAATGCCCCAGCGCTAGTTGCGGGAGGTACTTGTGGGACAAAAAATGTGGCTGGAGACAGATATGTTCAGACCCAGCCCGCCTCTCCCCAGCAATACGGGGCCGGGCCCGGTGCACCTGCAGCGGCAGGGGTGTGGAGGGAGGAGAGGAGGGCAGCCAGCCCCTCTTGTGTCTCCTGGGTGAGAACGCAGACGCAGAGGGAGGCTTCGCATCCGGCACGACGGAGCTGGAACTGCGGCATGCACGCAGTCCTTGCTGTGCGAGCCTTGTTGCTGTGGATAAACAGCAGCAGTGGAATTGGCTTCACGAGCTCTCCACAGGTCTTTGATGCGTGCTCTGACTTGGGCAGGTGTGGGCCTTTGTGCTGCTGTTATAACCTAAGGCAGGGGAGGACTGTTAATGTGCAGATGGCCCCTTTGTTCCCTCCTGAAGATGTTCCATTATATTCATTCCCTGGGCAGTTTTGGCGTGTCTGACGCAGTAGCTGAAAATAAGGCTCAGAAAACACTTGCTTTTGGGGAGTGGGAATTTAATCGGCATCAGCTTGAAAAAGGAAGCAGGGCACAAGGTGCTGTGCCGCTGGCCGGGAGCTCGGCGGCAGCCCTGGGGCTTGGTGTTGCTGGCAGGTTTCAGGAGCCACAGTTACTGCAGCCTGTGCCAGAGCACCGGGCCTGGCCGTGGTGGCACGACACAAGAGGTGCCTGCTGGTCGTTGCACTGGGTTTATCACGCTGAAGGGAGATGGGCTGGCTCGAGAGCGGCACCCAGCTCCTTTCTGTCTCCTTTCCCTTCTGCCAGCTGCTTGGTCCCTTTCAAAATCTGTCTGTGATTGCCCAAAAGTGGCTGAAGCCTGGTCCTGCCAGGCTTCGAGCGCTGCTGAGGAGACACTGAAATCGCTCTCGGCTGAAGTTGATGGGAGCTGAGGGCACTCGGTGTTTTTCATAATCTGGCCCTTAATCTACAAGGGGAAGGTCTGACAATGCTAAACATCCCAAAAATGTGCCCACCTCTCTCCAGTTATGCAGCCTTATCTCGGTGAAATGGTCCCCGCTTGCAGCACCCTCTCGCGGTGTCTGGTACTGCGGCTTCCTCCCAGCCCCGAGCTGGGGCTGCTGCTGCGTCACCGCCGCCTGCTCCCGGTGAAACGGGCAGTGAATCTGATCCTCTTCAAGCAGGCGGGCAAAACCTTTCCCAGCCCGAGAAGCTGTTGATACATGCATGTTAAAGGCTACAAACTCCGAAAGCAAGAGCAGTCTTCACTGGTGCATCATCTTCCCCGGGAGCCAAGGGGTGTTGGAGAAACCTGAGATTGCCTGCTGAAGGCATTTTCTGTGAAACAACAGGGTCTCCGTTTCTCCCTCTCTTCTCCATCCATCACACAGCAGATAAACTCTACGTAGACTCAAGGCTCTTAGGTATTTTTTGAAGTTTTGCTAGTTATTTTGTACTTGCAGAGAAGTTTATGCGGGGTTTAAGGAACGAGAGCAGAGGGAGCAGAGCAGAACCTCATCCTGAAACAGGCAGGGGCTGCTGGCAGCGAGGTGTTCTTGGGCTGGGCCTGGCAGGTGAGCGGAAGCGGGGAGAGCGCGCTGCTGCTTGCAGTGCTGCTGCCCTTTGCCGTGGAGTGAGGCTTCCCAAAAAGTTTTTTAATGTGCAAGGGAGCCATTAACACATCTGGAGTCTGGGGTGTCCTGGATGTCTCAGATTCCTTTGCAAAACCGATGCTGTAAATACAGCCATGAAGTGCCCGACATACCTGCATTCCTTGGCTGAGGCAGCCTGTGGGTCTGGGTGAGCCCCACCTGCTGACACTCCAGGGCTGGTGCTGTGTCTGCCCAGAGCAGCAGGATGCGCAGACCTCTCCCAGCCGGCTTGTTTCTGGCTGCTCTCCCAAGTCGAACCTTTGCAGGAAGGACGAACTAGAGGCTTGCAGCCTGCTGATTTCTGACACCGTGTTCTAGCAGAGATCGCTTGGTCCAAGGCTTCGAGTGCTTTGCCATGCTTATTCCACACTGGTGAAGGATATCAAGAAAATGCCCTGTTATGTATAGTGGCTTTTGTGGTTTTTTATTTTCAGCTGAACTTTCTCAAGCAATGAACAGTGGTACAGGCTTGTCCAAGCCATCCCCTCCTCTCCCACCGAAGAGAGGCGTCCTGCCTAACAACACATCGGAGGCAGCGATCGCTTCCAAGCCCCCGAACGACAGGACAGTGACTGCTAACCGCCCCACGCTGATACCGACGCACATGACCTCTGCTTACCCACCGCCCTCGCCTTCGCCGCCGCTGCCCACGCACATACCCCCTGAACCTCCGCGCATGCCCTTCCCTGCCTCCACCCCGGTCTTGGACCCTCCGCGCTCCCTGGACCTACCTAAAGAGACTCCTCCTCCTCCCGAAGACTTCAGGTCTTTGGAAGGGTTGAAGAGGACGACAGAGCAAGGGTTTGGCGACCCTCACATGCTGCCTCGCCTGCCCCAAGTCCCGCTGCATATCCGCATCCAGCAGGCCCTGGCCAGTCCTCTGCCTGTCACCCCGCCTGCCGAGGGCTCGCACCGGGCTCACTCGCTGCTCTTCGAGAATGATGGCTTTGGAGAAGACAGTGGCACCCTGGGCAGGACGAGGTCCCTGCCTGTCACCATCGAGATGCTGAAAGTGTGAGTACCCCCTGTACATACGCGCAGTAAGCACCTAGTAGTGGAGTGGGTCACGCTGAGCTGATGTCGGTGTCGTACTTGTGTTTCTGTGAGGCTGCGATGGTGAGGAGGGCTGTGGGTAGGGCTGGTTTCTTTGCTGTTTTTTTTTTTTCAGCAAGCTAGAAACCATTTTGCCTGTTGGCTGTATCTGTGTTTCAGTCTCTTAGGGGGTCGGTGCATCTTCCCCATGAAATTAACCCTGGGTCTGGGATTTTATTGCTCACAAAGGGAAATGGGTTCCAGACTGCAAACGCAGGCTGATGCCAGGAATTCAGGCCTGGCTTTAATTGCACTGAGACAAAACAAGGTCCTGGATTTCATCCATTTGTGGCCTGCCTGAGCCTTTCATTTTGCAAAACAGAAGTGGGAAAAGGACTGTCGTGTATTATGACAGAGTTGAACCTGCGGTCCCAAAGTAGGGGGGTGAGAGGGCTGTTTGGCTCTGCAGAGAGCCTGCCCATGGCGTTTCCTCTGCCAGAGCTCCCTGTGCTTTGGAGAGAGGGGACGGTGCAGGATCGTGGGGCTGCTCCTGCATCTCTGGTTCCTGGGCTGCCCACAGACCTGCCTCCCACGGGCTGAGGAGGGCTGACAAGGTGGGGATCTCGGGGCTATTCCCCAGCCCCTGTGGCATATGTTAAGAGATGTAATAGTGTGCTTCTCGTTAGTCCAGACGATGAGGAAGAGGAAGAAGATGAGCAGGAAGAGGAGCAGAACGCGGGCCCTCGTGTGTATATTGGAGATGTGCCATCTGTCACTGTCATCCCGAAACTGGTACCCCAGGTCCTGCCAGAGGAGCAGGAAGGAGAGGAAGGGATGAGCGACTCTGACTCGGAGGGGCCCATCCTCTACAAAGATGACGAGGATGAGGAAGAAGATGAAAGCCATAACAGTAAGGCTTTGACATTGCAGCTGGCTTTTTTTTCCTCTGCTGAACTCATGTCTGGCTGAATTGATATCTGGATCAAAGCGCTAGTTCACACAGCGCTTCAAAGCAGCTGGTTCTTGGTTTCATGATGCACCACATGTCCTCTTCCTCGCTTTTTCAAAGGCTCTACAGCCAAACCTGTATGCTCATCTGCTGAGATGCACCCTCTCCAGCTGCAGATGGCTCCTCCAATAGCTTGTGCTGTCCCAGCCCTTCAGGTGGGATAGCATTAGGTGAGCATGTGGGCATCATGCAGAAATGCTGGCTGTTGCTGTAGTGACCAGCTCCGGCTAGCTCGGGAGCTGTAGCGCTGAGCTTGGAAAGCAAGCCCCAGGGGAGAACACAACTGCCAGGGGCACGTGGCTCACGTCGCTGTGCTCGGGCACTGCAGTCTTCAGTCGCATCCCGTTGCTCTTCCTCCCCACAGGCACGCTGGCTAACAAAGTGAAGAGGAAAGACACGCTAGCTATAAAGCTGGGGAACACAACCACGCTGCAGGAGGAGAAGATTGTCTTCCCTCGGAAGAGCAAGGAGGAGTGGAATGAAATTCGGCACCAGATTGGGACAACGCTGATCAGGTACGAGGAATGGAGGAGGGTTCTGTCTGAGCCGTTGGCACAGTCTGAGGGGTGGCATTGGGCAAAGCTGTTGCCTTGTCTGAGCTGGAATGTGATGGGTCCTTGGGCACTGCTGCTGGGTCAGGGCTAAGTGTTGCTTTTGCCCCTGGTAGTAAAAGTTGGAAGTTCCTCCTGGAATCGCGCAATATTCCCCGACAAGCCCCTGTTTCCAGATGTTAAATGGACTGCGAGGGGAAAATCCCAAGGAGTACAGAAATGTTACTGCTGTAAAACATGGATGGTGTACAGAGATGTGGACAGATGCGGGCTGAGTGCTGCTGCATTAGGTGGTGGATGAAGCTGGGGCTGTTGATAGTCCAGGCTCTGCCATCTCCTGGAGTCCCCTGTGAAGTTGCCTCTGAGCTTTTGAGAGGCCGTAGCACTTTCCTAACCTGTGCCATGGCTGAGCAGCTGTTCGGGTGCAGGAGAGTGCGAAACGGGGCAGCAGTGATCTCCACTGAGGAGTGAGGGCTGTCGAGGAGGCTCCCCAGTGCACTTAAACCAAGCAGTTGTATTCTTCATCACCTGCTGATGAATGACCAGATAAAACATCCCATGCTTCTCGCACTTTTCTTTAGGCGACTGAGTCAGAGACCCACAGCAGAAGAACTGGAGCAGAGGAACATACTTCAACGTGAGTAATGCTTCTCTAGTGGTCCTAAGTGATAAAGTAAGTTGGCCTTTAACATCTTAGTCCAGGTGTACTGGGAATCTGCTTGAAATGTGGTGATGGAGCAATGTCCTTTGGTTATATTGCTGTAGTAAAGCAGGTCCACTATTTTTTTCCCAGTCCTTTGTTACCATCAGAAACAGGCTCTGGATAAAATCAGACCTTAGCAGTGGTACCAAGCAGTCCAGTTCAAAGCGTCGTATCATAGAAGGGCTACCTGTCCCCTGCCTGACACCTCGGGGGAAGGTACACGGACTGGTTACGACTCTGATGTTACGCAGCAAGGACTGTTAAAAGCTTGTTTGGGCTGGGCTTTCATTTGTGGTCCAGACGTTACAGCATTGTACTGCATGATCCAAAAAGCAGCAGTTCGTTGCTCAGTCAGTGGTGTTTCTCTTGGCCATACCTTGCTCTGCAAAAGTTTTAAATAAACATCTGGAGGAAAGGGAAATTTCAGTTCAGGAAGTTTCCATTTAAAATATTTATCTGCGCTGCTATTCTCTTTAAACTATTAGTATAATAGCTTTGAGGAGAAGCAATCTGCAAAGTGGCTTGGATGTATTTTGACAATCTGGCCATTAATCTTCAGCATGCGGAGGGCTGGAGAGAATGACTCATTCGTGCTGCGTAAAGGCCCATATTGCCACTGTCGGTCGGGGGGTGCTTGGTTAGTAAGGGCACTGAGCAGGGGGACTGCGCGCTCTGCCTGTAAGAAGTGCAGACTTGCCACGGTGAGCTTTTAAGTATGTAGATAATCTGATGTAGCTCAATACACTCCTTTGTTCAAGTCCAGAAAGGACTTTTTAAAAATCTGTAATGCTTACAGGAAAAATTTATTTTTTTCTTTTCCCTTGGCAGCGAAAAATGAAGCTGACCGTCAAGCTGAGAAGCGAGAGATCAAGCGCAGGCTCACCAGAAAGGTACTGCTGGCCTCCGTGCTGTGATCGCCATCTGGCAGAGCTGCCGGGGATGGTGGTGGCTACGAGCACCTCGTAGGCACCTTGCTGTGGGTGAAGTCACGGGGCTGTTGTGTAAGTGTCCCCAGTGCCCTCTGACTGCAGTGACTTTGGAACGGGGACTGGCACCAACGGCGAGCCGTTGGCACTGCAGCCATGATTGTCAGTGATAGATCTGAGCTGGCATCAAGCATAACAAGTGAGATGAGAACTACATTTGGCACCTGGCACTTGAAAGGTTTGCTGGTGCTGGCCTGGCTGTTTTGACAGAGTACTTCAGCAACCACGACGTTCACACCAGGCTCCCCAAAAATCTATTTCTAAAGTGACAGCAGTGTGGGACAAGCTGAGTGGAGCAACAGCTGCTTTCAGCTATTACACCCAGGTTACTTGTGGTTGTAACTCATGGCTGGGAGAAACTTTGCAAGGGCGTGTGGGTATGAAATGTGTTGCTGAAGCAGGGAATGGGATCGCTTGGTTTCCGGGTGTCACGCAGGGCTCACCTTTGCAATCGCTGTTCCCAAACCCCTCGGTGTCTTCCTTCCTCTTGGCAGTGTAGCCTCGGTTCTGCCCTAGCCTGGCCTCGTGATCCACCCGAGATGACACTGTCTGTAAAGGAGTTTGCCTGTTCCCTTGCAGGCTGTGAGCAGGACCTAGTTGTATCTCTGGTTCAGGCCAAGTGCAAGAGCTGGGTTTTGTTTTGCTTGGTTTGCTTAGTCCTGAACTGCTTTGTGAACAAGGCACAAGCTAATTTTCTTTGTTCTTGCTGGTGTTCAGCTTAGCCAAAGGCCTACAGTGGCAGAGCTGCAGGCCAGGAAGATCCTGAGGTTTAACGAGTATGTGGAGGTAACAGATGCTCAAGACTATGACCGGCGAGCGGATAAGCCGTGGACAAAGCTAACACCAGCTGACAAGGTAACAGGGAGTGTCCTGTCCCCAGGCCTGGGGAGGGGAGCTAGATGGGGTGTCCCTTGCAAAAGGGCGTGAGCCAAGGACATTCTCTCTGCTCCTTTTGCTTCACCTCTTCCTCTTTTCCTCTGCCACCCCGTCAAGCACCACCGGTGTCCCTTCACCCACGGGTGCTGTACCCAGCCCTGCCTCCTGCCCCCGCCACGGTGACGTGGAGCCCAAGCGGGCAGGGTCTGCGCACCAGCATGGCCCCTGCCTCAGCCTCCGAGGGGTAGAAGAGGATGCGAGGCGCAGGGCGTTGGTCGGAGGAGTGCGGTTCCTTGCAGGCTGAGGCTGGCCTGGGCAAGAAGCTGGCGGGGAAGCACTGTGCTCCTCGGCGCGGAGGCAGATGAAACTCAGCCTAGTGTGAAGGGACTGCGAAAGCTGGGCTGGCTGCTGCAGTCTGAGCTCCAGAGCAGCTGTGGGGCTCAGCCCCGTGTATCGAAACTGCTCTTAACTCTTCACCACTGAAAGGCGGTACAGATCAGCCCTGAGCAGGGGCGTTGGAGGTACAGCATGTTCTTGCCATGTCTGAGCTCGCTTGAGAGGGGACAGAGGGTAATATATATATGTGCCTTAGCAGGAGATAAAAAAGATCTCATCCCTCTTTGTGTAGGCTGCTATCCGGAAGGAGCTTAATGAGTTTAAGAGCTGTGAAATGGAAGTCCACGAGGACAGCAAGCAGTTCACGAGGTGAGTGGGAACGCCTTACTCGGAGTTTCAGTTGTGTTGGGAGAGCTGTGCTGCAGGCGTAGTGCCATGAGGCAAAACATTAAAACCTTAGAAAAATGACCTGTGCTGTAGCTGCAGATTTAATGTCCCTTTCCTCTTGGGTGTTCCTGGGTGACTGGAGGAGTACCAGACGTGAAGTGGGTTGTTCTTCCTTAAACTGGAGCTTCGATCCTGGAAGCTCAAAGTGTGACCAGTGTGGCTGGTATGAGGTGTGTCTGAAACCAGTGTGACCTTGCAGCTGGAGCGTGCTTTTCTGGGGCTACAGACATGTGCAGCAGATGCCACGGCCACAAAACATTTTGGTAGTTAGCTCGGATGTTATCTGTGAAGTAACCTGTGGATCATGGCCCAAGTGGTTCTCTCTCTTCCCCAGCAGTTGCTCCATGTGGCTGGGATGAGTGTTTGCAGAGCACACAGGAGCTTTCTAAGGCAGAGGTGAAATCGTCAGATGCTAACAGCTTTACTTAGGGCTGAGAGTTCAGAGAGAATTCACTTTGCTCTTTCTGGGCATCTGTGGTACCTCGGTAACCATTTAACACTCAGATTTTTCACTTGGCTTTTAGGTACCATCGACCATAATCTTCCAAGCAGGGAGCAAGAGACCCAAGAGGACTGGACGTTCTCTGCGTCCCTCTCCTAGGCAATACCACGAGGGTGGAACCTCGGCTCTTCCAAGATTTGCCTTCAAACCATATCCAGACAAGGGCTTTCGGCCAGGGAAGGGGACTCCTGTCTGAATGTAGCGTTTCACTGGAACAAACACGTCTCGAGTGCCATCGGGCTGGAACTGAACACTATACCTCGCGCGGCTCAGCAATACGCCTCTGCTCCGGCGCCAGCGTCCCTGCCAGGAGACCATGCACATGGGAGTGAACAGTTCGTTCCCCAGCTCCCGTTCTCAGCCCTGACAGGTCCAGTTCTCAGCTGTACATACTCCTTTTGGGGTTCAACTCCTTCGTTCCCTCCTCCTTACCAAGAGGAGGAGGGGGGGGAAAGGCAGCTCTCGTGTTGGAAAGCTGAGGAACGGAGAGTGGATGTGCTAGGAAGCACGTGTGTATATTAGGTGTGTACAGAGAACCCTGCGCAGATGCTGACCTGGCAGACAACTGACATGTGACTTGTAATTTTTTTGGTTTTGCTTGCGTCTCTGTCATGTCCTTAAATGTCCTGAATCACTACTGACCAACGGTTTGTTGTCCTGGAAGGGAATTGTATAGGTATTAACATATGCTGCATCTTTTTGTATTAAAAAAAAAAAAAAGGAAAAACAAAAAACACAACTTAAATGTTATAAAACATTCCCTCCCCACTCTCTCACACGTGCTGTGATGTTAACAGATCTTGTCTTGGGATATCTAGGCTTGTTTAACAAATTACTGAACCAGGAAATGACTGTTGCCTTTTTAAAACTTTTTTTAATTTGGGGAAGCTGTGAGACTAGTCAATTCTTTTTATTGTGGCTTCCTCTCAGATGTTTTTTACTCTCCCAATCAGGGTGAAACTTGCCTTTTCTCATATTTACAGCTAAACTTACTGGAAACTTGATAATTTCACTGTGGGGGTGGGAGGGGAAGAAGAGGTTTAAAAAGTGACCTTAAAAAGATAACTCTCTCTTCTGAGAATGATTGATATTGGTTCTTCCTAAATATGGGTTTGGTTTTTTTTAAAAAAAAATAATCTGGTCTGGGCCACTACTGTATCATGCACAGAACTAACCCCTGCGTGAGCTGCCACTTACCCTGCAGAAGGGAGCGTGGCGGGAGGAGGAGGGTGTGGGAGGGGAGAGCAGGACGTGCCTTGTTCCCAGACCTCCTGTCCCTGGGGGGGCCCGCCCGTGCCGCCGGTCCCTCCGCGCTGTGCCAAGGCCCGGGCCGCGGCCTGCCCTTCCCTCGCAGCTTCCCCCTGTACAGTACGCTGTAGACTAGACCATTGCATTGTATATCGGTCTCCTCAGCAACAGATTTTAATTATTGAATAAAAGTATTTTAGGATTTTTTTTTTTTAAAAAAACTGCTTCCGTGCTCCTGTTTTAAATGGATCAGCGCTTCCGGGCGCGGCCGCGCCTCAGCGGCCGCCTTTCCCGCCTCCCCAGCGCGCATGCGCCAACCGCCACCACCTCCCCACCGCGCATGCGCCAACCGCCACCGCCTCCCCACTTCCAACGGCCCCGCTACCTCCCCACCGCGCATGCGCCAACCGCCGCCGCCTCCCCACTGCGCATGCGCCGACCGCCGGTGCCTCCCCATCGCGCATGCGCAACCGCCACCGCCTGCCCACTGTGCGTGGCCCGCTCACCCCGCCCACGCCCTCCCACTGCGCCCGCGCCGCTCGTCCCGCCCCTTGCTCAGCGCGCATGCGCCTTCTAGCCCCGCCCCCGCCCGCTCTATAAATACCGCGGCGCGGGAGCGCTCGCTCTCTTTCTCGGCAGGCAGCGCGGGCTCGCGGTAAGTTCTGTGCTGCGGCCTCTACCTTCTCTTCCTGCTCCTTCTTCCCCCTCCCTGCGCTCTGGAGAGCGGTCACCACGAAGAGCCGCGCTGCCCGCGACCAGCTCTAGGGACGCTGCGTCCCTACTCGGAGGTGGTGAGCGGCCTGCGCTGGGCCTTGCTGAGGGGCTCCTCACCGCCGCCTCCTCCCTCAGGCTCTGCCGGTACCTGCCGTGGCCCGCCCGCCTCCGGCTCGCTCCCGGTGTGAGTACGGGCTGCGGGGCCGTGGCTGCGAGCCTCAGGCAACGGGGGAAAGCGGGGATGGGGTTGGGTGCGGGGGCGAAGGCGGCAGAAAGCCGAGGAACCCAACGTGGACACCCGGAGAAGTCGCTCTCTCTTGGCTCTGTCCGTGTGGCGTGGGGGAGCGTAGGCCTTCGGGCCCATGACGTACAGTCCCTTTCCACGACGTTGGAGAACAAGCCGGGCCTCGAGTCTGCAGCCTGCATATTCCTACTGCTTCCCCGAGCCCTCGGGCCGTGACGGGGGAGATAAACCATGCAGGAAACAACTCTGCCACGCCAAATGGCGGCCGGGTGGGGTGTAGGGAGCACGCGGCGGGCTGCACGGAGGGGGGGAAGAAACGCCGAGCGATCGCTTTAAATACATTTTCTTTGTTATTTCCAGTTCTGAACTTGAGAAGTGGGATGCGACGGAGCGCTGATTTTGGAAGGTAATGTTGCGCTAATGGTGTAATATTGTTGGTTGTGCGTAGTTGCAGGGTTCTGTTAGTAGTTTATACTTTGAATAAGCTTCAGCGATTTGTAAGGGGCTTATGGAAACTAAATTGGATCGACTGCTTGAAGTTACTACGTACTATTGCAGGCTTTATGGGCGCTGTTCAACAGCAAAAGCTTAGTTTAGGCGTTTGCTTGGTTCTGAGGTTTGTTGGGCTTTAGATTGATGGGGAAAAGCTGATTGATGAATTTTCTTAAAGGGGGTGAAATAAAAACCTGCTGAAATGCAGGTGAATTATAGTAGCTTGATTAGCTTGATGGCCTATTTATGTTGTGTGGGAATTATGGAAAATCATGAAGGCCCTGGGTTAGACCCATTTAATCGCCTGTTCTTTCATGTTAAGCTGTCCCAGAGCAGACTTCCTGTCTCCTGTGGAAAAGGATGTATCGTTAATGGGAGTGGTGGAGCACTGGGGGAAGGCACGTGGTAGGCACGTGTGACGCCTGCTTAGGCCTGGGGGCATGTGGCTGGATTTTACCTGATCATCATGTATCTAATGGGTTATGTGCTTTTTGCCAAGTAGTAAGGTTTCTTAATATATTTTTCCTAAATTGTTGCAGGCATTGGTGACTGAGATGCTAACAACAGAAAAAAATCCACGTGTCTAGTGAGGGTGAGTATATGGAGAGTACCAGCCCAGATAATAGAGGGGGTAGCTAAGGTTTGGTTCATGCAGTGTGTGTCATCAAAGCAAAGAGATCGGAATGGCCTGGAAGCAGGACAAGATACCTGCTTTTGGTGGCCTTCCCATACATAGCATGTGCTTCCTGCTGAAAGTATCCTGGGTCGGAAAAACAGGCAGACACGTACCTAGCTGCTGAATTTTGTGGTATGATGAAGCGGGTTCTTGGGCTGAGCCTGTGGGTGAGCTACACACAAGGAAAGCAGGCAGAGCCGTAGGGCTGCAGCGAATTTGTCGTGTACGTGCCTAAAAGGCACCACAAAGGCAAGGGCAGGACACTGGGTGGCCTGGCGCACCAGGCGCACCAGGAAGGAGCTACTTCTGGGGTGCTCTCAAAGGTTGGGAGCCCGGGGTGTAAGAAAGGACTAAGAAAAAAAAAACTGTTCTCTATGTGGACTTGGACTTGATGCCAGCTGCTCGGGAAGATGTGATTTGACCCCGATGCATGGTGAGGATGTTCTGGGGACTCTTGATAGTGGGGGGGTGGCTCATAGGGTGTGGGGAAGAGCAGTAATCTGTGCATCTGTGTTATCTGAAAAGGCTGTAAAGTATTGATTTGTAAACCTGCAGAAAAGAGCTAAATAAACTTTTACTTTCTTGGCTTGGTGTGCATTTCTTTGTGAGTGATTGCTTGGTGAGTCCCAGGAGGTGAAAGAAATCCTGGACACTGCTGTTGGTGCCTCTCCTCTGGAGTCAAAAGTGAGATTCCTGTGTGCTAATCATGCGTCTTCTCTGGAGTGTGATGGTGAAAGGGGCAGAAACCCCCTTCAAACCCATGTTATTAGCTGTTTATGCTGGATTTGGAGCAGATGATAATGAAGTGTAGTTCTGGGCCATCTCATGGCAGATTAACCTTCAAATGGTCTGTACCCCAGGTCTGTTGCTGTGGGGGGTGACAAGTCCACTCTTGCCCTGTTCTGCGAATGGGGAGCAATGCTGATGGGTGGCTTGTGGAGGTTGTGCTTAAAGGGTTAAACCACAAACAGACTAAGGAGGTACCTACTGCTGCCCTCCAGCAGTTTGCTGGATGTTCCACCCTTGCTCGGCTCCAAATCTGAAGGTAAGGGGGGCAGGTGATGGATGTGCATAAGCTCATCCATAACTGATAACCTTGCTGGGTTGTTGCCTCCTGGAAGGGTTTTCTGGTTGCCTGGGCCACTGCCTCCAGGAGTAGAGTAGGGTCTGTTTAATCAAGAGTAGATGAGGCTAGCTGGTTAGCCAAGTACATGAGGAACTTCTGTTAAGCTATTTGGCATTTAATAGGCTTTATTATGTAGGCCGTTGGTCTAGAACATCCTGAGGGGTGGGTTTGCACATTGGAGTAGAACTAGTCAGAGTAAGGAATATTTATGCTCTTAGACAGGACTTGGTGTTACTGTGCATGGTGACTGTTTGCCGTCTTGCCATTGCAAGAAATTCAGTCTGGTTCCTGCTTCAAGAATAAAAGTGGGCTTTGTAACAAATTAAGGTGAGGATGGAAGACAACAATGAGGATTAACCCTGTGGTCAGCCCCCTGTGCCCTAAACAATCAGGAGGCCTCCCCGGGAAGCCAAGTAGGTAAAGCTTTTGGGTAATTACAATTATGAGGACCTGCAATAACTGGACTTCTTGGAGTCCTTAGAGCTCCAAGGAGTCCAGTTTTAAGGATGACTCAGATTACAAGAGAGTTGCACTGATTTTGGAACAAATGGAATCCTGGAAGCTTACATGGGACGTTCCTGGCACAAACTGCCATAAATACCACAGATCAGTCGGTCCCAGTTCCAGCCACTGATGGACAGAGCGGTGGTGGCGCGGCTGGGAAATGTGCTGTCCGAGCAGTCCAGCCGGGTCAAAGGGGCTGGCTCCCCAAAACCCGGCAGTCCCTGCTGTTCCTGCCAGCGTTGTGACAGTTCCAGGCATGCGTGCCAGTAGCCTTGGCTCTGTGACACTGCTCCCTGCCATGGGCAGGAGCCTCTGTGGAAGCCCTTGCGCTTTTAATCCCCTGGGAGAAAGGTCAACAACTTTATATTGGCTCGCATGATCGTTATTTCTACAATTGGGCGTTCTGAGCTGGAGAAGGCCGTGGCAGACATCTCTGCTGTGCTTGAAATGCTTCAAAGCGCTGCCGTGGGTGCTTTGAAGAATTCCCGGTCTGAGATCAGCTCGCTTCCTCCATTGCCTGCCCGGAATCGGTGGGCGTCAGACCACCTCCTGGCATCGCCAGGGCCGTGCGTGTGCCTGGGCTGCTCGCTTTTACACAAACCAATCCAAGCCGATCGAGTAGGGCCTAAATAAGTGAAAGAAGTTTGTGTTTTCTGTCAAACAGCTAAAGAACAACCTCAGGGGACATCTTGGCTGCCAGGCCTGGAGCGTGGACCTGCCGGGGCGTGTTAATGCTTGTTGCCGTGCTTCGTTCCCGTCCTGTTCGTCTCTCTTTGGGTTGAATATCTCACGTTTTGCCGCAGATCTGTCCCCTTACGGCTGAACCTGTCGCTGTGCGGGCTGCGGGGTAGAGGCAGGACGCCAGGACGAGTTCTTTACCCGGTAACCGGGGTGCTTCCAGCCCTGGGGGCTCTGGGGAAGCATCCCCCCGCCGGGAGGGGCCGGGCGCGGAGCCTCCGGCCGGAG
>Ga0065711_1005671_pt1 | contig 22803 bp, 20 predicted proteins | sample Hoacrofraction12_FD_59098 | JGI IMG/M metagenome (GOLD analysis project Ga0065711, IMG submission 59098) | Hoatzin crop microbial communities from Cojedes, Venezuela - Epithelial fraction 12 v2 (version 2) | ecosystem: Host-associated > Birds > Digestive system > Esophagus > Crop | place... | reverse complement strand
CTTCCTTTTGCTGCTGATGTAGTTGAAGAAGCCCTTCTTGTTGTTTTTGACATCCCTTGCCAGCTTCAATTCCAGGTGAGCCTTGGCCTTCCTCGTCGCATCCCTGCATGCTCAATATTTAATTACTGGTTCAGGTTTTGGGGAACAAGTTGACAAACCTTAAACCCACCTTTCCACCCGCTTTCCCAGGCTCAGCTTCGCTCTGACTGCTCTCGGCCCCCTGTTACTGCTGCAGGTTGCCCCCGGGCCCGGCCGTGGGGATCCAGGGGCACAGCGGGTTCTCTGTGCTGCGCCTTCCTTCCTGCTCTGCTCCTGTGCCCTGACGTGGCTCCTCCACGGGCTGGAGAGCTTCTGAGGGAGCACCTGCTCCGGCACAGGTCCTCCAAGGGCTCCCGTCCCTTTGGGGTGTCCCTCTTCTGCCATGGAGCACCTCCGCCGCCTCCTGGCCGTGGATTTCCCAGACCAGAAAACTCATTCCCAGAACTGCGTTATTAAGCGCAACAAGTTCAAGCACAACTGTTTCAGGAGTTCTTCCAAGGTAAGCTCTTAGCTGAAACAAATTGTTCCATCTTTGGCTGGTTCGTAAGAACCAGAGAAACAAACAAAAAGTATCCCACAGTCAAAACCCCATATATTTTTTGCCTGCGTTTAAGGCAAATTTTAAAAACCCAAACCAAACAATACAAGTGGTGCAAGTTAATGGGTGTGCCTCTGATCCATCCACCCAAATTTTTGTTTGCTTCTTTGAGAAAGGTCCCCCTGAAGTTTTAAAGCACACCGTCGAGGAAAAATTTTGACCTGCATCCTGCCGTCTCCTCCCAGCACACAGCCGAGGACTGCCAGTCCGCAGTGACTTTGCAGGCTGCCTAGCACAGCCTGCAAGGACACAGCATCAGCCCTCACCAATTCTTTAAGTATTACCACGATCCAAATTCGGGAAATAAACCGTATCCATCTGGGGAGCTCCATTTCTGTTGTTCCGCATGGAGCACTGCAGGTAACGCCGCTTTACACCAATGTCCCAGCCTGAAGCCGGGCCTTCTCAGGTCTCACAAGCAACCCTTAAATAACTTTTAATTTCATTCAGTACGCCATAAGTAGAAAAAGACCACAAATATGAGGACTTCTGTTCTAACGCTTTACGTGCATTAGAACTATCTGGGCAAGAAAAAACCCAAACTATTCAAAACCACGAGGAAGATTTGTAATGGGGAACAGTCATTTGCAAGAAAAAGGATTGCTCCAAAGGCAGCCATGAAGGGAGCAGTCGGGCGAGGACAGAGCTGATCTGCCTTCACTGTGAGATGGTAGAAAATTTCTGACAACTCTGGTAAAAACTTTGCAGCAGGTGAAGCAATTGCTTCATCAAAATGAGATCTATTTCATGACCAGATCCTATTTCAGAAACCGTCACTTTAAACCAAACAAAACCAACAAAAAGCTGCTGAAATTCTGCCCACCATAACCAGCTGGAGGAAAAACCACCATCGGCACTCAAACAGATACTGCTCCGTCTTCATATTGAACAGCTTTCCCCTCTTCCAGTCACTTCATCCAGATGTTCCAGAAGGTAGTGGAAGTTCAATTTGAGGTGATGTTTTGTAAGTGTAAAGTAAAAAACAGCTCCATCTTTAACATTCTAGAATGAACGTATTATATAAACATGGTTCCTCAGTATAACGTAGACAGCCTTCAGCATCTAACACCGCCTCACAGCACATCTCACCTTGTGCTTGACCACACAGTGCTCGACTGCTTCTCAAAAGATGACAGGCTGGAGCTTCGTGGGATGTGAAATTCCACCTGTTTTAGTGTTTTCCACAGACTCAGTGAAGCAGCAACGCAAAACGCGAGACAGAAGTCTAACCAATTTCTGAAGAAACGTATGTAGTAAGATACCACACTGGCAACCTCTCCTACAGAGAGTTAGCTGCCCACCAGAGAACAACCCCGGTGCCTTACCCCTGGTAGTTTATAGAAAGATTTGGAATGAAGCACTCAAGCCCCAGTCCTACATCACGTTCAGCTTGGTAAAACAAAGTTTCAGCATGCAGAAAAGCAACGTCTTTTTCAGAATTCATAGTCTTCCATGCACTGCTTACAAACACCACTCCTGCTGCAGACAGATGCTCCTCCTTACGCTATTTAGCATGATGAAGACAAAGGTGTTTTCATTAAAGTGGAGATTAAACTTTCTCAGAGGCAGAAAACAGTTAATTCTGATGGGAATTGAAGAAATCTGGACTGGAAATGGCTACTCTGAGGCAGCTGCAGCTGTAGTTTGTTGAATTCTGCATACTTTAAGAACTCTAAAGCAAGTTAGTATTTCCAAATGTTTTAATTTCATTGTGCTTAAATATTTAATATGCATATAAAGTGAAAAACATGCAATAACTGGCACCACTGTCACAGAACCGTTGGCCATAGATAGATAGGCCGCGTCTGTGCGTGAGCACTGTGCTTCCTGACGATGACGTGCAGAAACTGAGGTTCCAGGCACCCCGCCCGAAGAAGCGTTTTATCACTACAGCGCCTTCCAAATTAAACGCGTCCCTGATCGTTTACCCTCTGTCCCCCTCGTTTCACTTACACCGTCCAATTCAAAAATACACGTTTACAAGCTAGCGGCTCATTCTGCGTTTCGGGTCTGCAGACAGACGTAGCAGTGAAAAAGGAACGAATTATGTATTTTTAACACAGTCAGAAGCCTCGGCTCTAAGGGCGGCAAAACAATTGGCTTGGTTCCCCCAGCAGACACCCTGCAGTAGAGACAGGCCTGCAGCAGCCCGGGCCCGCACCGGAGAAGGCCCGTGCTTACACGAGCAGCTACTGGACTGCTGTTTTGAGCAGCAGAGCTTTCCAGAATCAAGGCCTCTCTGACCTAAGCTCTGTTTTTTTCAAAATGCTGGACAAAATAAAAGTGGCAGGTTTGACCGTTGCACACCAGATATTTTAAAGCTTTTATTTTTATTTATGCTTTTATTTAGTCGCTAAATTACATTTTGGACTAATGTAAATGAAAAAAATCTTACCAAAACCAGCTGAGGTACGCAGTTAATGCTACGGCTGAGTCTTGCTCTTCAAGCACAACGCGATCCACCTGTTAACTGGGCAAAAGAATACACAACAGCCTTCTCAGTTGCAGAACTGCGCACATACATACCTAGTTTATCACTTCCAAAGTCAGCCAACAGGTCATTCCATGCTCAGCGTTGTACAGATTTAGGAGCCATTCCTTACCTTGTTACACAGGCAAGGAACATACGGATGCACCGAAGTGGCCCACCCATCGCTAGCTCTGAAATAATCCCTGTAAGGATCCCTGTAAGGAATAGTTTGGTGAAGGACCAAACCGAATCCAATATTCTCCAAAGGCAAGAACATTTACTGCTCACCTGCTCACCAGCTTTGCTCTGTCATCTGCAATTTAAGCTCCTTAATCTATATATAAAAATAAAAATGAAGATGTCTGCCATAAAGACCGTTGATACAAAGACTGTAGCTCTCAGGTGTGCTCTCTCTCCTCTTTTCTCCTCTTTTAGCATCAGAGCTATCCAAACTGGGACTTTCTTCAGCTCAATTAAAATAGTTTCCTAGCGAGGTCTGTTTATTAAAATTTCCTTCTCTCACCAGACACAGCATCATTCTATGGACTTTTACACACACATCACTAATTTAATAAGCAAATATTTAGGCTCTTTCTTCCTTAGCTGCACATATGCGGTATGAACGAATTGTATGTAATAAGAGAGTTATATTCTCCCTTTCACTTTCCAACAAAACCAAGCCAAAAAACTCAAAGGCAAAACTTTTCTAAAGCGGCCAGTCTCTTCACTGTCTCCTCCTACACCCTTCATGCCAACAGAGTTGTTGAAGTGATTTTAAGGTATATGTGAAAATTACCAAGGCTATTTTTAAAAATGGACCATGAAAATTCCAGGTTTGATCTTCACCGAACAAGCAAGAAAGCCTTGCTTGAAAGGTAACTGTGGAAAACAAAGCTTCAGGCAGAATGACTTCTCTGCCACAATGGGACCGCAGGACCGACATCCTCTGCCCCAAGACACTGCTCCCCGGCACCAAGTAGCCTTTTTAGGGGGGCAGGACAGCTGCTGACCTCGGTTACAGCCTGTATTGAGAACACCACTTCCACCCACGCTCCCCTAGCGCAATCTCTCCCGCTGTGGTGTGGAACACCTACGAATACTGTTTCCTCAGTATTTTACAGGGCATTTTGTCCCCCTTAGGAGAAGTGGTACTTCCAGGAAAAAAGCATCCATCCACAAGAATATATCATTTACCTGTGCTTAAAGACACGACAGAAGAGGGAGAAGAATTTGAAAAGTTAAACACACTGTTGTTTCACCACATCTTAATTCTGGGCTGCAAGAAACCCCTATTTATTAGCAGTAATACATGAGGTCATTCAACCATTAAATTTCAAGAATGTGCCTGTTAACAAGTCTGCTGATTAGGATTAATTAAGGAGGTGAAATTTCTTACATGGTGCCTGATCAGAGAGTTTAGAGAAAGCATGAAAAAGGCACAAGAAATCACAGCTCCTGCAACACAAGAACCAAACTTCAGATGCTCAAGTGTTTTATACAAGGCTACTTGTTCTTAAAGAATCCTTCCTTTTATGTAGTCGGGCACTGAACAGTGTCAGAAGAGGCGCAGTGTGCAGTACTCAGCTATGCAGATTGCCCTTCATTTTTGTCCCTCAGGAGGTAAAGTGCCACAGAGCATAAGTTAGGAATTCATCTGCAACTTACACCTGCCATCATCAGTGCTCTGAAACCTAAACTGATGGGGTTTTTAAACGGTAAAAATCCTACTAAGAAATCATTCTGTTAATAAACTTTCCACACTAATCCAAGAACTGGATCTTTCCAATAATCCAGTCCCCCAAACTCCCACTGAATTCAAAAGAAACACAGCTACCCCCAACATAATCGATCTGCCCCCTTGGTATCACAAGTCTTCATTTCTAACAATATAGTGGCAGCTCTGCCATTTCAAATGTGCACCTTTTCAATTACTATAATGAAAGCCAAACAGTTTTAAACGTAAAAAAATATTTATTTCAAGTTTGTATACAAAAAAATTCAGAGCTGAACAATTATTAGTAATGGCAATTTTTATGAATATTGAATCTCAAGTATTTCTAAACTCACTTTACAAAAACAACTGCTGTTAAAATTGTAATCATCTTTTTGATTTTACTTAGGTATCTTTTTTTCAGTTGACTAGTGGCTAATCCAGTGGTTTTAAACAATTCAAATTACAGCTCTTAACAGACACAGCATGTTACCCTGCAACTTTTGGCCAGAGATTAGTCTGAGGAATCAATGCAGCCTCCTCCTCACTTACATCTAATTATTACCCACTGAGAAAAAAAATATGCAAACTGTATGCAGTTTTTTGATACATATTTTTAGTGAGCATAGAAAAGGTAGCCTCCTATAAAAATATCTGCTGTTTTATTCTGTGGCTACTGCATATATAGAGAGACAACCAAGCCTGAGACCACAACAAAAATTAGCATTCCTTATGCAGTAAGTGTCTCAGAACCTGCCAGAAAACGCTTGGCATAGCACGACCAGTGCTGTTACGCTACCTGAACGCGACACCCAAAGTCACAGCACAGTCGCATCTTTCGGCTGTCCGAACACGTAGCTCGCGTAACAACGCTGTGCTGCCTCTTCGCAGGAAACCAGCAACAGGGGCCAGAAGGATGCTGGAAGTGAGAATGGCGCAGGAAAGGAGCAACAGCTTGTGCATTCTTCAGCAAACAAAAGCTTCCCCTACACACATTAGCTACAAACAGAAGGTGTACTCTATTTAAAGAACATAGTCAAAAATTTAGTTTTGGGATTTTTTTTTTCTGTATGAAAAATAGAGCACTATGCTTTTACATTCAAAACTAACTCCACAGAGAAGTACAGTTCATAAAGCACAGATTGGTGATGTGCACCTGAAAAGAAACGTCAAATTGCTCATCTTAATGCTCTGCTAAATTAGTGCTGAAGAGACTCCAACAGTTCTGTGCCAAAAGCCAATAATCAAATTACTCCTGTGCAGTCACACCTCTTCAGGAGTGAAAAATGTCACGGAGGACTATCCCCAGTTGCAGAAGGATTTCTTCTAATACGAGGAAAAAAAGCCTGGGAAGCGAGTAATTTTTCAGAGTGCTACTAGAACAAAAAGCCTCCAGGTTGGTTCGTCAGCACTGCTGAATCAGGAGATGTGCCCCAGGCAGGACAGCCGCTGTGTGACACGCAGCACGGGAGCGTCTGTCCAAAGTGACAGCTGAGCTTCCTGCTCTTCTGCCAGCTGCTCTGGGGTCGGGTGGAAATTCTTTCTAGTACATGAAGAATTCCAGGCAGCCTGTATTTAGGCAAGATCTCGACACATCTGCAAAATCTTACTGCTACTACTGGGCGTCAGATGAGGTACAGAGAGAGAAACGGTAGAATTTCTAACGCTTCATGAACACGACACAATTTCCAAGCCTTCTTAAAAAGGAAAATAGATGCTTTGAAAAAGTGTAAGTTGCTAAATAAATATATTCTTTGTATGGCATATCCACCTCCCTTTCCATAAAACTCCTAACAAATTACTTCAACTCTAAAGGGAATCATTTTTTTATTTAAAGCATAAATAGTAAGAAGGGCTTTAGGAAAGAACAAGTAGTTACAACTCATTTTTGTCACATACAAGCCCTAGATAAGATGGCACGTTTTAAGGAAGACTGCAACACTAAAGGTTATAATAAATAACTCCTTAGGGTAAGGATAGCTGCAACTATTTTTCACAGAGTTTGCAAGACTGCTGAACAGCTTAAGCGTAGACTCTCAGGATCTAGCTGGTGTCTTCAAAGCAGTCTTTTCAAGCGACGTGTCACATGCCAGTCCCCAAAACAGTCGGTCATCACAGATAGACAGAGACGATTTTGTAAGGAAAAATTGCATAGTTTTACAATTGTATGTAAAAAAAAAAAGTAAAGTTTTTTTCACCTGTGATGAAGAAAACCTGTTGCCTGAGAATACCAACAGTCAAAAAGCCAAGTAATTCTCAAAGCTACAGAAAAGAACTTAAGAATAAGAGACAGTTTGGCAACGCCATCAGTTGTCTTCCCTATTTAAGGTGCATTAAGATGGAGACTGCCAAAGATCACATTTTGATTCCTGTCTCACATTTCTTATGCAAGTTCCAATTTTGATCCTGAACTCACAAAATCCTCTGCAGTTTTACAACAAGTAGTAAAAAGATTGCAAAAAATATTACAAACAGATCTTCAGATTACAGATTACAAATAAACCTGCAAGTATTTTGGTAACTCTGAATAGCGCTTCACAATTTACATCACCACCTGCCAATTTCATCGTCTCTCAAACCTACGAAGCCTTTGCCACCGTATTTCCTCTTCTGAATGCTGCTCAGGTGGAAACCAAAAACCATAGGGTCGCCGCTGATTAGTATATGTTTCTCCTCCAAAATCTACAAGACATAATGAAAAACAACCGTTATTTTGTTCTGTAACAGGAGAAAAATGCACATATACCCTGTAATGCAAAGCATCACAACACAGAGGGAACAGGGAGCTGAATGTTTCCAATTCTGATGGCTTTGGGGCAATCGCAGCTTCCAGTAACTGCTTTTAAAGACACTGAAATGGAGAAAACAAGCAAAAACCCCCAAACCGAAACACCAACCCAGCAAATGATAACCAAAAGAGCTCTCAAACATCTAACAAGTACTAACCTGGGACTGCACATGTTTCACAATCTCTACTTTATACAGCAAAGTCCAGATTGTTGAACTATTTGAACGTCCTCAGTAGTTACTTCTGGCAAAATAAGCTTTTGTTTCTGCTTTTAGTATTGCAGTCCAACATGTGCTGACCCACACCAGACGCACACAGAGCTCCCACCCTTAGCTGGCAGCAAGCAGTTTCAGAAATGAACTCCACGTTGCAGCTCAGCTAGGGAGAACTGTGAGCAAATCAACGTGGGCAGCAACAGCACACCGAGCCCAAAGGGGCTCTGCCCTGGCACCCCGGGAGCAGGCAACAGCAGGTGATTCCTGCAGCGCTGCTGAATTCACACGAGGTCCCTGAGCAGAGAAACGCCTAACAGGCTGTGGTTACACCATCACCTCACTGAGGGGCTCGGGGGAACAAAAATGAGAGACTGCCTTCCGAGCACAGGCACAGGGTTAAGAATACGCAAATTAGCTGCAAAGATAACACAGCAGCCCCTCCAGCACTCAGTATTCTTTAAACTTTCACCTCAGGATCTCATTTGAATTAGCAAAAGTGAATATGGGAAACCAAAAGTGAGTATGGTGCCGTTATGTTCCTTTTCCAGATGAACGCCGGCCACAGCTGTGCCCTGGATCGGAAATGGCTGGCAGCAAATGGGGCAGGCCTGGTGTGGTGCCATGAGGTCAGGAGGGCTGGCTAACAAAGAGGCTCTGCTGCCTTCCAATCCAATTACAAAAGCATTTCAGTTTGCAGAGTACTCACCAGCAAATGCTAGAACACGTTCCTAATTTTTCTTTGGTATTTACCAAGAAGTCAAACTCTCAGAAAATACTGCCAGAGGTGACCAGAGCTGCTCAAGTCCCAGCAGGCAGCAATACTAACGCAGAGGTTTATGAAATGAGATGCACTGTTTGAAAGCATTTTTAAAATTCATATTATTATACAGGAAATGAACTTAATGTATATTTTAGCATTTTATCTTCAGCTTGTCCCTGTGTCTCAACTTGCTAGAGACAAATTTGAAAAATATTTCAGCTGTTACTGTGACTCTGCAACCTCTATGCTATTTGACAAATACTCTTCAAAATATTATAGAAAGCTAGCATTTATTGGACATCACGGAGCTTGGCACAGGTACCTAACTTCTCAGTTTCATTTTTCTTAAATTCAAGAGCAATATCCTTGTCTAAAAAAATTAGACACGGGCAGAATAGTTTTCATTGAGAAAAATAATATTAAGCTGAACTGAATGTTCATTTACTACATTTATTTTCCCTCATTTCACTGTCTTTCTTATACATACAAGAAAGTTTCTTTGAAGAGAAAAAACACGTAGTTTTACTGTGTCCTACTGACCACAAGCTGAGAAAAACCACTGGCTTACAGTGCTTTGTAACCCACTGAACATTCATTTAGAAGTTCAAAAATCCAGGAGCTTCAAAATGGAAGGCACGGAGCAAGGTGGTCAGTAGCCATCAGACCCTTTCGTAGTAGGGCAGAAATGTCTAGACAAAAAAGTTAAAAGGCCCGAGAAAGCTCAATAAAGCATTTGAGGTCTACATTTATGAACTGCAGACACATACTGGAATACAAATGAATGTATCTTTCTGTATTTATCTTATTCATCATCTACGAGTAAGTAAAGAAATTCTTAACCAACAATGAATTCATGATAATATTCACAATGATGTTTATGTTGTCATGGCAAGAAAGTTTATGAGAAAAGTCATTGTGATTCTTAATTTTTTTTAATGGTATGTAGTATCTGGGGTGAGTGAACGGAAAAGAAAATCAGCAAGTTAACGGCTTTTCACAGTGTTAGTTATACATTAATAAAACACCAATTAAAATGCCTAGTATTTTCTTCATATTTTGCCTTCTGATGAGTATACTTTAAATATAACTATTAACACTAGCTGAAAGATACAAATTTTGATATATGAAGAGTAATATAGTCAATACCCTGATCGTACAAATGGCTGCACTGTAAAGGGTCAGAAGCGCACCGTAATGGTGAAGGTTGGTATCTTTTAAATCATCATAATTAAGAAAACATTTGCATTTTTTAAACATTCTTTACAATAGTGAAATTGTCAATTAAATACCAAGGTTCCTCATTAAAACATTTATTTTTCTATCTAGCATCCTTGGTTAGTTTTTATTTAAGAAATCAGATACCACTTATACAGTTATGACAAGCACTGGCAGAGTCCCCATAAAATATGCTCAACACTTCAAATATAAATGTGCTTTAATAATCACTAGAAATAGAAAGAGATGCTATAAAAAAGATGCAAAATGCTCCTTTGTATGTTGACCCCAAAATAGACTGACAATGTATTTTGAAAAGCTTTCTGTTCAAGCAAAGATTACGTTACATCAAACAACACGGTGAGGAGTGAAGAAGTTGTCTGAATGTGAAGGTTCAAATGCATGTATTTATAGATGTATGTATAAATTTAAATTATCTTGGTACTCAAAATAGTTCCCTGAGACCTTTTTTTTTAAAATTACAATAAAAATATTAATGAAATAACACCTTTACCTAACCAAAACATTTATAAGCCACAGTGCCCAGAAATGGCAATTGGGCCACTGTTACTGCTGGAACAGCACCTGGACTTCCATGCAAGAAACAAACACAATCTTTACAACACACCAGCAAAAAGCTTCCAGACCAATGGATTCTAAGATTGTATTTCAAGTATTCAAAAATCTGCAGTAACACCAGAGGATAGACAAAAATCAAAGCATATAGTACAAAAAAGTTACAAAACCAACCCTTACACAGCATCTTTTTAAATTAACTCTATCGTGACTTAGAGCTGGGTTCTGTGCATACCAGAGACTGGGACCCTCCACACCTTTCCTGTCACGCTGCGTCAGTTGCTGTGGTGTTTTTTTGGTTTGGTTTTTTATTACTGAAGTTTACAATTATAGGACTTTGGATCAAAAGAAGAAAATCACTGTAATTGCAACTCGTTTAACTAAACCTGTATTAGTGTAAATAAATGTCCTTAAACATTTTCATCCACATGTGAAATGTTTATCATGCCTAAAATACTTACTGTAGTTAGGCATCATGGCACACTCCTCTGTCCCCCACAAGCACCATGTGCAATGCAGTAAGCACTGGTTCAGAGGTTACTCAGCACGACAAAGTCAGACATTTGATTAACCACAGACACACAGCCTGAAATAAAGGCAACACCACTGACTGTCCTCCCTTTTTAACATATTTTTCCCTCACTCTGAATAAGCAAGCACCTCAGCTGAGCAAACTGCGAATGTTTTGCACTCTGAAGAGCAGAGATGGGCACAGCTCACCAGCCTGGGCTGCTGGTGCTGGCAGTGGGCGTGTTTGCCCACCGTTCTTCCCCTGTCTTCCTTCAGCGCCCGACCTACGTCAACATTTACAGGAGGAACTGCCTGTACAGTAACCATAACAATGATTTTTGGAAAGACGACTGTAGAACACTTTATGCTGACCCATGAGACCATTTTTACTGGTTAAAACACCCAACACAGATTTGCAGATTGTTACTCAAATTTGCATCCTTTTTCTCAGATTTAAACAACACAGAAAAATAAGAACTATTGACCAGAAGTCTTCAAGTCAGAAAACATAATGAACCAGGGGAATCCCTCGAGAAACTAGAGAGTTTATTACACTCTCTTGGTTCCAGTCAAGTTTCAAGTTTTGGAAACAAATTACTGGCATGTTCAGCACAGTCATTTTAAAAATGCAACTGCCCACTCTGATAAGGCAGAAAGAAAAGAAAAAAAAAAAAGTATCTTTATACGAGACTATTGGCCATACCTTACTGGATATTGGAGACTTTGCACTGAACATTCTGCACTCAATACTGGTTCTTCTAAGATATAAACCAGAAGTTTTTCTTAAGTCCTATTACCTGCTTTTATTTTTATAATTAACAGATTGCAAACAAACAACTACCTCGGTTCTGAAATCCCTGAAGTTCAGATAACTCATTGCCTATGAAGACCTTATTGAATGATACTTCTGCTTTAGAACAAGAAAATATATTCTAAATTTTACACAGAGACAGCGTATAGCAAACTCAACCAACAATAAATGCACGGAGTCAAGACTGTCTTTCTGCATACAAGTCTTTCAAATGAAAGACTTAACGCTGCAGTGCAGATGTACTCCAGCCCTGTTCTCATGCAGTTCTGGGCACTACTGACTTACAACAGCTGATGATGCCCAAAACTTCCTTAGAGACTTTCCAACAGCAGAAGGAACCTTAATAAATGTTTCAGTGTGTCTTCTGGATTCATGTTTGAGACAACCCTGAGCTTCCATTTCATCACTGAACTGATGCTGAATAGTTTGCCTCACTTGCTACAGGTCATTTGCAAGTAAAGATTATCTCAAATTAAGTACTATCACACTGAGTACTTGTAAAGGAAAGCAGATTATTATTCTTGTTTATTCTCCAATTAAATCACATTTATTTTGTTAAAAGGCAAAATTGATGAAAACTTGAGTATTAAAATATTTTGGCTTCTGTTGCTACACCTATTGCATGATATTTGAAAAAAAAAATAAGGCGTAATCATGACAAAATTTAAGACTATTTTTATTCTTCCATGTGCTATGGATGTTAAAGCACTGGCACTACTGGACAAACAGCAAGAGTTTCTACCGTGGCCACTCACAGCTCACGTTACACCAACGCACCAACACGGCCAGTCTCCAGCAGTGCCCCACTCAGCAGAAACTGACTCTAGTCACAGGAACGAATGTCAGAAACAAGAGATGTCAGCCACGAGGCCTGAGTTGATCCTACCTAGGCTTAAGCCTTATCTTTTCCAAAGAGTTTCACGTTTGAAGCACCAGTTTGAAAGATCTAATCATCTTGCAGCAAAAAGCAAAGAAGCTAGAGAGTATTACATGCTGAACTGCTTTAAGCAGCTCAGAACGAGATGCTTGAGGAGCCATTTAATAGTCAAATCGTACAACTTGTAACCCAAGCAGGCCCATAGGCTTTGGCATAGGATGTCCACAATGACAGCTGCAGCTGGGCCACCGTTTCTCTCCGCCTTCAAGAAACAAAAAAAAAGGAGAGAGGGCACACAGCGTTCAATATTGAATTCACGCATTTAATTGTGCACTTAGAGACTCCATTAGCAAGCAAGGCGGTGGTGAAACGCCGAGCTCTTCAAGCCCAGCATGGCACCACGGCGGGGTCACCCGGCAGATGGCTCCAGAGCCAGGCAGCCGCCGCGGCAAGGCGGGCACACGCTAGCCACCACAGCGTTCCACCTCGGAAGAGGAGTTGTGGTTATTCCGCAACAGATGGGCTCTGGAGAAGCTGCTGCACGGAGTATTACGGAGTTGTTTATTGTCTGGCTGGTTTGAACCCCAGGCATTATTTGCCAGCATCTAGCAGCTTCTCTGTCACACCAGGTTTCATCAACAGGAAACCAAAGTGAAAGCCACTAGAATACATTTATACTTTTCTCTTTACTAAACCAGTCCTAAATTCAGAACTTGCTATTGAGTGCAGCGCTTCGCAGCAGAACATCCTGACAAGACCAACTGCGTAACCAACATCTTGAGCCTGAAGCTGAACAGCTAACACAGCTATCTTCTATACAAGAACCCTCTAAATTTTGCCTTTCTTGTTATGGAGTAACATTTGTCTAGCATTTTTCTCATGTGATGCATCTGCAATACAATGCTGTCACCCTTGGAGACACACAACACGCTCTTTGAGGCTTTTCACTGTAACAGCGATCAGCTCAAAGCCACCTTCCCCAGACCTTTCTCACACATTCTCAGCACTTCAAATGTTAACATACAGTTAGCAGATGTATGATTTAGAAGAGCAGACAGGAAGAGGTGACAAAAGTAACGTCGTTAGTGACAAGTCATCACTCAAGAGTATTTCACTGGAAATAGTAAAAAAAAAAAAAAAATCAACCAAGAACCCCAAAACCAAAGACAACTCTTGTTCCCCAAAGACAGTACACAGGTGAAAGGCATACCAGACACCACTGGAATTAGAATTTCTAGCTACATCAGTTTAACAGAGAATTCAGAAATGCTCTTCTGAATACGGCGTGTGAACCTCCAGCCAGACTCGCTGCCAACACAATCCGACCCCTCCACAAAGCAGCACGGAGATCTCACGGGAACGCCAGAGGCTGGTCTGGCTGTGGCACAGCAAGCCTCGCTCGATGGCAAAGCAAAGTTTATGCAGCCAGCTGGCAGCGCAAATGAGCCATCCCTTTAGTCTTCACCTATACACCGCCCTCTAATCGTCAAGATCAGATGTAAGGACAATTTGAAGCATGCCGTCCTGCCAGTGCAATAATAGTGTCTGCAGAACGTGTGTGAAGTGTGCATTTTTTGCTCCTCTGCATGAAATTTGGTATAAGAAAGAAAAATCAGCCAGTCACCTTACAGGGTGAGCCAAGCAGACAAAATCTCCACATGGGGCTTTAGGTCTGCTTGTAGCACAAGCCACAGAAGCATTACATCAAACACGTTCACTTGACTTTTCCTCCTCTCCGAAGTAATGGCCTTAGTTTTAGGTCAGATGATAGGATTTGCAAGAGAGCTTCTGTAGGCTTCAGGAAGAATTTGTCAAGCTACCAAACTGTGAAAGTCTGACTGGTAGAAGCATGCAGTTAGGTGCCTGATAAATACTGATGCTGCTAGATAAAAGAAGGTGAGTGTAGCAAATAAATAGCAATGGTATTACAAAGCAACGTGTCTGTATTTCTTTTTCATGTGACCTTTAGTTGTGTTAAAGAAGAATCTAGAATATGTCAGTTGAATAGCTTACAATTTTCACTATCTGCCCTGGCACCAGTGAATGTGGTACCCATACAAAAATCAAACGTACGAACACTTACACAGCCGTACGAAGAACAAACACACACTTCTCATTTACAACAAAGCTTCTACAAAAGTAGGAGTTTTTTTGGAAAAGATGATTACAGACAAGCGACAACCTCTTGTCAACACAGTGAGTAGCATACAGCTAACCTAGGTGCAGAGAGCCCTGCTCTGGATGAACAGACTGGTCTGTGCCAAGAGATATAATAATTTCAAGTCCCAGTGTACACAAAGATAATCCTGGCTTTGATTTTCCCAGCCTTTGCAAGGTGTGAAAGACAAGAAGTCTACACTTAGCAGAGCCAAGGTTCAGGTATCATGTTGTAGTTTGCAGCAAACTCATTGTGAGGTTTCCTCTTCTTTTTGCTGTGTTTTCTTCTGTGGCCAACAAATTGCTCGCTCGGAGACTGTTAGCTTGGGTCCTCACAAATGCAGGACTGTTGGGATCACCTCATGTAGACAACACCGTTTTATACAGCTTAATTGCTTCACTGTATCTTCTGTATTATCACGTCATTCAATCACGTAACAGATTGCCAGCATCTGTACTTATGTCACTGTCAAAGAAGGAAGAGAAATGCTGTATTCACTGGCCTAACATCTCACAGAACTGGCAAGTTCTTCCAAACCTTTTTCTAGGAACAGTTTCGAGTCTAAAGATAGCTTACATAGTCACCAGAGCTAGGATGTCTGCTCAGCCTCTTCAAACCTTTCTTTTAGGAAACAGAGACCGTATAGACCACCTGTGTCTCTACCCTTAAGTAACCTTCCTGCGGCTCCCAAAAAGAAGGTTAGTTTTCTCATCCTGAACTAAAGAGAATAGAAATGCGAAAAGATGTATGGAAAGATGACAACATATGGAATCCTCCAGTACAGACCTCCTCAAGAGGAACAGACCTCCTCAAGAGAAGTGGGGGGTCCCAGAATGGTATCCTTCAAGAAACAGATGAAGACTTAAAATAAGTGTGAAAGACTTACAGTTTATTTATCGATACTACTAAGTAATAGAGGTTTGAACATATTTGATCAAATGTCTTAACAACTTAGAGCACCTGGTTGGCGGCTTTCATTTATACCAGTTTTGTATAATGTATTTCTTCCATAAATAGTATAGCCCTGCTAGCTATGTTATAATGCCAGGATACAATTAAAGTTCACAAACTGCTCTTGGGCGTGCTACAGATTACATACAACGTACTACATTGCCCTGTCTGTGGTATACACCTGACTTTACCTTGCGTTTTACTACAATATATCAGTATTTAAAGTGCTCTATTTGACAAAATGAGAGTTCTCTCGGTTTATAAACATCCAAACACGTAATTTTTATGCATAATCAATCATATTTTTGATGCATATGGAATAAGAAGCAGCAAACTGTAGGGCAGGGAGAAGCTAGAGTCAAACGCCCAGTGTTGCTATAGTTCTTTTATATCTTCCAACCATTTAGCAGTCAAGTTTTAAGGTTAGTTTAATGAGCTACCTTCTGATTTATTGAGCGGTGCAGAGAATCCTAAGGAAAGGCAACGCATACGCAACATCATTTTTCCTCCTCTCATACTTTAGAAGGACTGGGAGGCTTTCAGAAAGAGTTGAGGCAAACAAAACACTCACAGCAGCATTTTCACAGTTCTATGTTGCGCTACAAGCCAAATACGAACTACAATTGAAAAAAAAACTATAAAATAGCAAATCCGCTTTTATTCTCCCATGTCCTTCTCTGTGCAAAATGCAGACATACTACATGGTCTAACAGATTTGGCTTTTAGCACTTATCACTGCCCAATTTCTTCCTACTCAGCTCCAAGCAGACCACATTTAATAGCCTACGCTATTGTTTCTAACACTGCCCTTTAAGTTTCTGTCAGTGTGTGAAAGAATTCTGTCATGCTATGAAACAAACTATTCTTCCTGGTGCTGGTGCCAACATTCCTCATCTACAGACATGAACACAGCAGACTAGCGAAGGAGAGAAACAGAAGCCTAACTACTATTTCTGTGCTTTGGAATGGCTGACAAATGAAAAAAGCAAATTAGCAGAAAAATTAGTTGTGGCTAATGAAGTTAGAAGGAAAGTAATATAAAATTAATCCATATATAAGTGGCTTGTTAGAAAAGCAAGTGAGATCAATCTTGAACACAGAGTCTCTCTTTTGTTTTTAAAAGAGATTATAAGGTTGAGAAACACACAAAACCATTCCCTCCAAAAGGTCTCGTAATTTGTTTTGGTTAGAAGAGATGGCTAAGACTTTAGATAGATATTTAATCCCTTCATACATGAGGATCTTTAAATGTATTTTAATCATGCCTCAGTCTCATCTTTTCTGTCCCCATATCACCAAAATAACAAACCCTTGTTAAAGTAACAAAAGTTGTTAAAAGCACACTGGTAACATCTTTGGAGTAGAGACCATCAGTCACTGCCTCAGAATAAGCCAAAACCTTACTGCACACACAAATCACATGTCTGCAACAAATAAGCAATGCTACAATGCAGGAGTAACAGGATATAGACCACTGCTGGACTTGAGGCCCTCCAGAAAAGAATTAAGGGGCTACCTCCAGCTACCATTTAGCTGGACACTGAAAATACTAGAGGAGAGATGACATAAAACAATCTCACTGCATTTTCCAACCACCTAATAATTCTCCAGATGTTAGTTCTCTGAAACAAGACTAAACTCATTATTAAACTTAAAAATGGTTAATACATAAATCAAATAGATCTTTCATTCCCAAGTACTGAAAGGGATTTGCTAACCAACTCAAAAAAACCCTTGACCTATATAGGCATGCTACTTAACCTATCCCTAGGCTAAGACAGACAGACATCTATTCCTCTTCAGAGTAGTAAGAAGAAAGCTAAGTTACAAGAACAATTTCAGGTAGGCTGCATATTTATCACCATCTAATAGAAGTCTTCTGTTCAGCTGCAAATAGCAAAGTACCCTTTTTCTTATTTCTTTAATTTATATTCATCTATTTCATGCATCTGCAGCATACCCTTCACTTAAAAAAGCACAATTGGAGACCTCGTGTTATTCCATACTTTTTTCTATGCAGTTTCTTCCCTTCGTTGGCTTGTTAGTGCACATTCACTCCTGTTTAGACATATTTTCCATTTCCATCCTCCAAGTGATATTCAGACATTAGTTACTTTACAAAATTACTTAAGTGACTGACTTTGCTATTCACGTGACCTGTATTTAGTTTTCATGAACTGTTTTTACAGTGAGTTGCACAGATCAAGTAAAGAATACAGTCAAAAATGACAATGAAATAAAGCACTAAAAATGAGATCCAAGACAAGGAGTAGAACAAGAACAAAACGAACAGGATAAGGAGTTACACAAAATAGAACTGGAAAGGCTTAAAGTATCTTCTGGCAAAAAGAAGGAATAAACGCAAATAAAATTTCATCACCTCTATACAGTTGCTTACAGTTATGAAGTTACTCACAAGTTATGTCCTTACCAGTGTAAAACATGCCTATATTTGGCAAATACTTGTGTGTGACGTGATGGTACTTGGTTCAATGCTTCTGAATTGTAAAGTTCACAGGAAGTTCTGGTCCTTTCCGGATCCTAAAAACAAGGCCACAACAAAAACCCAAACACAAAGTTCCCCGCTCAACACTTTTAAAAAGAATACTTAGATTTCATTAAAATTAAATACTTTAATAAAAAGTCCCTTGTTTGATATTGTTAATGTGCATGACTTCGTGAAAAATGAGCATAAACGTAAGAGTCACACTAGAAGACTAAGTTTTTCTGAAACCCACTCCCCTATTTCTCTTTTTATAGCATGACTAAACTGGTTTTACAAAATAGCTCAGCTAAACTGGTTTTAAATTATTTAGCTGGTATCTTCCTCATTCCCTCAGAGATTGTTCTGCAGCTTAACGCAGTTAGCTGCTAGGAAGATATCCTTGCACTGTTGTACGGTATTATTCTTCTCTGGTCATGAAAACCTCTAAAAATTCTTTTCCAAGTTGTCAGCTCTTTCCAGTTCTTTAGCTAAATCTGTACTTAATTTGTACTTTAAAGTGATCTGATTGTAAAATGAACCACAGTTTATTGCTAGAACCATAGAAACCAGAGCTACAAAGAACCTCCAATGATTATCGAGCCCATCTTCATGCCCTATGGCACAGTCAGTTACCTTTGTCACATTCACGAAAAACCTCTGTTTAACCTTAAAACGCTTGCAGGATGCACAAAATTCTTTGCCAATTTATTCCATTACTTATTATTATTAATATCTACCTTAAATTTCCAGTAATGAAATAACACCTTTAATTCTTGTTTTACAAATTGTAATAAATTTACATTCCCTTCCTCACTGCAGCTACTTTTAACGTGTTTGAAGATTTGTGCATTTTCAGATATCTTCTACAGACCAACAGCCCTCTGCTTCCTATCGCATACTGTACGTTCTTTTCAGTTCTGTTTTCTAGATCTCCACTTCATTTTTACTACTTTCCCCCTCTGACCCTCCAGACGCTTCCCATCCTATTCCAAAAGGAGTGCTAAAAGCTTGCTGCAGTGCTACATGTGAGGTCCCATTAGCACCGAACAGCACAGAAGCACGTGCTTGCAGACGTTTTGCTTACACACAGGCTCACAGTGAGGCCAACGTTACACGGCACGACATTGCTCACCCACGTTCTATCATCAGTTATAGTGACTATGGGGACTGTGGCTGTTTAGTCTGGAGAAGAGGAGGCTCAGGGGAGACCTTACCACTCTCTAGAACTACCTGAAAGGAGGGTGTAGTGAGGCGGGTGTTGTCTTCTCCCAGGTAACTAGCCACAGGATGAGAGACAATGGCCTCAAGTTGCATCAGGGGAGGTTTAGATTGGATATTAGGAAAAATTTCTCTACTGGAAGAGTGGTCAGACATTGGAACAGGCTGCCATGGGCAGTGGTGGAGTCACCATCCCTGGAGGCGTTCAAAAAACGTGTAGAGGTGCCACTTCAGGATATGGTTTAGTAGGCACGGTGGTGTTGGGTTGACGGCTGGACTTGATGATCTTAGCAGTCTTTTCCAACCTTAATGATCCTATGATTCTGTATCTACTCGCATGCAGAACTCCAAAAAGAATTACTTCCAACTTTTTTGATACAGCCTTCCAGTTTGCCAAGATAACTCTCAATTCTCACCCTGTGTTCCAGTGTTTCCACAGCCTTCCTAAGATGGTATTGGAAGATACTTAACATTAACTTACGTCATCCAAATTACAAACAAAAGTAGAATTGCACACAGGGCAGACCATTGCATATAATCCATACTTCAACATACGCTTTTCTAGTTAATTTTACATCCACCTAATAGTTTAATCAATGTCATATTTCCGTTGCTTATTTTTAGAATATTCTGCAAGACAGTAGCAAAGGACACACTGGTTTCACACACAACCCAGCTCATGGTTTCTCCCTTACCTACACAACTTACATCCCAGGACACGGTTGGCCCTTTTGGCTTCCAGGGCACACTGCTGACTCGTATTCAACTTGCCATCCACCCAAACCCCAGATGAGTTTCCGCAGAGCTGCTCTCCAGCCTCTCATGCCCCAGTTTGTAGGTATAACCAGGATTACCCTGTCCCAGGTGCATTTGATCTTGTTAAATTTAACACAGCTGGTGATTGCCCAGATATCTTTGTAAGACCTCACCCATTCGGCTGTTACCCAAGATGGCATGGTACTCTGAGCATCATCCCAACAAAATTAACAGAACTTATTATGAACAAGGACATTAAATTCATATAAGTCCAGTTCCTCACAATTTTTATCCCTCTGAAGTGTATACTGTACTGTGAAGTTATGCCAATTTTCCATTTTTACCTCTCCTCCCCTTTAAATGTTACATATTAATTTGTATTTTTCTTTGACTATTCCATTTTTTTTTCCTGTGATCAAATTTCTCAAGACAACTGAACTGGTATTATTTCCTTGAGGTTTGGTGTTAGAAGGGCCATTAAGAAACGACAATTTTTAAACCCAGAACTTCCATATACTTTCCTCTTTATGGAGCCCATTTGAAATTATTAATACTTGTTAAAATCTGTATTTATCACCTATTAAAAAGAAAACAAAACACCTTTAACTAAAAATAACAAGAATTAAGCAGTATGGGCTTACTGCCACAGGTAAGCCAGAGAGCTATGGAGACCAGTTGCTCAGATCCTAAGATCAGAATCGGACAACAGCTTCTGTTGTTAAAGGTATCCAGAAACCTAACTGAATACTTTTTTTCAACTAAATTCTGATTTTCATCCAAAAGTTGCTTCATGTGAAGTTGATTTTTAAAAGTACTAAATAAATATATTATTTTTATAGCATTGTCAGTCATTGCAATGTGTTAAAAAAACCTGACTAAACGAACATTTAAGCTGCGTAATTACTTGAAGACAAGCCACGTTATGCTGATCTGAATCACCGTTTTTCCCTCTTTAAAAAAACACATATCTAGATTTAAATTATTTCAGCCACACCTTTTCACATACTACAGGATACAACTGGTATTACATATCCTCTGCCAAGTCACTGAAAGACCTAACAAGTGCAGACATTCACAACCACCTCGGAATGCTCTGTGAACCACAGCCTCAGTTAGGTATTTCAGATATGACGACTAATGAATCCTTTGCAGAAAGGATCATACCTGTCTGTGCTTAACCTTGCTAAATGTAACTGACTGCATAGCAAAACTTCTTGAGCTAATGAAACTAAGATTTCTTGATAAGAGCTGGCTCATGTCCAACCAGCTTTCAGGGCAAGCTGAGGTTGCTCACATATGTCTACAGGGTTGCACAGTCATATTAGATTGAATATGAAAGACAAAATTGTCCTGTAAATTCCTTTTGGAGTATAATCATAAAATCTATTGCTGGAGACTGACAACAGGAGGGAACCTATGTAATGCTCTAAATAATTACAGATTTATTTTCAGATTCAAGCTAGACACTCCAAATAGAAAACAAAAAGTATAGAAGAGAAGCAAATGCAGGATGACAAGGATGCAGCCATGATGTTGGCCAGCGAGACATACCATGAAGATACACAGCTTTCTTGAAACTACTAGAAATTACTAATTTAGTTAATCAGACATCATAAAAAGGTTCAGAATATAATTTTTAAGATTGTCCCAATGAACAAAATGTAAACCATACCCTATATATGGGAATATATCCTATAATCTAGAGAATTAATCCAATGATAAACCACTAAGAGTTAAAACAGTAAATCCTGGGTAAATCCAAGATTAGGAATATTCACTGACCTTAGTTTACCACTAAAAGCATCTCCAGACTAAGTTTGTTAACATCCATAAGAATCTTGGTATATATAAAAACACATTTAAAAAAAACCCCAAAATACTTTGTTTTTCCTTTACTGCATTTCTGCCTGCCTAACAAAGCCACACAACAACAAAGAAACTCTGAACAATATCCATTTCCCAATGCCAAGACTAAGAAACCCAGATGGATGGATGGAGATACCAATGCTGACTGAAGCCACTCCACAGCAACTACCATTTCCTCCAAAGTGGAAGAGAATGCTTTTATGCAGCCCACACACAGCTTCTTATTATGCCCACAGCTGTTAAGCAGAACTGCTTGTTCTCCAGCAAGGTGACCCTGCCAAACCCACTGTGAAAGGAAGAACATTTGTTCCTTTAAAAAAAAATTCAAGCTACTGGAGGGAGGGCGGTTTGGGGGAATCCAGAGACCACTGAAGTCACTGAAAAGACTCCCATTTGTATCACCCAGTCTTGGATTGAAACGCCAAGAACAGCCTCTACCTCCATATGCAAACCATGCTTCTATAATAGACGTAGTGTGAATCTAAGAAAAACATCTCCAGCTACAGTCAAAGATTTAACTATTTCTTTAATAGAGTGTTTTCTTTCTATTTTAATTTTCTTTGGCAGTTGAAACTTTAGCAAGAAGGAAACCATCCAAAAGAAAGCTGCATTGGCAGTACCTACAAAGATGTTTGCATACTTAGCAAGTCACAGGAATAAAATAATCAGCATTCTGTCTACATTTTAGCATACATCATCTACAGAAAATCTGAATAAGTAATTTGTGTCAGTACCACATACTTTTTAATGCAAATAAAATTAATCATTATTCAAATTCTTACCTCAAAATCTTTTGTAG
>Ga0065711_1006935_pt1 | contig 22805 bp, 15 predicted proteins | sample Hoacrofraction12_FD_59098 | JGI IMG/M metagenome (GOLD analysis project Ga0065711, IMG submission 59098) | Hoatzin crop microbial communities from Cojedes, Venezuela - Epithelial fraction 12 v2 (version 2) | ecosystem: Host-associated > Birds > Digestive system > Esophagus > Crop | place... | reverse complement strand
CAGGTGGAGGAAAGGGACAACCGCATTTATTGAACGGTGTGGATTCGGTGGCCTGGCACGTCAGATCCACGAGAGTATAAAGCTGTAGTGGAAACTGGTGCACAGTGTACTTTAATGCCAGCAGATTACAAAGAGTCAGAGTCCATTTGCATTTCAGGAGTGACAGGGGGGTGCCAAAAGCTGAGTGTATTGGAGGCTGAAGTGAGCCTTAATAGGAAGGACTAGCAGAAGCACCCCATTGGAAATGGCAGAGTTCAGGATCCTGCGTTGAGGAAGCAGTGCAACAAGTAGGATCAAAACTTTGGACTTCAGGAGAGCTAACTCTGACCTCTTCAAGGAACTACTTGGAGAAATCCCATGGGCCAGGGCTCTGGAAGGCAGGGGGTCCAAGAGAGCTGGTTACTCTTTAAACATCACTTCCTCCATGCTCAGGAGCGGTGCATCCCACTAAGAAAGTAATCTACCAAAGGAGGCAGGAGATCTGTATTGTTAAACAAGGAGCTTCTAGTGGAGCTCAGGTGGAAGAGAAAGGTCCATGGAATGTGGAAAGAGGGACAGGCCACTTGGGAAGAATACAGGAATGTGGACAGAGCATGCAGGGATACAACGAGGAAGGCCAAGATACACCTGGAATTCAAGCTGGCAAGGGATGTCAGAAACAACAAGAAGGACTTCTTCAACTACATCAGTAGCAAATGGAAGACTAGGGAAAATGTGAGGCCGCTGCTGAATGAGGCAGGTGTCCTGGTGACAGCGGATGCAGAGAAGGCAGAGCTACTGAATGCCTTCTTTGCTTCAGTCTTCAGTACCAAGGCAGGCCCACAGGAATCCCAGGCCCTGGAGGCAAGACAAGAAGCCTACAAAGAGTATGACTTTCCCTTGGTCAAGGAGGACTGTGTGAGGGAGTGCTTAAGCAATCTTGACGACCACAGATCCATGGGCCCCAATGGAATGCACCCATAAGTGCCGAGGGAGCTGGCAAATGTCATTGCTGAGCCACTCTCCATCATCTTTGAGAGGTCCTGGAGGACAGGAGAGGTGCCGGAGGACTGGAGAAAGGCCAATGTCATTCCAATCTTCAAAAAGGGCAAGAAGGAGGACCCAGGGAAGTACAGGCCAGTCAGTCTCACCTCCATCCTGGCAAAGATGATGGAGCAGCTTCTCCTGGAGGTCATCATCAAGCAAGTGGAGGAAAAGAATTTTATCAGGAGTAGTCAGCATGGATTCACTAAGGCGAAATCATGCCTGACAATCTGATAGCTTTCTACAATGACATGACTGGCTGGGTAGATGAGGGGAGAGCAATGGATGTTGTCTACCTCGACTTCAGCAAGGCTTTTGACACTGTCTGCCAGAACATCCTCCTAGGGAAGCTGAGGAAGTGTGGGCTGGATGAGTGGTCAGTGAGGTGGATTGAGAACTGGCTGAACGGCAGAACTCAGTGAGGTGTCATCAGAAGCACTGAGTTTAGTTGAAGGCCTGTAACTAGTGGTGGTGTCCCACAGGGGTCAGTACTTGGCCCAGCCTTTTTTAACTGCTTCATCAATGACCTGGATGAAGAGTTAGAGTGCACCCTCAGCAAGTTTGCTGATGACACCAAACTGGGAGGAGTCGTGGATACACCAGAAGGCTGTGCTCTCATTCAGCGTGACCTGGATAGGCTGGAAAGTTGGGCAGAGAGGAACCTGATGAGGTTCAGCAAAGGCAAATGCAGGGTCCTGCACCTGGGGAGGAACAACCCTATGCATCAGTACAGGCTTGGGGTGGACCTGCTGGAGAGCAGCTCTGTGGAGAGGGACCCGGGTGTCCTGGTGGACTACAAGTTGACCATGAGCCAGCAGTGTGCTCTGGCTGCCAAGAAGGCCAATGCCGTCCTGGGGTGCATCAAGAGGAGTGTGGCCAGCAGGTCGATGGAGCCATAGTGAGGCCACATCTGGAGTACTCTGTCCAGTTCTGGGCTTCCCACATCAAGAAAAATAAGGAGCTGCTGGAGAGAGTCCAGCAGAGGGCTACGAGGATGGTGAGGGGACTGGAGCATCTCTCCTATGAGGAAAGGCTGAGGGAGCTGGGCTTGTTTAGCCTGAAGAAGAGAAGTCTGAGAGAGAATCTTATAAATGCTTACAAATATCCGAAGGGTGGACGTCAGAAGAATGGGGCCAAACTCTTTTCAGCAGTGCCCAGCAACAGGACAAGGGTCCATGAGCACAAACTGAAGCACGGGAAGTTCCATCTGAACTGTGATACGTTCTGTGATATGAGGAACAACTTCTTCCCTCTGAGGGTGACAAATGCTGAAACAGAGTAGTTGTGGAGTCTCCCTCTCTGAAAATATTCAAGACCCCTCTGGACATCGTCCTGTGCAGCCTGCTGTAGGAGACGCTTCTTCAGCAGGGGGGTTGGACTAGATGACCCACAGAGGTCCCTTCCAACCCCTAGCATTCTGTGATTCTGTGATTCTGTGATATAAGTAACTATCATATATATATATCTAGTTAAGTTTGCTTCACTAATGATAAGTTAGTAGTAGCTTGTAAAAGTATATACCTACTTGATTTTTGCTATTATTGGTTGTTGCTATAATATTGGTTGCTACTGTAATGATGGTTGACACTATGTTATAGATTGCTGACAGCAATTTTTTATAGCTTGATATATATATATATTTGCTTTATCAGTCACAGGTATACTTGCTAGTGGTGACTTTTGTAGTATTGTATTTGCTAGTGATGATTTATGTTCTGTTTATGCTAATCTGTAATAAAATATAGAAATTTAGAGAAAAAATCCTCTATGTCCTTGTGTATTACAGAATCCTCTGAGCCCACGGTCGCAATCTCTGTACACCCACAGGCTGAGTAACCCTTTAAGTTGTGACAGTGTCCCTGCATAAGTATTCTTCACTGGAATATACAGGCTACTTCTGTACTTTTTGTACTTTATTCAATACATTTGAATAAAGTATTAGCTTGGACTGAACCCTGGCCTTAAGACCATTTTATACCAGCTGGCTTGCATTCACATTGATTATAGCTATTCTTTCTAGAACACATTTCTTTTCAAGAGAGCAAGTTGGATTGGTCCAAAACATAGCCAGGTAAGTAGATACCAGTTAAGCTGTACTGATGATCATCAGCATTACAATGCTTGAGCTTGCTCCATGACCTACAGAGACTAAGCAAGCAGGGACATGTGGAAAAAAGAAAAAGGTGAATCTGTCTGTCTGTCCAAACTTACATAGCATGCAAATACCCAAGTCCTTCTAAACAATAAGCAGATATCTTTTGAGTTTGTTAGAAGTAAACTGAGGGCATTACTGTGAGACAAATACATAAGGAAGGAATGTCTCCAAAGCTCTTAACACAAGGTTTCCTCTGTGGGAATAAAACATGGCAGTTTAATGCACAGTCCTGCTCAGAATATCAGAATGGCACCTCTACCATATGATATACAGTAACATTACTCTTCTTTAGTAATCAGACATGAGAGAGATCTCTTAGTTTTCAGTGCATTTTCTATTCAAGGACAATAATTATATTTGGATCACTTTCAGAGCATGAGAATTTGCAGTCTGATCGTTTCCAAGTACTGGCTCCAATATCATCAAATTTGAAAGATTAATACACTGTGGAATTTTTGAAATCTGAGAGACTATCCTTCTGCAAGTGATATTGCAGGAAAAAATAACGATGCTGGATTTATTCATGCAACACTCACCAGCCTTTCTCTCCCTCTACTCACAATATTCTGTATCTACTTTTTAAAGTTGTGTAAAGTATATGGAGAAATAGCTATTTGGTAGTGTCTAACAGCACAAGCAGACTAGTTTTCTTTGTGCACAATTAAAAGTCATTGCACCACAAGCTAGAGCATAACTTATACATGTGTCCCTTCACAAAAATAAGTGAGCTGTTAACTCAACAGTCATTGCTGCATTGCGTTAATAAGATATTACAGACTTTCCACATTGTTGATCCTAAATACAGTAATTTTACTCAGTTAAAATAAGCTTGTAATGAACCTATGAAGATGTCAGAGATGTTTAAAAAATTACTGTAATGCAACTGGGCAAAAAGCTGAAGTAATCAACCTAGGTAAGACGTACAGAGGTGACTGAGTCACTGAGTCAGAACACATTTACAAGAAAAAGATAAACTCTAAAAAAGTTCTGTACTCATTATGATCTCACTTTTACTGCTTTACAGGCTATTTTCACCAGGAGTCTTCCGTATTACAGGGTGAAGAGGTAAAACTTCCCTACATCTTCATTCTGCTTTTCAGTTCCTGTTTAATACTATCACAGCATGTTCTAAATTGTACATTGCTATCTGTAACAGCTGGCTATCAATAGCCCATGGAATTCCGCACAGAACTCTAGCCTGGTAATCATGAATCTGTTACTAACCTATAATATCTGTATTGTTGTATTTCAGGGCACAGTATAACCATTTTTTATAGTCAGCATCCCTCAAGACTTTCTGTCAATGTGACTAACAGAAATGATGATTTGGATGGATGAAGACCACATTCTTAAAAAAAAAGCCCTGTACTTTTTAACTGGAGTGATTAAAGAGCCATGATGACTCAAGAAAGTGCTTCAAGGGCACCCTAAAGACATGCATGATTGAGTATAATTTACCAATCAATTCTTTTGAGTTCTTAGCTGCAAACAGGCAGCAATGAAATGCCAAAGTGATAAAAAGTCCTAGGACCCTCTAAGCAGAAACAGAATACCCTCCAACTTTTACTGAAAAGTCTGCAAGATGATGCACCAGCAACAACAGCACCAGACCAGGTCATTTCCTGTGTAGGACTACATAGTCTTTCATAAAAAATTGCTGAATGCACTCACACTTTTACAGTCCTTTTCACTCTTTGCTTCTTCACAGAGTGTCACTACAGCACAATCATTTTCTGTCATGAGGGGCTCATAATGGTGACAAGAAATTCTGTCATATATATAAAAATTGTCTACTACTTCTAGAAAGAAGGAAACAATGTTTTTCTTAATAAGACATTGAATCCTAACAGATTTACCCAGTGCATAACATTGACTATCAATAAATTAATGTAATCTTAACACTGTTTCCCGCTTTCCTCCTTCTGTGGTCTTTCTCTTCAGTTAATTTCTTTTTTCTTTGAGCCAGTGCACTATGAACTAGTGGCTAAAGAAAATAAGCAAATTCAACATCATACCTCAAGATCAACAGTGTATTTATTTTCAGTTTAATTTACATCTCTCTGTCTGATAAGAGCATCCCACATATTTCACTCTTTCAAGACCTATTATACAGGGTGTTCAGCAGACGGTGTCCAGTTTTTAGTTTCATTTTTCCGGTAGGAATGTGACAGAATCTTTTTCTCATCCTTAAATTTGTACCACAATTTCAAACAATGATATTAATTACACTGGAAAAAGTCAAAGTAGTAAGTAAGGAGGGTGAGTACACAGACTCATTTTCACACAGTAGAAAACCACTGTTTCTAGCCACAACTTGGTTAAACGAAAAACCTCAAACCACACCACTATTTTTATTCCTAGCTGAAAGTAATGTTTATCTAATAATCCTCTTATCTTTATGACTATTCCTTATGTAATTTGCATAGGTAATTCCAAAATTAGAAATGGTGCATCTGATGACAATTACACCTGGCTAACATTCAGAATATCATTAAATGAATTTATGTTACTTTATAATAACTTTCGAGAAGTTATATGTTACAGATTTACATGTAAACACCAGAAAACATTAACACAATTATGCCAATAGACAGATAAATAATTCCTGAAGAACAAGGTCAAACAATAACTGCTTTCAATGAAAGTAATTTATTTCAAGCAATCGTAACTTTTATCCTTATTGTAAGTAGCCAGAAGGGTTGACTGCTGTATCTGATGCAGTTTGACCTGTTTCTGAAGTGAACCAGCAAAAAAACCCACAATGAAAATTTCATGATTCACTGCACTCCGACATAACCATCTGCTGAAACATAAAATGGCTGAGCTGTGCTCTGAGCACCAACATCCCACCTGGGATCCTTTTCAAATTATCCTTTTTCAGTGGTTAGGAGAGGCAGTAATATCCTGTCAACAGTCTTTTAAAATAGATGTGGCATCAAGAGAAATCAGTAAGGGAATGAGAGGGGTAAAAAAAATGTTTTCCTCTCTACCTGAACATTACTGGTAAATAAGCAAGCAATATGCTTTTTTTAAACTCTTCACTATCTTAGTGATCATATTAATAAAGAATAAATTATGCATACTTTCTTGTACAGAAAGAAATCATTCTCAAAGTTTTTCAGTTCACATATTTAGTAACCTGTAGTAAGTAAATTCAGATGTGAATACACTGCTAATTGTAACTGTTAATTATCTCCAATTGTGAATTGTGAATATTGTTATCAAGAATAGCTTTATTTACATTATGCATATATTATGGCCCTGATCTTCTGTATATGTGTCATATAACTGTGACAAACCCTACTAACACTGCTAGACAAATTTAATACAGAAAAGACAAATACATAAATATTTAAAATCATCTTTTTTTATCATTGTCCAAACTAAATATTCTACAAGAATATATCAAGTTTACTGTTACTAGAAAATGTTATAGTTAAACAAAGATCCCTGATACATATGTATACAATTATGGAGAAGATACTTATAAGATAAATATCTAATTACATATACATGCATATACATTTAGAAAAAAATGTGAAAATTGTACACAGATATGTACTTATGTATGCATAGATATAAAATTAAATACATTAAATCATCTAAACCTGAATATATTTTGATTTACGCTGAACCATCTTTTTTTCCCTGAAATTTCCATTTTAGGTGAAAATTCAAGTTGTATTTTAAATTAAAATGAAAGTAATTTTGCATATCTGCAAAGAAAAACAGACACAACTTTTTTTCCCGTCTTCTTTTTTCCTTAATATATGATAAATACAAACACTTTATGTTCCCATTCAGGTAGATAACAAAGCAAATTTCCCTGCATCCATTTTGAGATATGTGGTTTGACTCATCAATGGGAAAAACAGGCTCACAACTAGTGCTATAGCTGCTTTACTTATAACAGCAATAGGGTAGTCTTCCCTTTACTGAAAAAGTTATAAGGCCTTGTGATTACAAAAGCTTAAACTTTCAGTCAAGTATAGTATCAAAACTACCTGTCATTTGAAGATGTTTTATGAAAGATGTGGATGGATCAGGCCATTTGGAATCTAAATCTGTAGCCATGGAATGCAGCTTTGAAGAAATTAGCAAATAACTATTTCGTCTTCACAAATCTAGGGTTCTCTACTCTTTTTTTTTTGTTGTTGGTGGTGAGTGAATTCTCCTTTATTATGGTAGTAGGTTTCCTTTTGATTTATAGGTATGTAGCCTTAAGGAACACAGTCTACCTATTGAGTCATACTTACATAAATATAAAAATTTCTTTCTATCAAGAGCTATAATGTATGATTTTTTTCCGATTATTTTTGAATTTACCACATTTTAATATATAAAAATATTTTATCTTAATACATGCTAATTCCTGTTTTTACTTTTAATAAACTGCAAAACTACTGCCTCCAACTGCCCTGAATGCACATTTATATGCACACAGCATTTGTAGTCATACTACTTCATCTGGCTCTGCCTACCTCCCAAGTTATCCTTGCATCCTGAGTCTTCTGTAGTTGAGTTACAGTCTTCAGAAATTCTGAAAGTAAAAGTTAGTATAAGATTTCAATTGGAGTTGTACAGTTACTTATTCTTGCACTTGATCATTAATTTAAAGAATTGCGTATATTGATATAATAGACTTCTTCCCTCTGAGGGTGACGGAGCACTGGAAAAGGCTGCTCAGGGAGGTGGTGGAGTCTCCTTCTCTGGAGATATTCAAGACCTGCCTGGACACGGCGCCTATGCAGCCTGCTGTAGGTGCTTTGGCAGGGGGGTTGGACTAGATGACCCACAGAGGTCCCTTCCAATCCCTACCATTCTGTGATTCTGTGATTCTGTAACTTCTTGTTTAATATGTCCTGTTAGAAAAAGTTAAAGCTGTGTGAAATTAAATAACAAAAATTTGAGTGATATTTATAATCTTCATCAATTTTTATTACTGTGAAACAATTTCTGCAGAATATCATACAGAAATGTTAATTGTATTAATTTGTATTTCTGTAATTTAAGCTTATTTTCCTTATTAATAAAATAAGGTGAAATATTTCAAGATCATTGAAGTAATGAATATGCAGCAACATAAAGGAATTTAGGTGGAACAGGATTTGGAATTTTGCTTTTAGCATAGCAGAACTGGCAAATGTACGAAAGACTGAGATATAAGCATGATCATTTTCTGCTATAAAATGCAAATCAAAAAACAAATCCTCTTTCAGTATGGCTAGTAGAGTGTTTCTGTACGATATAAAAAGTATTCTTGTAATCTATGGTGATACTATAGGGAAACATTAAAAGTTCCGAAGTAAAAGGAAATATGCATTTTGAAACTTAATTCTGTTAAAGTACTTCAACGCATTCAAACCACCCAGATCTATAATCACTTTTTGCCTATAAATACAAGAATCCTTACTACCTTGAATTACCTTGGTCTTCATTAGTGCCACCAAAAATCTTAAAAGACTTTTGGATAAGATTATTACAGAAATTGAACGTTAATTGGAACTTAATCTCTATATTTATACATAATTACCAATGTTTATTGCTCCTACGATCAGCATATATTTTTCTTCAGCTGTAAGGCAAAATGAATTAAAGCTTCTAGAAGCATTGGATAATATGATTTGTATGCACTTCACTGAATTTATTAGACTGTACAGTTTCAAAATTCAATTAATAATGTATTTTCACTCTTTGACCTTTGGCTTTGGTAAGAACATGAATGGAGAAAAGTACAGGTCTTGATGGCAAGTGACAGCCTTTCATTTCTTTTGTTCCTTGAAACATGGGTGAAAAATTACATAGTACTGTCCTTTGCATGACTTTTTTCGGTTCTGAAATATTCAGACGAACCCATGTACTTGTAGGAAGGGAAAATAAGGTCACTTTTATTTTAGTTTTAGTATTTTTCAAAAATAAGTATGATGAAATCAGACTCATTTAGCCTCAGTCTTTACTTGGGCCTATTTAAACTACAAGTCATGTTGGTTGTCACCCCAGGGAGTACTTCTGAGATAACATGGCACAGTCATTTGTAAAGCTACTCTTAGTAACTAATGCAGCTTGCTTGGATGAGTTTCACCATTTGTAAAGAAACAGTCACATGCTGCGACTTCTCTCTGTGTATATTAAGTTTTCTGAGCTCAATCTTTTAAAATTTGATAGTCGTGACAGCAGAATTTGTATTCAGTGGCTACCACTATTATCTGTTCTGTGAGATCAGTTATGAGGTTAGATCCATTTACTTTCATAACCGCAACTACCATTGCATCTGTCTCAGAGTTATTTATGGATATTGTACTAGTGGTGCTCCAGGGATAAGGATATACGATGACTGTGCAAAGAGTTTAAAATACACTACTATTCTGATTTGGTAGTAATTTTATGTAAGGAAAAGCTAAGATAAAGTCCCAGAATTTTTTACTCAATTCATTTTTTCTTGCTTAACAAGAAAGTACTGTGTGATTTCTAAAAATTAAGTGGATGGTAGTGCTAATAAGGTATACAGTGTTAGTGGTGTTTTCTTCTGTATGTTCCTATCAAATCAGCTACTGGTTATGATTAAAAATTCCAACCTGATTTAACATATGCTATGTGTCATGATGAAAGGTGACAGTAATCAAACTGTATATGAGTGAGTTAATTTTTCATGTATTTTTTCTTTATCTTGTGGGAATGATCACATGCATTTTCAGTCTCACATGTCACTATTGAACAAGGGAAAATACAAAAGTGCAACAGATTTAAGTAAAGAGGTTTGATATTTGCTATTGATTATGTTAAAGTTAGATGTGAAGAGGTCACTAACAAGAAACTGGAGGGTAATTATATATGTCTATGTCTGGATGTGGGGATGTGTGCACTTTTATTTTTTGCTGCATAACATGAATTTCTGAAATCTGGAAACAATAAAATAAGAAAGTATGCATGATCAAGACTGTCACAATGAAAACTTGGGAATCGTACTTTTTCACTCAGAAAGAACCATATCCTCTAAGTCTCAATATGGATATGAAGAAAAATAAATCTTAATTAATGGTTCACTGATGACTAGATCTTCTAAAGAATAAATACACCTTGATGGATCAAATCACAGAAAAGAGAATCCCCCTATGGGAAAAAGTATTAAGTTTAAACAGAGATCACAACCTGAAACTATTTGGAGAAAGACCAAAGTTACCAATAAATAATAGCACAAATGGACTCCTACATATACTGGCTTTACAACTCCGAAGGAAACACCACTAAGTTGTACGTGTCCCCTTTTTCTTCAGAATAGTTATGCATAATTGATCTGTCTGATGTCCTGCACCATTCTGCTACTAATGTTGGTCTTGTCATATTGTCAGGTAAGGGAATTGTTTGTATCTAGTTGAAGGATTTGTTAATGGTACTTGATTTGGTAACACCGTCAGATTTGTCAGCCACACTGGATGTCAAAACTAGTGGAGACCGTGAGTGACCTTGGCTGTAATTTGTTTGTAGCTCTGTACTGAGGTAACTTTAAGCTAGGTAATGAAAATGTAAAGAAAAATAATAGTTCTGGAGTGTATTATAATATATTATAACACTTCTGGTGTTTGCCTTCAAAGAATATTCAAGTATAATGGTAATCTAAGTTTTTTCAAACTTATACTGGTAGAAATGATTAAGAAAAACACATGTACAACAGAAGCATCCTGGCTTGTATCAGAAATAGAGTGGCTAGCAGGAGTAGGGAGGTGATTGTGCCCCTGTACTCGGCACTGGTGAGGCTGCACCTGGAGTACTGTGTTCTGTGTTGAGCCCCTCACTACAAGAAAGACATTGACGTTCTGGATCGTGTCCAAAGAAGGGCAATGAGGCTGGTGAAGGGGCTGGAACACAAGTCTTATGAGGAGCGGCTGAGGGAACTGGGGTTGTTCAGTTTGGAGAAGAGGAGGCTAAGGAGAGACCTTATTGTTCTCTACAACTACCTGAAAGGAGATTGTAGTGAGGTGGGTGTCAGTCTCTTCTCCCAAGTAACAAGTGATGACACAAGGGGAAATGACCTCAAGTTGCGCCAGGGAAGGTTCAGATTGGATATTAGGAAAAATTTCTTCAATGAAAGAGTTGTAAAGCATTGGAACAAGCTGTCCAGGGAAGAGGTTGAGGCACAATCCCTGGAGGTATTTAAAAGACATATACATGCAGAGCTTAGGGGCGTGGTTTGGTGATGGGATTGACTGATTTAGGTTAATGGTTGGACTTGATGATCTTGAATGTCTCCTCCAGCTTAAATACTTCTATGACTCTATAGGTGGACTCAGGCCCAACCTGGTGAAGGTGCGAAGGCAATGAAGGTGGATGGTATCATACGAAGAGGTTGGAACTAGATGATCTTTTAGGTCTTTTCCAACACAAAGCATTCTAGAATTCTATTATTCTATGATAGTAAATGACTATGTCTTTTTCCACACTAGGTATCTGAAAAGCTGAAGGTGACTAATATTTTTAAGCTTAGGAGTTTCAGATATGTTTAGACAGACGATTTTGAATGATTTGTTCCTGTATTTTAGGAGCTTGGTTCATGAAATGGAATTGAATGAGAAGTATTAGGCATCCACATTCCTGTTACAGAAAACAAAAGGAATTCTGTCCTTTTACTAAAGCAACTGCAGACATTAAATCTTGGCAAAATCTGCAAACTGAACACAGATCTGATGCAAGCAAGACAGAAAAGTGAAACCCCAGTTTAGTCTACAAAACTGTACTTTTTTGTGGTGATGGCTTCAGTATGGCTTCACTAAGGGCAGCTGTTGCCTGACCAACCTAGTGGCCTTCTACGGTAATGTGACTACATCAGTGGACAGGGAAGATCTATAGGTGTCGTCTATCCAGACTTCTGTAAGGCCTTTGACACGGTCCCCCACAACATCTTTCTCTCGAAAATGGAGAGATGTGGATTGGGACTAGTAGTGTTTAACATCTTCATCAGTGACATAGAAAGTGGGACCGAATGCACCCTCAGCAAATTTGCAGATGACACCAAGATGAGTGGTGCGGTAGACATGCCTGAGGGTCGGCATGCCATCCAGAGGGACCTGGACAAGCTTAGCAAGTGGGCCCATGTGAACCTTATGAAGTTCAATAAAGTCAAGTGCAGGGTCTTGCACCTGGGTAGGGGCAATCCTCAATATCAATACAGGCTGGGGGATGAAGGGATTGAGAGAAGCCCTGCCAAGAAGGACTTGGGGATACTGGTGGATGAAAAGCTGGACGTGAGCCACCACTGTGTGCTCATAGCCCAGAAGCCCAACTGTATCCTGGGCTGTATCAAGAGAAACATGTACAGCAGGTTGAGAGAGAAGATTCTGCCCCTCTACTCTGCTCTGGGGAGACCCCACCTGGAGACCTGCATCCAGCTCTGGAGCCCTCAGCACAGGAAAGACACAGACCTGTTGCAGCAGGTCCAGAGGAGGGCCAAAAAATGATCGGAGGACTGGAACACCTCTTTTATGAGGATAGGCTGAGAGAGTTCGGGCTGTTGAGCCTGGAGAAGAGAAGGCTGCGGGGAGACCTTATTGCAGCCTTTCAGTACTTAAAGAGGACTTATAAGAAGGATGGGGAAAATTTGTTAGCAGGGCCTGTTGCAGTAGGACAAGGGGTTGGTTTTAAAAGAGGATAGATTTAGACAGGCTTTAAAGAAGAAATTTTTTACAATGAAGGTGGTGAAACACTTGAACAGGTTTCCCAGAGAGGTAGTAGAGGCCCGTCCCTGGAAACATTCAAGGTCAGGTTGAATGGGTCTCTGAGCAACCTGATCTAGTTGAAGATGCCCCACCTCATTGCAGAAGGGTTTAAATTAAATGGCATTTAAAGGTCCCTTCCGACCCAAACTGTTCTATGAATCTGTATTCTGTAATAGAATTTATTTTTTCACTGTCTGTCACGTTGCTTAGTTGAATGCTGTTCAGCCCTGAAGACTTACTAGCTTCTGGCTTGTCTATTTAGTCCAGTCCTGCATTTCTAATTTTTGGAGGTTCGTGGGGTTTCTGGGTTTGTTTGGTTGGGTTTGTTTTTTTTAATTTATTTTTTCTGGTTCCTCTGCCATATAATCTGGAAGGCATCCGAACTCTGTTAAAGTGTCTCCACCACAGAATTCACTGAGAGCAGAGAATTCAGTAAGAATTCATATGCTGTAGTCTTCTAATTCATCAGTACGCCTTCTACACCTTTGCCATTGGTTTAACTTTGTATGTAACATGTTCTGTTGAACTTATTTGATGTCTTGATTCACTTTATTTAAATTATTGATTTGAATACTTTCATAAATTCTGTTTTGAATTCTTTTCTTAATTTTAACTAGTCAATTCACAAGATGTCCTTTTGTCTAACGAATAAAAAAAGAAAAAGAAAAAAAAAATGTAAAACTAACTACTCCTGTGTTCATGCCATTTGCCTGTAAAGTATCAGGCATGCTTTTTGTTACATATTGTGGCCTTTTGTTCTCACTCTATGATTCTGTGATTCTATGATTCTACCTATTCCTAATACTACTTTTGTGTTTTACATTACACGCTAGTTAAATATAAGAAAATAGAAACAACATTAGAAACAAAGACCAGAACACTGGATGTTATTTTTCCACCTGAAGACCCTGAGCAGTAAGTTGCTTGTATTCTATCTCTAGTTCAGTGAATCTTTCATGAGTTAATGTTCAAGTAGAGTTGGAAATTTTCAAGTGTTTCGTGTGATTAGGAAGTTCTCAGGATAGAGACGTACGTGCAAAGGCTACAGTCTGAAGAGCTCTGGACTTTGATTTTGCACTTATTGGCCACATCTGTATCTCCTTGAGTTTTTATACAATGTAACAGCAATGACTATTAAACTGATTGTTACTAACAGAGGCCACTAACAATAGCTAACTAAGCCTATAGAAGGTTATTTGTTAGAGGGTTGCTTAGTTCCTACAAGCCTCCTGGTCTCTGGAAAAAGTTTTCTGTAGTTTACAAAGGCCCCTAGAAGATACAGGCATAGCTAGAACTCTCTCTTTATCTGTCAAGTTCCTACATTAAAGCATATTTTGTGAACTATGCCCCAACAGATAGAGTCACCTTCCAAAAATGTTCAGGTTTTCCTACAGGAATTTTTTAAATTACTGTTTCAGACACCTCAGCTTTACTTTAGTCCCTCTCTTAGGAACTCTACATTTAGTTAGATATAGCCTTAGTACTGTAATTAGGACTGAGAAAATTAATTGAGGGTCCCTCATTTATTAAAGAGTTTTGTCTTTTTCCATGTATGAAAGAATTATTAATATTTTTGTTTTAACAGAATGAACTATTATAAATTATTCTGTGAGAACACTCTGCATATAAATAACCATCTGGGCAAAAGAATCACTTCTTCAGTTAATTATTAACACTCACTGCAACCACTGTCTCAAATAGAAGAGTATTTTGTAGCATACATGGTTACAAGTGCCAGGTCAATTCATTAATAGGAAGGGCATGGTAATTGTTGCAAGAGGCCTCAAGAGTCTGTCCCGACAACAAAAAAACCTTGTTTCTTCAATAATCTTTTTTTGGTTGTAAAAATGCTAGCTTCCCTTCTGACAACTTCCTTAACAGGTACAAAAGGCTGACTACACTAACAGATACAGCATAAGGAAATGGGGAATGAGCAAGATAAATAGCAAAATAAAAGGCTAGTCAAAAAATACCCAAAAGCCTATATAAGAGGACAGTCCTCAATTGCAAGGTTGTCTTGTTTTTTGCCTTCACAACATGCACTAACCTTGTATTCAAATTTTCAGTCTGTAGCTAGGGTTAAAAGGTCTGATATTTATACTAGAAGCAATAATTATGATATGTGGCTGTGACTGCATGCATATAATAATCACATTTCACCTTAGGAAAAAAAAAAATCCTCAAAGAACAAGGATTTTAGATACCCAGAAGGAATGACTATATTAAAAATTCTTTCTATATAGTGGAACAACAAACAATCAAATTGATACAGCACTTAATGGCCAAATCCAAGGCAATTTGGTAATCAGAATGAAATTTAAATAGATTTTCAGCTAAATTCATTTTGTTCCATGTTATACCAACCAATTCTCATTATTTCTTACTCAGATTTATGAAGTTTAAAACCTACTCAGCTTTTCATAGTTGTCAATTTTGTCAGCTGTGATTTCAAATGATTTCATAACAACTTTCTTCAATATCTTTAGTGGGATTCATTTGGCAGATACTTCTTCATTGGTCTTTTTTATACAACAAGAGATTTATTTTAAAGTTTAATTATCTTTTAAATGGTAGAATAGTATGTGGGACATTTGCACAAATGACAATCCTTATTTCATTATTTGTACATGTCTTAGATAAATTAGAATCTGAATTAGAATAAACCTAATTGTAATCTACAGATTCCACGTAAGAGTGTTGAACCATCTTCTAGCTGTAGCTAATCTAAAAAATAACAGTGTGCTATTCATATTTTTGAAATGTTTTATGTAAAAGGAGTAGTGGGTGGAATATCCTTCAGTAATACTTTTATGAGAAAAAAATAAATTAATATATGCTTAGTTTAAGGTACTTTAGCAATAGACTCACAGTTTTTCTTAAGGCTGATGTACAATATAGCTACATGAGAGCTGACACAAATAAACAGGAAGCTGTCACACTTCAGTTCCTCAAAAAGCTATTTTTAATTATTAATATCATCAAACTAAACAGGTCAGATTTCACAACATCCAATTTCCCAGTCTTCATTATTTTATTTTACAAGCTTTAAACCAGTTAACATACTAAAATTATTGAAGCTGTATAAATTTACAAGCAAATCCATTTTAACTGCCTGATAGCAGCTCAAAGCTGTAAGGAAAGAAAAATAGTTTATCTAATTACATGATATCTAATGCTGATATTTACACAATGCTGATTGATTAGTTTTGTGTCATTAGAATCGAAAGATATGTATGAAATATCTTTATTACACTCATTAATGATATTAAGATAAAGAAGTACAGAGATTACATTACAATAATGTGGGTTGCATATTAGGATTGGCAAAATCACATTTCTGCAGTGCTAACACTTTGAAATTTTAATGCATACTAGCAAAAGCAATAAAGTCTGGCTCTCATGCCTTAATTACTAGAACAAGAATATAAATAGTGAAACTGGAGACAAAACAAATTTTCAGCTTTTTAATTTCCACTTGACATATATATAACATAATTAATGGACTAAGTAGACTAAAGCTCTGCAAGACATTAATTTAGAAAAAAAGAAATTCCAAATTTAGAGTGTGAAATACTGGAAGATGAACTCATGTAATCATGTTCAGAAAGTGGATAGAATTTGTAAATTTGTGTTATTATTCACTTCCTGATTTTTAATTTATCTAGGATACTAGTTCAATACCAGTAAAAGTTATTAAAAATTTCCTCAAATATTCAAATTTTCTAAACTTCTAGTTTTCAGAAAGCTATCTTAATTGTGTATTTTATTGAATCACAGAATCACAGAATCACAGAATGTTGGGGGTTGGATGGGACCTCTGTGGATCATCTAGTCCAACCCCCCTGCCGAAGCAGGGTCAACTGCAGCAGGCTGCAGAGGACGGTGTACAGGCGAGTCATGAATATCTTCAGAGAAGGAGAAACCACACCCTCCCGGGCAGCCTGTTCCAATGCTCCATCACCCTCAGAGGGAAGTTCTTCCTCATGTTCAGACGGAACTTCCTGTGCTTCAGTTTCTGTCCGTTGCCCCTTGTCCTTCTGCTGGGCACCAATGAAAAGAGTTTGGCCTCATCCTCCTGACACCAACCCTTCAGATGTTTATAAGCATTTATAAGATCCTCTCTCAGCCTTCTCTTCTTCAAGCTGAACAAGCCCAGCTCCCTCAGCCTTTCATCGTAGGAGAGATGCTCCAGTCCCCTCACCATCCTCGTAGCCCTCCGCTGGACTCCCTCCCGTAGTTCCTCATCTTTCTTAAACCGGGGAGCCTAGAACTGGACACAGTATTCTGGATGGAGCCTCACTGGGGCAGAGTAGAGGGGGAGAAGAACCTCCCTCGACCTGCTGGCCACAATCCTCCTAATGCATCCCAGGATCCCATTGGCCTTCTTGGTAGCCAAGGCACACCGCTGACTCATGGTCAACTTGTCATCCACCAGGACACCAAGGTCCCTCTCCACAGAGCTGCTCTCCAGCAAGTCCGTCCCAAGCCTGTACTGGTGCATGGGGTTGTTCCTCCCCAGGTGCAGGACCCTGCATTTGCCCTTGATGAACCTCATCAGGTTCCTCTCTGCCCAACTCTCCAGCCTGTCCAGGTCTCGCTGAATGGCAGCACAGCCTTCTGGTGTATCCACGACTCCTCCCAGTTTCGTGTCATCAGCAAACTTGCTGAGGGTGCACTCTAACTCTTCATCCAGGTCATTAATGAAGAAGTTGAATAAGGCTGGGCCCAGTACTTACCCCTGGGGGACACCACTAGTTACCGGCCTCCAACTAGACTCAGTGCTTCTGATGACAGCCCTCTGAGTTCGGCCATTCAGCCAGTTCTCAATCCACCTCACTGACCACTCATCCAGCCCACACTTCCTGAGCTTGCCTATGAGGATGTTATGGGAGACAGTGTCAAAACAACAACACTTTTGTTGTTTAATTAACAACAAAACATCTTGCAGAATATCTATGAAAAGTACCAATACATGGTTATTCTAAACACTATTAGTAGCTACATACGTTATTATTTGTCATGTGCTACAAAAAGGACAAACTCTGAATCAGAGCATCATTTTAGTGGATACTTCACATTATGGGAAATGATCTTCCTTACTCAGTTTTAATTTCAGGAGTGTTGCAAATGGCACACAAACAAATTCTTATGAGGAAAAATTATTTGTGATAGAGTGCATTCTTGATTAAAGTCTATTATTCAGGTTATCTTTTTCAAATTTGTTTTCCTACAGTACTTTGTAAGCTTACTGAACCACTGAATTCTTTCCCAAGGTCAGATCACAAATGAAAATATGCCACCTTATAATGGAACTGAAACTCTCTGATATTAATCCTAGAGTATTTCCTAGTTTTTCCATTAAGCTGTGTGCATTTCAATCCTACTAATAATTCATTAGCAGAAGAACATTCAGATTGTAATAATCTCAGCTGGTTTTAGGTATCTGCAATATACATATATAATATATCTTGTAGGTATATTACTACTACCCATATTAGGCTGGTAACTTTTAAGGTGAGTTGCCTCAAACTTCGGTATTAAGTAGTCATCTTACTTTATATTGAAAAGGGTTTAATCCTCAAGCTCACTTCAGTTATCTCCAAAATTTATGTACAATGACTCAAAACATAGCACTGAAATTTACATAAAATTACAAAAAAATTATAGTCTCTGAAAGGGTAACCTATTTAGCAAGTAATTCAGTTGAAAAGGAATAATGATATTCATTGTAACAAATTTTACTCAACAGAAAGAATAACTTCTGTTTCACAATAATATTTTAGTCTTTCTCTCAAAGGAGAGGCAGAAAATTATTAGTAATTACTCACATATAAACATTTCCTCTGGATGCTGTTAAAAATCTCCAGATAAACTGTATTAAGAGCTGCACCTAAAGGAGCAAATGTAAGTAATTTGTAGGATAGGAAGATAATTTGGGCTGGGAGAGATCTAGGCCAACCTCCTGCTCAGAGCAGGTCCATCTGTGAGGTCAAACTTACTTATTCAGGGCTTTATAAAGTGAGGTCTAGAATATCTCCCAAGCTAGAGACTGCAAAATCTCTACGTGTTACATGATCCACTGACTGATTATCCTCTTCAGAAAAAATATTACTACTTATACCCAGTCTAACTGTCTTATTTCATCTTAAGCCTGTTACCTCTAACCCTCCCACCATGCATGGCTACGAAGAGCCTGGGTCCGACTCCTCTATCAGCCCCCTATAGTTACTGGAGAGCTGCTGTTAGGTCCCATTGAAGCTGTCTGTTCTCCAGGCTGAATGAGCCCCTGTCTATCAACCTCTGCACTAGTGCTCCAGCCCTGACCGTCCTGGTAGCCGTCTGCTGAACCTGCTCCAGTTTATTTATGACTTTGCTGTACTCAGCAGGCTCGCAGCTAGATGCTTCATTACAGATGTGGTCTAATGAGTGTTATGAGTAGAGGATGATAATGACTTTCCTTGATCTGCTGTCTGTAATCTGTTTAACACAGTCCTAGATGCTGTTCGCCACCTTTGCTGACGGGATGCTCTGCTTGCTCATTTTCAGTTCACTGCCCCCAAGGCAGTTTTCCTCAGACCTGAACACCAGCCCCTCGGACCCCAACCTGTAACAATGCCAGGGTCTCCCTTCTCAGGGGCAGGACTCCACATCTGTTATCGTTGAGTTTCATCAGTTTAATACCATCTCCTTCTTCCAGCCTGTTGGTACAGTTCCATGTGTGCAGACCAAATACTCCTCTGTTTGGAGAATGATCTATTAACCACAAACTTCTGAGCTTGATCATCCAACCTATTTATTGTTTATCTGGTTGTTTGCCCAGCCATAATGTACTAACTTTGATACAAGGATGTTGTGGGAGACTGTGTCAAAAGCCTTGCTAAAACTGAAGCAAAAGATATCGCCTACTCTCCTCTCGCCTATGAACCTGGTCATTTAATCACATAGGACAGTCAGGATGATCAGACATGATTTATACTGCATTAAGATTCCCCTCCACCCAGTAGAACTCGTCTGGACTGATGTTTTCCCATCTTTATGCAGATTATGCAGATTTTCAGAAGTCAGAGGCAAAACCCAGTGATCTGACATGGTCAAGGTTTCATCTGCATATGTGTTCCTAAAAAAGGTTGAAAAATACCTCCTATAGGTATAAGCACTGGGAATTTTGCTACAACAGGAAGATTTTTCAATAATACGTGCGTGTGTTTTAGTAGTTTTTGCATGATCCCTCAGACTTAAACAGGGATTTCAGTAAATACAAAATCAAGTCATTGTATTTCAACTATAATACTGATGAACTGGGATTTTCCTTTCGTCACTTATTTAGACTAGGTTAGAAAGTTATTATTCTTAAGAAGCAAGAACACTGGGTCTTGATAACTATCTGAAATCTAAATATAGTCTCTCGTAATTACCTAGAGTGGGAATAATTTCTTCTAATTCCTAATTTATACAAATTAAATATGTAAGTCTAAATTCTCATGGTCAAATTTTATGCAGCAGTTAAATAAATTCTTGCAGGATGTGATCCATTTCTTCTTAAAATGCTACCTAAGATTTTTTTTGTGACAGTGATTTTATCTTTCTGATTACATTGAAGCAAGCATAAGGACCTTAGTTGTCTGTATTACATGGGATGAATTCTTCCATTAGACTACCTGTATAACGAATTAAGAAAGACACCCAACTCCACAGGACAGTTGTTATATGTAGGCTATGACTATTTTTTACCTTGGTGTTGCCTCTCTCTAGATTAAAAAGATATTCTGGAAAATTATCTTAGCCTAAACATGCAACTAAAACTGTGTGAGAGGAGTTCCACTCGTGTCATAATGTCATGGTTTAACGCCTTCCAGCAACTAAGTAGCACATAGCCACTTGCTCACTCCTCCTGCAGTGGGATGGGGGAGAGAATCAGAAGAATAACAGTGAGAAAACTCGTGAGCTGAGATAAAGATAATTTAATAGATAAAGTAAAAACCATGCATGCAAGCAAAGCATAATAATGAATTCCTTCACCACTTCTGACTGGCAGGCAGGTGTTTAACCACCTACAGGAAAGCAGGGCTCCATCACATGTAATTGTTACTTGGGAAGACAAACACCATCACTCCAAACATCCTCCCCTTCCTCCTTCTTCCCCTCAGTTTATATGCAGAGCATGATGTCATACGGCATGGAATATCCCTTTGGTCAGGTGAGCTGTTGCAGCTGTGTCCTCTTCCAGCTTATAGGGTGCCTCCAGCCTACTCACTGGTGCGATGGTGTGAGAAGCAGAAAAGGCCTTGACTCTGTGTAGGCACTGCTCAGCAATAACAAAAGCATCTCTATATTATGAACACTGTTTTCAGGACAAATCCAAAACATAGCCACATACTAGCTACTATGCAGAAAACTAACCCTAGCCCAGCCAAAGCCAAGACACATAGCCAACTCTCTTTGTCTCTGTCCTCTGTGACTCATGCTTGTTATTTTCTCTCATTTTAATTGAACATGAGTGTACTGGGTCTGTCTGGGATGGAATTAATTTTCAGAGCAACACATGAGGTGCTGTGTTTTGGATTTGTGGCTAAAACAGTGTTGATAACACACCAGTGTTTTGGCTATTGTTGGAGAGGTTTTCTTTTTATACCACTCTTCCCCTTCAGCAAGCAGGCTAGGGATGAGCAAGAAGTTGGGAGGAGACACAGCTGGGACAACTGACTCCAACTGGCTGAAGGGATATTCCGTGCCTTGCAATGTTTGTGATGCTTTTGATCTAGTTTCTTTCAGTGTATCAGTCTGGTATACAAGCAGTTAAAGCTCAGCTAGAGACCATTTGGAACTTTTTGGAAATTTGCTGTGTAAATTATGAGGTAATTGCACACAAATGTAAGATTCCTGCAGAAATTTCAGCTCGTGATTTTCTTCTGTTACCCTGTATATTATACATTCTACACAACAGAGATGTTTTTTACATTGCATTTAGTTCTAAAACTTAGTGAATGAATGAGTTCCTGTAAATGTACTATATAAATAGAAATGCTTATTAACATCATATGAAAGTTGACACTAACATAATTAAAATGATAGTAACATACATCACACATTTCAACATTTTTTTTGTTATTTGGCTCAAGCAGAAGAGATTGATGGAAACAACTTTGCAATCTGATAGTGTATATGTTAAATTAATGTTCTCCCATGTTTCATTTTTTCATAATCATATTTAAAACTCATCTTTGTAAGTCTAGAAGATTAAATTCAAGACATACTTTTGAATTTCAGATCATTTCCGTACTAACAGCTATTTAAGGTGAAGCGAAAATGAATACCATGCCTAATTTTATGCAGATGAAAATCATGCTCTCATTGAATTGCTAATATCTAAAAATAGAGATATATACAGAGGAAAGCCTACAGAAACAGACCACGCATTTTACTAATACAGAAAGCATCTGTAAAACATTCTGAAAACCATAAAATTAAGATAATCAGAAGACCTTGCCTCACTGCTTGGGGCTTCAGGTGAGAATGCTTGTCAGAATCACACTACCTGAATGTGAAGCCAATCTGCTCTATCCAGCAAAGCAAGCACCGTGTGATACTGTGCCATTCTGACCTGAGGAATACTGCCTCCTATTTTTTTGCATCTTCATATCACTTTTAGATGGGGTACATGGTTTTCAGTAGACATGTGACAATAGGTTCATGGCTTTACATACATGTACATTGTGGTGTAATTAGTTCTAAGTTTACAATAAGTGCACTACCACTGTTAATCGACACATTGAAATTATATGTTGTCCATATCACAGAATCACAGAATCACAGAATCACAGAATCACAGAATAGTAGGGGTTGGAAGGGACCTCTGTGGGTCATCTAGTCCAACCCCCCCGCCGAAGCAGGGTCACCTACAGCAGGCTGCACAGGAC